>Ga0307987_1001006_pt1 | contig 16016 bp, 10 predicted proteins | sample EllFjometagen181_FD_203157 | JGI IMG/M metagenome (GOLD analysis project Ga0307987, IMG submission 203157) | Marine microbial communities from Ellis Fjord, Antarctic Ocean - #181 | ecosystem: Environmental > Aquatic > Marine > Unclassified | place: Southern Ocean | collected 2014-10-08
TGAGGGAGCTGGAGCCCAGGCCCATGGAGAGATCGCAGGAGCGGCAGACCACGCCTTCCTTGGAGTCCAGGCGCTGGTCGCGGCACTCTTCGCCTTCGCGGAACCTCTCGGGGGGAAGCCAGTCGCAGACCCGCAGGTTCACGTCGCAGGAGCGGCAGTACAGCTCACCCTCGTGCTGGTAAGGCTCGTCGAGGCACTCCCACTCTTCTTTGACCTTGACCACGGGGCAGGACTCGGGCTCGCACCACTCGCACCAGGCCATGCCTTGCACGGTGGATGGGCTCATGGTGCCCACGCACTCGGTGTCTTCGGGGACGTGCCGGCGCTCGCAGGTGGGGGTGGTGTAGCCGATGCGCAGCGCAGGGCCGGCCAGATCGAAGACCAAATCCAGGCCGATGCGATCCAGCACCCGCACAGTGCAGACGTTGCGGGAGGACTTCAGCGCCCGGCGCAGGGTGATGTTTCCCAGGTAGTCGTCGCCGTAGTTGCCGGGCTTCCAGAGTTTTTCGTCCAGCACGTTGTAGATGACCGGAGCGTCCTGGATCATGCTGCCCGCGGTGAACTCCTTGCTGGCGATGGCCGCGGTGTAGACGATGGGCTTGAAGGTGGAGCCCACCTGCCGACGTGCCTGGATGGCGCGGTTGTACTCGGAGTTCTCGAAGTCGTAGCCGCCCACCATCGCCAGCACTGCGCCGTCGCTCAGCCCGTAGGACATGAACGCGCCCTGGATGCCGGGCACCTGGTACAGCTCGGCGCCCACGAAGGGCCCCGGACCGGCCGCTTCGTAGCCGTCGAAGGGCTTGGTGGTGAAGGCGTCCTGGGCCACGATGGTGACCTCGATCAGCTCGCCCTTGGTGAGGGCCTTGGTGAGGTCGTCCTGCTTGCGGTGGCGCCAGGAGCGCGCGGGGTTGACCTCGTATGCCCAGGATGAGGTGGAGCGAGCGATAAGGGCTTTGTGGGCGCCGATGCCCACCACCGCGTGCTTCTGTTGCACGTCGAGCACCACCGCCGGGTAGCGCTCGCCATCGATGAGTGCAGACTGCGCTGGCATGGGGCCGTAGCCCGAGTCGGGGCTGTCGGTAGCGCCCACATGCAGGACCGAGTGGGACTCGGCGGTGCGCAGCTCTTCTTCCTGCTGGGCCAGGTGGGCCGCGATGCCGGCGTCGGCGACAGTGGCTTCGGTACCGCGCCAGCCGATGTGGTGGTCGGCCACGATGACGCCAGCGACCACTGCATCCTGCGCGACCTTCTGCAGGTCGAGGTCGCAAGTGGCGTTCACGATCAGACCATCGTTGTAGATCTTGTCGAAGCCGTAGGTCTCCACCAAGTAGCGGCGGACATGCTCGGTGAAGTAAGGTGCCTGCTCCAGGAAGGGGTTGCCGCCCTGGTAAATGGCGATGCGCTCGGCCACGGCCGCGTCGTAGGTGGCCTGGTCGATGAAGTCCTTGTCCAGCATCTGGCCCAGTACATACAGCTGCCGGGCACGGGCCTTTTCCCAGTGGTTGTGGGGGGAGTAGTCGGACGGGCGCTGGGGCAGGCCAGCCAGCATCGCAGCCTCGGCCAGGGTGAGCTCCTGCACATGCTTGTCGAAGTAGATGCGCCCGGCCGCTTCGACCCCGTAGGCCCCCGAGCCCAGATAGATCTGGTTGAGGTACAGGTAGAGGATGTGCTCCTTGGTGAACGCCTCTTCCACCCGCGTGGCCAGGATCATCTCCTTGATCTTGCGGGAGTACTTCTTCTCGCTGGAAAGCAGGAAGTTGCGGGCGACCTGCTGGGTGATGGTGGACGCGCCCTGGGCCTTCTTGCCCTTCAAGGCGTTGCGCAGCACCGCGCGCACGATGCCCATGGGATCGACGCCAGGGTGGTTCCAGAAGTTGGCGTCTTCCGAAGCGATGAAGGCTTCCTGGACATGCTCGGGGATGGTCTCGAGTTCCACCACGTAGCGGCGCTTCTCGTAGATCTCACCCATCAGCACGCCGTTGTGGTCGTACACCTCGGTGACCGTGGGGGGACGATAGTTCTGCAGGGTCTCGAGGGTCGGGAGGTCCTGCCTGAAGAACAGTACGGCGCCACATGCGGTGAGCACGCCACCGACGGCGCCCAAGAAACCGAGCACCACCACCAGCTTGATCAAGCGGCCCAGCAGGCCGCGCTTGCGACGGGGCGGGGGCGCGGGCTTGGCCTTGGAGGACCGGGTGGGCGGCGTGGAGGGCGGAACCGCAGCCCGACGGGGCGCGGCCCGGGGGGCCGAGGGCTGCATCCGCCGCGAGGCCGGCGCCGCGGGAGTGGCCGAGGGGGGAGCGACGATGGGCGGGACGACCGGGACCGGCGCCGCAGGGGGCAGGCCCGGTGGTGGGCCCGGTGGTGGGCCGGGCGAGGGCGGGACGGGACGGGCCACCGCGGCAGCGCGATGGGGATCGATCTGGGTGGGCTCCCAGTCCTGGAACTCGTCCAACTCAGGGCCCGGCACGGGCTGAGGGGTCGGCTCCGCGAGCTCGGTGGGGCGCTCTGCACCGGGATCGGGACCAGCCGGTGGCTCGGTGCCACCCGCAGCCTGGGGTCGGGGCCCGTCGATGAGATCCACCGGTAACGGGATGAAGGGCTTGACTGCGGCCGAGGGCTTGCTCTCGAAGCTGACGCCACGCCGCTCGAGCTGATCCACCACCCGCTGGGGGTAGTTGATGGCCATGACCTGACCACAGGCACATTGCCGGTTTGAACCGGGATGCGGAAGAGGCTCGCCGAGGGGGTGCACCCTGCCGCAGGAAGGACACGTGATCTTGAGGGCCATACAGACGCCTAAAGCTGCGTTGGCAGCGCTTATAGCGCGGCCCTGACGGGGGGGCCAGGGAGCCCCCCGGAGCCCCGCAAACGCGGGGGACGGGGATGTTGGAGACACCCTGAAGACCCGCGACCGATGCCCGGGCTTCCCGACTGCCAAACGAGCCCTGTCGTCAGCCTGACGAGCGCCATATCAGGGCGTATTTCGCGCCCTGAATCAGCGTTCACTTCCGGCCCCGCATCGTCGCTTACGCGCCTTCTCCCCTCCTTTTCGGCACATGCAAAAACGACTGTCAACGCCGTGTGCAGCGCTTGACACCCCCCAGGGGTCAGGCTACAGCGCAAGCCTTTTCAAGGGGGCATCCGCCCCGCCACAACCACGGTTTCCACCGGTACCCCCCGGCAGAACCCCCAGTCCCACTCCCCAGGAGAATCCGTATGAGCAAGAAGACTTTCTCTCCCCCCGCAGAGTTCACCGAAGGTGCCTGGATCAAGTCGCGCGAAGAGTACCAGAAGATGTACGACCGCTCCATCCAAGACCCGGAAGCTTTCTGGGGCGAGATCGGCGAGCAGTTCCACTGGTTCGAGAAGTGGGACAAGGTCTTCGACTACAACTACGACCGGCGCGAAGGCAAGGTCCAGCACCAGTGGTACATCAACGGCAAGACCAACATCACCTACAACTGCCTCGACCGTCACCTCGCCACCCGTGGCGACCAGACCGCCATCATCTGGGTCGGCAACAACCTCGATGAAGACCGCTACTTCACGTACAACGAGCTGCACGAGCAGGTCTGCAAGTTCGCCAACGTGCTCAAGGCCAACGGCATCAAGAAGGGTGACCGCGTCAGCATCTACATGCAGATGATCCCCGAGCTGGCCATCGCCATGCTGGGCTGCGCCCGCATCGGCGCCGTGCACTCCATCGTCTTCGGCGCCTTCTCCCCCGACGCCCTGTCCGATCGCTGCAACGACTCCGACTGCAAGATGATCATCACGCAGGACACCGGCCTCCGCGGCGCCAAGAACAACGTCCCCATGAAGACCAACTCCGACTTGGCCTGCGCCAAGGCTCCCACGGTCACCAAGGTCATCGTGGTCCAGCGCACCGGCCAGGAAGTCCCGATGACCGACGGCCGCGACGTCTGGTGGCACAACGAGATGGAGACCGCTTCGGCCGACAACCCCGCCGAAGTCATGGACGCGGAAGATCCGCTGTTCCTGCTCTACACCTCCGGCTCCACCGGCAAGCCCAAGGGCGTGCAGCACAACGTCGGCGGGTACATGGTCTACACCGCCCTCACCCACAAGTACATCTTCGACTACCACGATGGCGACATCTACTGGTGTACCGCTGATATCGGCTGGGTCACCGGCCACAGCTACATCGTGTACGGTCCGCTGGCCAACGGCGCCACCACCATGATGTTCGAGGGCGTGCCCACCTACCCCGAGCCCGACCGCTTCTGGCAGATCTGCGAAAAGTACAAGGTCAACCAGTTCTACACCGCCCCCACCGCCATCCGCGCCATCGCCGCGAAGGGCCCCAAGTGGCCGCGCGGTCGCGACCTGTCCAGCCTCAAGCTTCTCGGCACCGTGGGCGAGCCCATCAACCCCGAAGCCTGGATTTGGTACCACGAAGAAGTCGGCGGCAAGAAGTGCCCCATCGTGGACACTTGGTGGCAGACCGAGACCGGCGGCATCATGATCACCCCGCTGCCCGGCGCCTGGGACACCAAGCCTGGCTCCGCCACGCTGCCCTTCTTCGGCATCCAGCCCGTGGTCCTCGAGCCCGAGACCGGCAAGGAGATCACCGAGATGGAAGCCTCGGGCGTCCTCGCCATCAAGCACCCCTGGCCCGGCCAGATGCGCACCCTGTACAACGCCCACAAGCGCTTCGAAGAGACCTACTTCGACATGTACAAGGGCTACTACTTCACGGGCGACGGCTGCCGTCGTGATGCCGATGGGTACTACTGGATCACCGGCCGCGTCGATGACGTCATCAACGTCTCCGGCCACCGCATGGGCACCGCCGAAGTCGAGTCCGCTCTCGTGTCCCACCCCGACGTGGCCGAAGCCGCCGTCGTTGGCTACCCCCACGAGATCAAGGGCCAGGGCATCTACGCCTACGTCACCCTGATGGTGGATGTGGAGTACACGGACGAGCTCAAGAAGGAGCTTCGCCTGCACGTCCGCAAGGAGATCGGCCCCATCGCCTCTCCCGATGTCGTGCACTGGGCCCCAGGCCTGCCCAAGACCCGCTCCGGCAAGATCATGCGTCGCATCCTGCGCAAGATCGCCGAGGGCACCCCGGACCAGATCGGTGACACCAGCACCTTGGCCGACCCCAGCGTGGTCGAGACCATCATCGCGAACGGCTAGCGCGTCGCGGGTGGCCATAGGCCACCGATAAACATTGAGGCCGCGGTCCTTCGGGACCGCGGCCTTTTGCGTTCTGCCCGCAGGACTTCAGCACCCCTCGGGCCTGTAGCCGTGCTCACAAAACCGCTCCGGATCAGAAAAGCCGCATATAGGTGCAAACGGGCTTTCAATTCCTTTGAATGGGGCTTGGGAACATGCTAGGGCACGCGCCTTTCAGGGCCCATTTTGGGTCAGTTTATTTTCGAACTGCTGGAGGTTGCAGTGTCTGAACAGAAGGTCATGAATCGCTGGTTGGTGGTGGTTGGCGCCGTCCTGATCCAGCTTTGCCTAGGCGCCATCTACGCCTGGTCCGTATTCACCACCCCACTCAAGCTCGAACACGGCTGGACCGCCACCCAGACCCAAATGGTCTTCGCGGCCGGTCTGGCGTTCTTCGCCATCGTCATGGTGCTCGCGGGCCGCATGATGCCAAAGGTCGGTCCTCGCAAACTCGCTATCGCAGGTGGTCTCGTACTCGGCGCTGGCTATCTCATCGCTGGCCTGCTGGGCGGCACCTCCTTCTGGCCTGTCTTCATCTTCGTCGGCGTCGTCGGCGGTTCCGGCATCGGCCTGGCCTATGTCGTCCCCATCGCGGTGGGCATGCGCTGGTTCCCCGACAAGAAGGGCCTCATCACGGGCTTGGCCGTGGCCGGCTTCGGCTTCGGCGCCACCATCTGGGTCAAGATGGCAGGGGCCTGGGGCCACCTGATCGAGAACGCCGGTCTCGCCAACACCTTCATGATTTACGGCGTGATCTTCGCCGTGGCCGTCGTCCTCGGTGGCCTCACCATGGTCTTCCCCCCCGAAGGCTGGCAGCCCGAAGGCTATGAGCCCCCCAAGGCCGCCCCCGGCAAGGTCGCCGCGGGTTCAGTGGACTTCGAGTCCGGCGAGATGCTCAGCACGCCTCAGTACTACATGATCTTCCTCACCTTCCTCTTCGGAGCGGGTGCCGGCCTCATGTCCATCGGCCTGATGAAGCTCTTCCCCTCCCAGGCCCTCGAAGCCAACGGCATGGACGCCGCCGCGGCCTCCGCCGTCGCCGGCACCGCCATGGCCGTGTTCTTCTCCCTGGCCAACGGCATCGGCCGCATCGCCTGGGGCGCCATGTCCGACAAGCTGGGCCGCAAGCTGTCCATCGTCATCATGACCGCATCGCAAGGCATCCTGGTCATCGCCTTCCCGTTCATGGCCGGCACCACCGCGCTGCTGTACCTGGCCGCCACCCTGATCGGCTTCAACTTCGGTGGCAACTTCGCCCTCTTCCCCACCATCACCGCCGACACCTTCGGCACCAAGAACGTGGGCAGGAACTACGGCTGGGTCTTCTTGGCCTACGGCGTCGGCGGAATCGTCGGCCCCATCATGGGCGGCAAGTTGGGCGACTTGAACAACTTCCCCCTGGCCTTCACCATCGCCGGCGTGGGCTGCCTCGTGGCGGCTGGCATCATCGCGATGGTCAAGCCAGCGACCAAGAAGGCCTAGTTCGACGTTGGCGTAGATCGATCGTGTTGACGGCCTAGCGGCCGCAGCACATCGCGCGGCAGCACGACGAGACCCCGGTGGGCAGGACATCCTGCTCCGGGGTCTTTCTGCGTCAGGGGTCCACCAAGTCCTCGGGACCCGACGGATACAGCGCCCAAGCGTCATCGCCCCGGATCTCCAGGGCTGCGACGTGGGCGCCGTAGTGGGCGGAGATCCCGGTGTCGATGCCCAACAGGGTGCCGTTGCAGCGCACGGCGATCTCGCCGGAACGCTGGGTGGTGTGCCCCACCACCATTCGGCTGGCCTTCAGAGACATCAAGGCCCGCTCGAGGGCCGGGCAGGCGTCGGTCAGGCCAAACTGCAGGTAGCCCCGATACCACATGGGACCTGCGTCGCCGAGCACCTCGGGACTGGCCTGCCCCGCCACCGCCGCCTGAGCCCAGGCGTTGAGCGCATCGATGCCGAGCTCCGCCATTTCTGGCGTGACGCCACCGTGGGCGAACACGGTGCGACCCACACGGGTGACCACGGGCCGCTGACGCAACCAGGCGCCATCATCGCCGCCGGGACCCAGGGCCAGCTTCCTGGCCTCGTCACCGCCATATCCTGCGATGTCCCCCGCGGTGACATAGCGGAGATCGCCCATCATGTTCATGGCTTCGTGGTTGCCCAGCAAGACCTCGACCCTGCCCCCTGCCGCCTCGGCTTCCACCTGCAGGCGCTGCAGCAGATCCATGGTCTCCACCCCCTGGTCGCCACGGTCCAGCAGGTCGCCAGTCTGCACCAACACATCACTGCCACCGCTCCAGCGGCCCTGTTCGTCCACCAGACCCGCCAACCGCAGCACCGTGACGGTGCGTTCGAGATCGCCGTGGAGATCTCCGATAGCGACGGTGCGTGTGGCGCTGGACCCGGGCGCTGGCGCCGGCTGGGGAGCCGGCTCCACGGGGGCTTGCTGGGCCTCGGGGGATCGACATCCCGAGACCGGCAACAGGGCGACGAGCAGGAGAACATGGCTGGTGTAGGGCTGGAGCATCCAGGAGACGTTATCGAGTCGAGTGGCACGATGAAAGAGGAGCGCTCAGATGGAACCACGGATGGTGCTCTCGAGGCTCATCGAGCAAGCAAGACGATCGGGCGCCCAGGCTGCCGAGGTGCTCTACGAGCAGCGCTCGCAGCTCACCATCACCTGGGAGCGGGGCTCTGCAGGCCTCCCCGCCCAGCGGGATGAACTCAGCGCACGCGTGGGCGTCTACGCCGGCGAAGGCCGCACCGCATGGCGCCAGCTTGCCGGACCCGACGTCCAGCAGCTGCTGGCTGCCGCCGAGCCCGCCTTGGATGCCGCGGTCCGACAAGCCGCGACGGCGAAGCCCGATCCTTACGCAGGGCCAGTGGAGCGCTACGACATCGTCGAGCGCGGCCTGGGCCTACTGGACCGGCGTCAGAAGCACCTCAGCGTCGAAGACCGGCGCTCGGTGCTCGAAGACAACGCCGCGGGTTGTCGCAACGTCCACCCCGACATCCGGGTGGAGCATCTCGGCTACGACGAACAGCTCACCACCCGGGGCTACGCCAGCAGCCGGGGCAACTCTGCCACCGAGCGTTCGTCCAGCTACGAAGCCACCCTACGGGCACGCATGGGCAGGAACGGCCGGCGACACACCGAGCGCGCGGCGTCCCGCCAGTTCGCCAATATCGCCAGTATGCCCTTCGGCGTCGATCTGGGCCAGCGCATGGTCCAGCTGTCCACAGCCGCCAGCCTCCCCAAGGGCGAACCTCCATTGATCATGGCTGCCACAGCTACAGCCCATCTGCTACGCAGCCTCGCGCCAGCCTTCTCCGCCTCGGTGGTCCAGGACAAGTCGTCCTTCCTGGCGGGCTGCTTCGGCGAGCGCATCGCCTCACCCAAGCTCCACCTGATCGACGATCCCGCGCTTCCAGGCGCCCTGCTCTCCAGGGCCTTCGACGACCGCGGCGTACCTCCTGCACCGGTGGTGCTGCTTCGCGAGGGCGTGGCCAGCGGCCTGTACCTGGACCCCATGAGCGCCAAGATCGGCGACCACCGCCCCACCGGACACGTGCTGGCAGGCCAACTGCACCCGTCCAACCTGGTGCTGCGCCCTGGCAACCGCTCCCGCAATGCCATCGGCATGGACCTGAACGACTACCTGGTGCTGGACAACTTCCACGCGGATCAGCCCGTCGATCTCGCGACGGGTGAGGTCAACAGTCTCATCGACCTTTTGGTCTTCCAGGACCACAGCTACGTGGGCACGGCGCAAGGCGTGCGCCTGGCTATGCCCATCTCCCAGCTGCTCGGTTCCATCGTCGAGATCGCCAGCGACCAGGCGCGCTACGCCGAGGTGGACGCCTGCTCCCTGGTGCTCGAGGGTATCGGGCTCCGGGGCTAACGCCCACCGAACCATGTCCAGCCCAAGCACCAGCGCATCGAACCTGCTGCGCGCACGGCGTTGGTTCTCGATTCCACTGGTCGAGGCCATCACCAAGAACGAAACCGCCAGGCTCATGGGGGTCGGCGCGCTCATCGGTATGCTGGGCGGTCTGGCGGCCGCCGCATTCGACTTCCTGGCCAGCCGCATCGGGCTTCTGTTCCTGCAGAGCAACGAGCCCAGCTTGGGGGGGCTGTCCCCTTGGCTGTTGCTGATCGGGCCAGCGCTCGGCGGGCTGGTGGCCGGGCTCATCCTGCACTACCTGTCCCGCACCCGCCGCCCGGCAGGCATCCCCGATGTCATCGACGCAACCGCGAACTCCCAGGGCGTCATGTCCCTACGCGAGGGGTTGCTGTCGTCTGTCGCCGCAGCTTTCGCCATCGGTTCGGGCCACTCCGGCGGTCGCGAGGGGCCCATCGTCGCCCTGAGCGCCGCGGTGAGCTCCACCGCTTGTCGTCTCTTTCAGGTCCCCCGCAGCCGTGTGAGAATCTTGGTGGCGGCGGGTGCCGCTGGCGGCATCGCGGCGAGCTTCAACACGCCCCTGGGCGGCTGCTTCTTCGCCCTCGAGGTCGTGCTGGGCAACTTCGCCATGGACTGTGTTGCGCCGGTGGTGGCGGCGTCGGTGGCGGGCACCATGGTGGGCCAGGCCATCATGGGCAATCGTGTGGCCCTCGAGCTGCCCGCCTTCGCCCTGCAGCACCCGGTGGAGCTGCTCATCTACGCCCTGCTGGGCTTGATCTGCGGGTTGGTGGCCCTGGCGTTCCGGCGCCTGCTGGCCAGAGCCTTCGACCTCCGCGATTACCTCGCGAAGCGGATCCCGCGACCGTTGATCCCCGCCCTGGCAGGCCTGGCCATCGGTGGGCTCGCCGCGGTGGGCCTCCCCCAGGTCATGGGCAACGGCTACGCCTTCATGGAACAGATCCTGCACGGCAGCCACCCTGGAGTGTTGTTCCTGGTGTTGCTGCTGCTGGCCAAGATGTTGGCCACGGGCATCACCCTGGGCGCCCGCAGCGGTCCGGGCACCTTCGCCCCCACCATGTTTCTCGGGGCCGTCACCGGCACACTGTTCGGCATCGGAGCCAACGCTGTGTGGCCCAGCGTCACGGAATCCGCCGGCGCCTACGGCATGGTGGGCATGGGCGCGGTGGTAGCCGCCGCCACCCACTCCCCCATCACCACCACCCTGATGCTCTTCGAGATGACGGGCAACTACGCCATTGTGCCGCCCCTGCTCATCACCCTGGCCTTGGCGAGCATCATCTACGCCTCCGTCGAGGATCGCTCCATCTTCGTGGCCATCCTCGAGCGGAGAGGCGTGCGGGTCGACCGGGGCCGGGAAGAGCTTGTCATGTACGACCTGCGCGTCAAAGACGTGATGCGCAAGGACGGCATCGAGACCGTACATCCCGACGCACCCTTCGCCGAGCTGGCCAGCCACATCCTGCACCGCAGGGTCCAGGACGTCTACGTGGTGGACCGCGAGGGGCTTTACCACGGCTTGGTGGACCTCCAAGACATCAAGCGCCTGCTCACCGAGCCCCACGAAGAGCTCACCGCCGCAGACGTCGAGACCCACGACGCGCCCATCCTGCGGGCCACCATGCCCCTGGCCGATGCGGTCCCCCTGTTCTTCCGTTCGGACCTCGACGAGCTCCCCGTGCTCAACGCCCAAGGCGAGCTCATCGCCATCCTCAAGGAGCGCGACATCTTTGGCGCCTACCATCGCGAGGTGCTCCGCAAGGACGCGCTGATGGCCCGCATCCAGACCAGCCCCAAGGACCAGAACCGCTGGAAGAACTTCCTCGAGCTCCCCGAAGGCTACATCATGGACGTGGTGGAGGTGGACGGCCAGCTGGTGGGCCACAGCCTGCGGGCCTTGCGCCTGCCCCTGCGCTTCCACGTCACGGTAGTGGCGGTGAGCATCCTGGACGAGACCACGGGCAAGCACCGCCGCCTGCCCGCCGAGGCCGACGTGGTGCTGAAGCGCGGCGACAAGCTGGTGGTGATGGGACCGGTGCTCGACGTCTTGGCCCTGCAAGCCGCCCACGTAGACCACGAGGTCACCGAGATGGTAGATCGCGCTACGGCTTTGCAAGATGACTGAAGGACGCTCGAAGAAGCTGCGCGCTATGATCGTCACACCTCAGGTATACGCAACGTCCCGCCCCGGAGTCCCCATGACCCGCCCCCTCTCCATCGCGGCCCTTCTGCTGCTCACCGGCTGCTTCGAAGAGATCGAGCCCTTCCTGCCCACGGTGCAGTTCGGCCGGCTCGACGTCCAGCACCTCGACTGGGAACACATCGAGACCGACTTCGTGTTCTTCGTCGACAACCCCAACCCCATCGGTATCCCCCTCGAGAGCTTCGACTACGCCCTGTCCCTGACGGACATTGAGCTGCTCTCCGGCGCTGACCCCGATGGGCTGGAGTTCCTGGCCTCGGACATGAGCGAGGTGGCCCTGCCCGCCAACCTCGACTTCCTCAACGTCTACGAGGTCATCCAGACCACTCGCGGTCTGGACGCAGTGCCCTTCGGTCTCGAAGGCAGCTTCGGCTTCGACTCGCCTCTGGGCGTGGTCAACCTGCCCTACGACGCCGGCGGCGACTTCCCTGCCCTGCGCACCCCCAAGCTCGAGCTCGGGCGCCTGCGCCTGGACAGCATCAACCTCACCGCGGCAACCCTCGAACTCGACGTCCAGGTCGATAACGACCATGGCTCCACCGTGTGGCTCGAGAACTTCGACTACGCCCTGAGTCTCGAAGGCATCGAGCTGGGCACGGGCATGATCCAGGACTTCGCTGGGGTCGATGGCGCCACCACCTACACCGTGGGGCTGCCCCTGGAGATCAACTTCCTGGATGCTGGCACCGCGATCTACGCGGCCCTCACCGGCGGCGACAAGATCAACGTCAAGATCGAGGCTGGCACCGACGTGATCACACCCTTCGAAGGCTACACCCTGCCCCTCGAGATCTCCGAGAGCGGCCGACTGTCGCTGCAGTAGCCGAAGCTATGCGTCCTCGGGCAGCTCCTGCGAGCGCCCTCGGGCACTCCGGGCCAGCTTCCACGCGGAGAAGAGCAGCCCCAGGGTGATCAGCACGACCACCGATGAGAAGATGGGCCGCTGGGTCAGGTGACGCACCAGCCAGGTGACCGAGGCTTCACCGTAGCGCCAGCCCAACCAGATGGTCAACGGAACGGTGAGCAGCAGCCCGGGGGTGTTGATGGCCAGCATGCGCTTGTAGGAGTCGCCGGCGAGACCGGAGGCCACGTACAGCGGCACCCGCAGCCCCACGGCGAAGCGCGCGAACCAGATGGCGCGATGCCCGAAGCGCTCGACAATGCGCTCCACCTGCCGGAAGCGGGCCGAGCGGTGCAGGAAGGCCAGCCGAGGATGATGCCCGATTCGGCGGACCCAGTAGCCGATGGAGAACGCGATCAGATCCCGCAGAAACACACCGACAAAGGCGGCGATGCTGGTGGGCCATAGAGGGATCTCCCCAGCCTGGCTCTGCCAACCGGCCACCAGCAGCGGGAAGTCGTCGGGCACAGGCCAGCCCAAGCCGGACACCAGACAGGCCAGAAAGATGGCCGCGGGCCCTGAGCCGTAGCGAAAGACTGCCGATGGGTCCAAAGCGCCGCTACCCCTCGGTCGCCGGACGCACCAGGGCAGGCGCACTGACGGACCCGGCCCAGGGGGTCTCATCCCCACTGAGCAGGTCGATGACGACACCACTGTCGATGGGCAGGACGACGTCTTGGCCTTCGTAGACCAGCCAGCCCGCGCCACCCACGCGCACGCCCCGGCCACCGGCGATCCGTACCGGCTCGACCGAGGTCACTGGCACGTCGCCCACAAGATCCACCAGCCGCCGATAGACCGCGGCGGCCAGCTTGGGCTCCCGCTGCTGCTGGGGCGGCCGCCCTGTGGTGCGATGCAGGGAATGGCTCGAGAATCCGCCACCAGGACCAGGACCGGAGCGGCCCGCGGGAGGGTCGGCCAGGGTGTGCCAGCAGACTCGCTCCACACCTCGTGCCAGCGCCTCGCCGTAGACGAAGACAAGCATGCGGGCATGATAGTTCTCGTCCACATAGGACCGGCCGTCCAGCTCCGAGGGGGCCCCCGTCTCGGTGATGAAGACAGGGCGTCCGGCCGCCACGGCCTGAGCGTTGTCCAGCGCGGCCAGGTAGCGCTCCGGCGTGGGTTCCTGGAAGTAGGCATGAATGGACAGCCCATCGATGGCATCGAGGGCGCCCGGCACGGCGAAGACCTCATCCAGATAGGCGCGCCCGCTGTCGCGGCCCGTGTCGAAGGTGCCCGCGTTGAGCACCACTGCGTCGGGGAACGCCGCGCGCACGGCGGTCGCGGTGGCCAGCAGCACCTGGGCATACTCGGATGGCGTCTCGAAGGTGGAGGGGTCCACCTGGCGCTTCGCCCCCTTGGGGGGGATGCGGTTGTGCAGATCCGGCTCGTTGTCCACTTCCCAGAACCGCACCGGGCGGAGCAGGCCCGGCGCATCGTCCACACCGTCACCGTCGTAGCGCTCCACTACCTGCTGCACCCAGGCGGTGTAGGCCGCCATGTCCTGAGGTACGTAGCGCTGGGTGTAGTTGCCTGTCTGGTTGCCAGGCCAGGGGCCGATCATCACCAGGGGCTCGAGCCCGGCTTGCTGCACGAGGGCCAGGTAGCGATCGGTTCGGTCTTGGGCCCGGGGCCGCTGCTGCCACTCGTACCAGCTGACGTAGGGGTAGTTCGCGGAGTTGGCGCGCACCATGCGGGCCCCCACGGACACGGCGAGCCGGGCGTCGTCCTCGAGCATCACCGCGATGTCAACAGGCTGAAGCGTGCCGCTGCGCACCAGGCGCTGGGGCACCGAGACCGCCTCGTTGATGCAGAACAGCTCGGCCACCGTCTCGGTGCGCCAGGGGGCGCGGCTGAGAGCGGCGATGGGCACAGCCACGGAAACGGGCGCGGTGACCGCGGCCTCAACGGCGGCCTCGGGAGCACAGCCCCTGCGACAGCCGCAGCCGGCCAGCAGCAGCATCAAGCCCCAGCTGGGCGTCCGCAGCATCAGGACTTCACCAAGCGCAGGGTAGCCCCTCCGCTGGGCGACTCGTCCACAGGCGGGGGCTCGTCGTCGGCCTCGGGCTCGAGGGGAGGCTCCGGGAACAACGTGACGTGGCGGATGGCGGACCAGGGGAACAAGCAGCTGCGGACGCGGTCGAAGGACAGACGCAACAACAAGCCCTCATCCAGATACTCGGCCCGGTTGGCGTGATGGAAGGCCGCATCGAGTCGGATGGGGAGCAGCTCGGGGAAGCTATCCAGCACCGACTCGGGCACCCCGGAGTCCCGCACCTCGTCGGTGGCACAACCAAGGGTGATGTCGATGCCGAGTGCGAAACCCAGGCGAAGCATCTCGGCGGCCTGGGGGCCGTCGGGGTCCACCAGCATGAGCTCGGGCTCTTCAGCCTCTACAGCCAGGGCGAGACGAGGTGGCCCGTCGGCGGAAGGCTCATCGTCCTGCCGGGGATCCTCTGGCTCTGTGGGAGGCTCAGGGGGGGGGGCCTCCGAAGCCCCAGCATCGTCCAAATCCAGGGACAAGCCCGCCAGATCCGCAGGGACACCCAGCTCGAGGGGGCTGAGCTCGAGGGCTTCGACCATGGCGAAGAACTGGTCCACCGTCAGCGGTTCACGCTCGGCCAGCACCGCACGCAGCTCGCGACGGTCCATGCCCAGACGTTTTGCCAGCGCTGCACGGTTGAGACCACGACGCTTCATCCCATCTCGCACGCGGGCGAGCAGGGCAGAGCTGTAGCTGCCTTGAGCCATCAGGCACCTCCGAGTGGGCGTATAGCCCGAACTTGCTGGAGAGACCGCAACGGCAGGGAACCACGACGCGCAGCCATGGGTCCAACGCCACTGCCGCCCTCCCCGCTCGGTCCCAAAAGCGACCGGCGAGCGTCGCCCAGGGTGAATAGGAGAACGCCATGCGCTGGACCATCCTCATCGCCGTCGTCGTGGTCGTGTGGTTGCTGGGCTTTGGCCTGCTGCAGCTGCGCCGCCTGGCCCAGGTCACCCTCCGCAAGGGGGAACGAGCCCTGATGCAAGCGCGAGGCATCACTGCGCGCATCAACTGCAACCAGCCCTTGTCGCCTGGCCTGCGCACGAATGTCGAGAACCAACGCCAGGTCGTCGCGTTGCTCACCGACCAGCGCTTGGCAGTGGCCACCTGGCGAGGAGTGCTGGTGGACATCGCCGCCGGCGACACCATGCGGGTCACCGCCCCCGGTCCCAAGCGCCTGGTCATCGAGGGCGAGCGCCAGGCCCGCGGCAAGGGCGGACGGCCCGCCCAGCTTCGCGTTGAGCTGCTGGTAGACAAGCCCGAGCCCTGGGTCGCGGGCATCGAGAGGCTTCTAGGGAACGAGACCTAGGAGTCGCCGCCCGTAGGCTTGCCACCGCCGCGACCGGGGCTCCCACCCTTGGGACCGGCACCGCCGGTCGCTTTCGAACCACCAGCCTTGGGCCCACCCGCACCACCCTTGGCGCGGGGAGGACGTCGACGCTTGGACTGATCAGAATCGCCGGAGGTGGGCGTGCGCCCGCCACCAGAGCCGCCGCCGCCACCAGAGCCGCCGCCGCCGCCAGAGCCGCCGCCGCCACCAGAACCGCCGCCGCCACCAGAGACGCCGCCGCCACCAGAGCCACCGCCGCCACCAGAACCGCCGCCGCCGCCACCAGAGCCACCAGAGCCACCAGAGCCGCCGCCGCCACTCGGGCCGCCGCCGCCACCAGAGCCACCGCCGCCACCAGAGCCGCCGCCGCCACTCGGGCCGCCGCCGCCACCAGAGCCACCGCCGCCACCAGAACCGCCGCC
>Ga0307987_1001007_pt1 | contig 16015 bp, 11 predicted proteins | sample EllFjometagen181_FD_203157 | JGI IMG/M metagenome (GOLD analysis project Ga0307987, IMG submission 203157) | Marine microbial communities from Ellis Fjord, Antarctic Ocean - #181 | ecosystem: Environmental > Aquatic > Marine > Unclassified | place: Southern Ocean | collected 2014-10-08
GAGGGTCACCGACGGCGCGTCTTCCGCTCCCGCTTCAGGATCAGCTGGGAGGCCTGGTAGCCCGACAGCTGCGCGGTGCTCACGCCTTGGCCCGGGTCCGCCCAGCTTCCGGCGAGGTACAGCCCGTCGATGGGGGTCTCTTGGCCCAGGGTCTTGACCTGCTCGGTGGTGCGGGCCCAGCCATAGGGAATACCCTTGTACTGCAAGGTGAAGGCGGCCAGGCTGCGGGGTGTGACGATCTCCATGACCTCGATGTGATCCGACAGTCCGGGCATGACGTTTTCGGCCAAGCCGATGAGCTCCGTTGCTGCCTGCTTCTTCATGGCCTGGTAGGCTTGCGGTTCTTCGGGCCAGGTGTCCATGTCCGCGTAGGAGTGGAGCACCACCACCGACTTGCCCGGTGGGGCGTACCAGGGGTCGCCCAGGTTGGAGTAGAAGCTGATGGCCACGGCGGCCTCGGCGTAGCGGCCCTGCATCATGGCGGCGTAGTTCTCGTCTTGGTCCAGGCTGGTGCTGTAGAACAGCTCGTAGTCCTCGATGCCCCAGTGATCGGGGGGCACATCCAGGCCCATGTAGATCCCAACCAAGGAGTTGGAGGGCTCGAGGGAGCGGATGGTCGTCGCGTACTCAGCGGGTGTCTTTTCTTCGCCGACCAGCTCGAAGAAGGTCTGGAATGGGTCTGCGCTGGAGACCACGTAGCGGGCCGTGATGTGCTCCCCCAGCACCGTGGTGACGCCCGTGGCGCGGCCGCCCGCGAGCGGGATGCTGTTCACCCTCACGCCAGTGCGCACGGTGCCCCCCAGCTCGACGATGCGCTCGGCGTAGGCGTCGGACAGCGCCTGGGACGAGCCCCGAATCTGCCAGGCGCCTTCGGTGAGGTAGCCCTGGTTGGCCAGCATGGTGCGCAGCGCCCACACCCGTGAGGGCGGCGGCCCAGCGTAGACCCACAGCTGCGAGATGACCCCCTTCAGGCCTTCGTCCTCGAAGTACCGGGCGGTCAGGGAGGCCAGGTCGGTGTGCAGGTGGCGAAGCACGGTGGGGGCCTTGAAGGGGATCGAGAGCCTGCCGAGGGGACCCCAGGCGTACATGCCCTCCAGTCGACCGATCTGGCGGTCCATCTTCGCCATCAGCCTGTGGAAGCGCTCGATGTCCCGGGCTTCCTCGGGCCACCGGGCGGACAGGTCCGACACCGCGGCCTCGGGGCTGCCTGGGTAGACCACGTCCACCCCGGGCATGATCGATCGGTAGACGTCCGGGATGCGGATCAGCTCCACCTTGTCCAGCACCCCGGCTTCGCGGAGCATTGCGCCCACCCGCCCGTTCTCGCCCCCCAGCATCTGGTGCAGCGAGGCGTCGAAGTTGAACTCGCCGCGGCTGAACGAGCTGGTGCATCCCCCCACCTTGTGGTGCTGCTCGAGCACCAGCACCGACAGGCCGCCGTTGGCCAGGTGAACGGCCGCGGACAGGCCCCCCATGCCAGCGCCGATGACGACCACGTCGTAGTCGGTGGGCGGCGCCTCGGTGTGGGCAGCGCTCGCGGCGCTGGCAGCGAGCAGGACCATTAGTGGGATCAGCAGCGATAGCAGGCGCATCGGCATCCTTCCGCGGGCTGAGATCTGCTAACCCGGTGAGTCCGCCGGGATAGGGCTCGGGCATGAACGCTCTGCTGCTCATCGCCCTGCTGGCACTGGCCTCCTGGGCACAGGATGACCCCTGTGCCGACAACTGTGTCTTCGATGCCCGCTGCGCTTGGGTGGACGGTGAGTGTCGCATCACCGAGTCCGCCCACTGCAGGAACTCTGGCCTGTGTGCGGTGGACGGCCTGTGCACCTTGTTGGATGGCGCCTGCGTGGCGCTGGGTGAAGCGGACTGTCAGGGGGCGGAGATCTGCAGCAGCCATGGTGCCTGCTTCGAGGTGGACGGCCGCTGCAGCGCCACCGCCACCAGCTGTGCCGGTTCCCAGGCCTGTATGGAGCGTGGGCGCTGTGCGCGGGAGGGTGAGTGGTGCGCGACCCCGGCCGAGATCGCCGAGTCCAAAGCCCGCCAAGCCGAGCTCGACGCGGCGTCGCAGGGCCTCATCGCGTCGGTGGTGGTGCCCGTTGAGGGCCTCGCAGGCTTCCACGATCTGGTCTTCACCGGGGACTCGCTGCCCAGTGGCGCTGGCGGAGGTGTACCCACCGGGGCGCCCTCCCACCCCCACCGCCGCCTGGAGCCCAGCACCATCGGCTGCCCGCCGGACACGCGGCGCTTCGTGGATACATCCTCCGAGCGGGACCAGCGGGTCTGGTGCGCCCTGCCCGACGGCCGCAAGAAGGGACCTGAGCTGCTGGTCTACGCCGGCGGTGGCCAGCGGGTGTACACCGAGTACCTACTGGACCAGGAGCACGGCGAGCACGTCATCACCGAAGCCGACGGTCGCGTGATGGTCCTGGGTCGCTTCGATCTGGGCCGGGAAGAAGGCGAGTGGCAGAGCTGGTACATCGGTGGCGACCGGGCCAGCCGCGGCGAGTACCATGCGGGCAAGAAGCAGGGGATCTGGACCGAGTGGACCCGGGACGGCGAAGAGAGCCTGTGCGACTACCGCGACCCGGCGGTGCCCGATGTTCAGTGCGTGGCGCCCAGGGACTGATCCCTATTCGACGGGCGCCACCCCGCCCGCGTGCACGCCGGTCTCGCCGTCGCCGTCCACCGCGCCGCCGAACTCGGTCTCGTGGTCGTTCCAGCGGATGCCGAAGCTGGCGTCGTTTTCGGGCGTCGCTCGATCGCCGTCGGGCCAGGCCCAGGTGTCGGTGTCGCCACCGGAGTCCATGAACAGGCCGATGGTGTCCACCGCCACCCGGGTGGTGTCGATGCACTCGCCGCTGTGGTTGCCCAGGCCGGTGCTGTACTGGCTGGTGGGCTGGTAGGTGTCGGCGCCGCCGTTGTCCACGAACAGGCCGATGCCTTCGCAGTTCGAGGCCCCCGCGGCCAGGCCGCCGTAGACCCAGGTGTCGTCACCCCCCTCGTCCACGATCACGCCCACCGAGAAGTCGTGGCCGGCGCCGGCGTGCATGTAGTTGGGGACCATGTTGGTGTTGTAGGCGTCGTCACCCTGCCCGTCGTCCAGCAGGGCGCCGGTGGCGTAGTGCGCTGCGCCCCCCTGCACGTAGTAGTAGGCGTCGTAGCTGTCGTGGCCGTCGCCATCCAGAAGCAGGCCCACCGCCTGCCAGTAGCCCGAGCCCTGGGCGAAGGTGCCGGCGGTGTAGGCGTCGTCCCCCTCGGCGTCCCGAAGCACGCCGAGGCCACCGGACAGGAAGGCCCCGTCGGCGTCGCCTCGGCGGCCGAAGCCCGATCCCTGGGAGAAGCTCGCGTTTCCGCCGCTGGGCAGCTGGGGCGAGTAGTAGACCGTGGTACCGCCGTCTTCCTCCTTGCCGGGATTGGCGTACCAGATGTCGTCGCCGCCGCCGTCCCAGGCCATGCCCACAGCCTGGACATAGGCGAAGCCCTGGCTGGCGTGGAAGCTGTTGTGGGTGTCATCGCCGCCGGCGTCCATGAACAGGCCGATGCCCATGCTGGCGGCGCCCTGGGCGCCCTCTTCGGCCAGGTAGGTGTCGCTGCCGCCGTCGTCGTACAGCGCGCCCACCCCCAGGTGGCCCCAGCCCTGGCTCATGCGCAGGGACTGGTAGTGGTCTGTCCCTGCGCCCAGGTCGAAGAGCAAGCCCACACCCAGCCGGCCGGAGCCCTGGCGGCCGATCTTGGACAGGGAGAAGGCGCCGTAGTTGGCGTCGCCGGGGTAGCGTCCGTCCTGGTCCTTGGGCAGCAGGCCTCCGCCGCCTTCGCTCCATTCCTCGTAGGCGTAGTGGTCATCGCCACTTAGGTCGATGTGCACGGACACCGGGGTGGTGTCGCTGGAGGCGCCAGCTGGGTGGATGTAGATGTCGTCGCCCCCCAGGTCGAGGTAGAGCGCCACGTCGCCGATGTCGCCGGGTTCGTCTGCGTCAGGGCCCGCGACGATGACGCGTCCGATGGAGGTGTCCACATCTAGGCTCGCGTCGGTGTCGGCGAAGCGCGCCAGGTCGGCATGCTCGATGGCGAAGGCCAGCACCCGGGCCGGGTCGTAGAGCACCCGGGGGCCCTGGGTCGGGTCGAGGACCCAGTCCTGGACGCCGTCGACGGCGAAGTCGGGGTCGCTGTAGTAGTCGATGATGCAGCCGCCGTGGCCGTAGTCCGCCAGGAACTCCGGCTCGGTGGGCGGGGTCACCAGCATGGTGGCTCTGGCCGTCGCCACCTCGGCCATGGCCGCCAGGATGGGGGTGAGGGCAGCGGCAAGATCCTCGGGCAGGCCGCTCAGATCCGCCAGGTCTTGGACCGCCGTGGCCGGGTCGAGGGGCTCGAGGGTGCGGGGTGCCTCGAGCTTGTCCATGGCTTCGCCGATGGCCGTGGCCACTGGATGGGCGGTGGTTCCCGCGTGGTCCAGGTCCGCCGCCACCTGGCCGCCGAAGCAGGGCAGGCGCAGCGGATCGAAGTGCACTTCGTAGAACCAGGGCAGCAGGAAGGCGTCGTCCAGGTAGGGGCCGTAGCTGGCGTAGCCCCAATCGGTGTCGTCGAAATTTACATCCGCCAGATTTAGGCCCGCGTCCGCCAGGGCGTCGTCCAGCAGCGGGTGGTCGGCCACCGTGTCGATGGCGCAGGGCAGGGCTTCGGCCTGGGCGTCCCAGGTGGGGGGCGTGACATCCGGCGGCGCGGTTTCGCCGGTGTCGTCGCTGGGCTTGGGGCAGCCGACCAGGACTAGGGCGAGGGCGAGCTCGAGGCGCATGGGGTTCCTCCGGGGCTGGGACAGTGTACAGCGTGCGCGGGTGGGTGCAGACGGGTATCCCAGACCCATGGCACCACGACCCTTTCCCCGCCGGCACTACCGCAACCCCATCGCCCCCGTGGCGGACGTCCTCTGGATCGTCGGCAGAGCATCGCGGGCCATCGGCGTGGTCCGTGGGCGGCGGGTCACGGCGGATCTCCGCGAGCGGCTGATGCTGGCGGTCACCGAGGTCAACGGCTGTCGCTACTGTTCCTGGGCCCACACCCGTGCCGCCCTGGCGGCCGGCGTGTCCGAGGAAGAGGTGCGGCAGCTGGTGGGAGGTGAGATCGGCGCCGCCCCCGAGGCCGAGCGCCCCGCGCTCATCTACGCTCAGCACTGGGCTTCCACCGACGCTAGGCCCGAGGCCGAGGTGCGCGCCCGAGCCGTGGATCTCTACGGCGAGCAGACCGTCCAGGACTACGAGATGGCCATGCGCCTGATCCGGGTGGGCAATCTGTGGGGCAACACCCTGGACTTCGGCCTGTATTGGGTGAGCTGGGGGCGTTTGGGGGGGTAGGGCTCCTTGGCCCCTGTCATCGTTGCGTCGTGGACGCAACGATGACGGAGGCCGGCCCCTTCTCCTACGTCCGACTATTCCACGCACTCCACCATCCGCACGAACCCTCTGAGCCCACCCGCGTGCCACTCACCTTTGCGCTGGTTGCCTTGCAGGTCCGAGGTGAATCTCAGATAGACCGTGGGCTTGCCCTCGATGCCTGGTTCGTACCAAGAGCCGCTGAGGGTGAGCCAGCCGTTGTCTTCCTCTCTCAGGACCTCCAGGGTGATCCGTCGGTCATCCCCGTAGATGTCGTGCTCGAAGGTGCACACCCAGGGGCCTCGGGAGCCGTTGTCCGTGGGCTCGTCCACCTCTGCTTCGGCGTACTCCGGCTCGGCGTACTCCGCCTCGTCCTGCCTACTGAACTCTGAGCCGGCCTGTTCATCGGCCGCGCTTGGCTCGGCGATCGGTGGGGAGCCGATGGTCCGGGTGTAGCCTTCGGACAGGTGCAGCGTGCCGTCTCTGGGCTCCCCTGCGGCAAGGCTACCCTCGAAGCGGCAGCCCTCTGCCCACACGAAGGTCCCGTCGCCGTTCACGCAGTCACCACTCGCGCAGTGGGGTGCTGCGATGTAGCTGGTCAGCGAGCGGCTCGGGTCGAGGCGTTTGCCCTTGTTGACAATCTCGAACCAGTCCCCAGGCTCTTCGGTCCAGAAGCGCCCGGCCTCGCGGGCCTGGATTGTGATCTCGCCGGTCCAGCGCTCTGCGCAAGCGGTGGGCCTGTCGGTGGCGAGCTCTGCGCGCGCGGGCCAGTCCTCGGCTCTGTCGGCCTCGATTCTGTGGATGAACGACCCCACGTTGAAGGCCAATCCGTGGCCATGCACGACGTTGTAGTCGGAGTTCCAGGCGAAGCCGAAGTGTTCCACGAGGTCGATCCAGTCCCGGATGTTCAGCCCCTCGAGGCTCATCAGCATGGGGAGGGCGCTGGGATCATCGAAGGCGCGCTTTACGGGCTCCCAGCGGCTCTGCTCCACTACGACCGGGGGGTATGTGACGTCCTGGCAGGCCTCGAACGAGGTGCGGCGACCCCAGTTGGGCTCGAAGCTCACGCTGGCCAGGGTGGTCGGGTCGTCCTCGCGGTAGGTGATCCAGGCCTTCACACTGTAGCCCTTCAGGGTGGCCAACACCTCGCGCTCGGGGTCCGCGGGCCGATGGTCGCCTTCGGTGGGATCGAAGTGCCACGCATCCCGGGGCGGCTTGCCCCACGCCTTTCGGCTGTCCCTCAGGGTGGGGCCCACCCTGGCCAGATCGAGTAGGTCGCCGATCCAGGGGCGCGCCTGCTCGAGATTCTCGACCGCCAGGTACATCCCTCTGGTGTCCACGTCGAAGGTGACGATGGCGCCAGGCAGGGGGATCTCCCACCAGGTTGGGGGCATGGCGGGCGCCATGTCGTAGGGCTCCTGGTCGTAGCTGGAGCGGATGGCGTAGTCCTGGATCAGGGGGTAGACGCCGTGGGCGGTCCTGCCGATCGCCACCCGACACAGCAGAAGGGGGGACAGGGGCGGCGGCGTGGCGTCGTCGGCGCTCGCTTGCTGGGCCAGGGCCAGGGCCTGGGCGCCTGGCGCCAGGAGGGAGATGAGTGCGGTGGTGATGGGAAGAAGCCAGGCCATGGATATCTCCACCTCGTGGACCCGCGGCAGGGGGCCCCCGGGGAGCCAAGGTGCGCGTGCGCGGCTGGCCCGAAGAGGTCGGGTCGACCCTACCAGCATCGCGCAGGGTTCTGCTCGTATTGGGGTTCGCGAGCGGCTTGGTACGGCCCGGTGCTGGCGAATTCCCCTGCCGGTGTCCCGTCTGTCGTCTCGCAGTCAGTGGCTCGCTTGAACGACGACGCGTCCCCGTGTATGGTTTTGTGAGGATGCATATGCTGTGGAGGGACCATGAGCGCTGCCTTTCTCTTGTTGATGATCGCCCCGTTGTCGGCCCAGGAACTGAACATTCGGGTCTGCGAGGACAGCCCAGAGAGCTTCGATGCGCTGTGGGCCAAGGCGCGCACCGTGCGGATCGAGACCGCTAGCGCCACGGGTACCGGCGCCGTGGTCTCACCCGACGGCTTCGTCGTGACCGCCGCTCACATCATCACCGCGCCGGATGACATCTCGGTGGTGTTCGAGGATGGGCGCTCGCTGCCGGCCCGGCTCAGCAAGGTGTCGGGGACATCCGACCTCGCCCTGCTGTCCGTGGAGGCGCGGGATCTGCCCTGCTTCCAGGTCGAGCCCGAGCCCATCGACGTGGGTACCGAGGTGTTGGTCATCGGCTCACCAGGAGGCGAGGCGCTCACCCACAGTGTCTCGAAGGGCATCGTGTCCGCCTATCGAGACATGGACGGCACCACGCTGATCCAGACCGATGCCTCCATCAATCCGGGCAACAGCGGCGGGCCCATGGTGGACCCCAACGGTCGCCTGCTGGGTGTGGTGAGCTTCAAGGTAGCGGGCCCCCATGTCGAGGGGTTGGGCTTCTCGGTGGCGGCTACGAACTTCGGCGAAGACCTGTCTCTGGCGTTCGTGGCTGAAACCGAGGCCGCTGCATTCGAGGTGTTGGCGGACGACTCGGCTACCGAACGTTTCCTGGCCATTCCCACCGTGGAGCCCGGGCCGGGCGTCACCATCGACACCGACGTGCGCTACGAACTCAAGTACCGCCCCAAGTGGGCCGGAGCGGTCGCCAGTCTGGTCATTGTTGGCGTCGGCCTGGGGGATGTGGCGCTACAACGGAATCTGCTCGCCAACGACAAAGACATGATGGGCCTCCCGCTGAATGACGACGAAGAGCTCATGCATCTTGGGCTCCAGGTGCTGGGGTGGGGCGGTGCCGCCGGAGGTGCCCTGCTGTTCGGGCTCTCGTTCAAGCCGGCGGCCAAGGGCGAGATTCTCACCATCGGGAGGAACGAACCATGAACCCGTTCCGTCGCTCACAGATGTTGGTTGTCACCGTCATCATCGCCGGGCTCATCGCTGCCAGCGCACCCGTATCCGCGGCAGATGTCTGCTACAACGCCGAGATCGAAGAGGATCCGTTCTCGGGCGAGACCACCATGCTCCTGAGGTCCTGGATGGGCATGCTGTCCCTCGGCGACGAAGGACCCATGCTGGAGTTCTTCGTTGGTGCTGCTGGGGCGGTTGGGAGCACGCTCCCTCCAGGCTTCGAGATGCTCGTGTTGCTGCAGGATGGCACTCGGGTCACGCTGGTGTCCGATCGCCCAGCTGGGCCCACGGGCAGGGCCTATGTGACCGAGTACTCGGCGTCTGTGAGCACCCGCTGGTCGCTGCACTTCCCGCTGACCGCGCTCGCCATGCACGCCATGGTCCAGTCGCCCATCAAGGCCCTGCGCTACACGCTGCAGGATGAGATCACCATCGATGTGACGCCCGAGCGGATCAAGGACTTCCGGAACGATCTTGCGTGCCTGACCAACCACATGGGCCCGACTCAGGCGGCGGACTGATCCCACAACGTCCTGGCGGACCGCGCGCCGGTAGCGGAGGTGACTAGATGTTCCCACTCCGCCAGGCGAAGTAGCCCCACCGGATCAGCGTCGCCGTCCAGATGAGCAGGGGCTTGGCTTCCGGGTAGGGGATCATGTAGTCCGGCGGCGGTGTGGCTCCGATGCGGGCCAGGACCTCGGGGGTGTCTTCGCCCCGCACGGGGGCGGGGGCCACATCGGCCATGGGGGTGTCGCTCAACCGGATGGGATTGCGGATGAAGGACAGCTCCTGATCGATGCCCGAGTACTTCCGGCGATCCACCGGGGGCGGGTCGCTGGGGTCGTGCTTGGGGATCTCGCTGAGCATGCGCTTGATGGCGGGTACGGTCAGCACGGCCACGGTGCTGGCCAGGCCTGCGTTGTGGATGTCCTGCTGCCAGTGGGCCACCGAGCGGCTCCAGACCTTCTTGGAGACGCCCTCGAGGGGGTTCGAGCCGTCGGCGGGATCGTCACCCAGGCCGCTCCAGCGCAGCCAGGACACCACGTCACGGCGGGGGCCGGCCACGCAGAAGAAGGCGTCGCGGCCCCGCAGGATGCCTTCGACGATCTGATCGCCGGGATCGTAGCCGACCTCGATGCCGCGCTCGGCGGCCACCGCCAGGCAGCGGTCGCGCTGGCTGCGGGCCACGGGCAGCACCTGGTACAGCACCGCGGTGCGGGTGAGGTGGGTGCTGCTGACGGTACTCTCGCCGGTGCGCAGCTGGTGGTAGATGCCCAAGGCGGTGCCGAAGGCCCCCAGCAGGCCCGACCCGATGTCGATGACCGGCGAGGGCAGCAGCTTGGGCTTGATGCCGCGGCCGTAGGTCATCTGGATGCCGCTGACGGCCTGGACCACCTGCTCGAAGCCGGGCTGATCGGCCCATGCACCCAGGTTGCCGTAGGCGTTGAGGTGGGTGTAGGCGATGTGCGGGAACTTGGCCCGCAGGTGCTCGGGGCCTACGCCGATCTTCTGGGCCAGCTTCATGTGGCGGTAGTTTTGGATGAACGCGTGGGGCTGGAAGTCCTCCATCACGGCCCACAGCTGGCGCTTGCCTTCGTCGGTGGCGGTGTCGATGGTGGCGTGCTTCTTGCCTGCGTTGAACAGCAGGTGGAAGGTCAGGGCCCAGTCCAGGCGGGTGGGGCGCTGGATGGTCAGCACCTCGGCGCCCATCTCCGCCAGGATGCGGGCGGCGCAGGGGCCGGCGATGACCCGGGCGATGTCCATGACCCGGATGCCCTCGAGGGGGTGCTTCAGATCGGGCTCGAGCTCGCGGCCGGCCACAGGCCCGTGGCGCTGCTTGCGGCGCTTCCATTTGCGGGCGATGGCCTTGGCGTCACCGCCGAGCACCCGGGGCGCGACCAGGGGCGGGAACTCTTCGATGGTGACCGAGGCGCCGGGTACGTGCACGGTACCGAAGGTCGGGTCGTCCACCACGTCGGCGTCGGCCATGCCGGCGTTGATGGTGGCGGGGATCCACTCGTCCACGGTGCGCACCGCCATACAGCACAGCTGCTTGCCCAGCAGATCCTCCCACTCCATGGCGGGCTTGGTCAGGAAGATACGTCGGTAGACTTCCTTGATGGCCTTGGCTTCGGGGATGCTCTTGACCTGGCTTGGGTCGGCCAGGGTCTCCTCGGACATGATCTCCCGGAGTTCGGCCACATCCCCGTGGTAGCCCGCATCGTGGAGCACATCGAGGATCAGCGCGGCGTGGGCCGGCAGGGACATGTGCATGTAGATGTAGCGGTCGTCGCTGCACAGCCAGGAGCCCATGAAGGGGGTGCCCACCATCTTGAGGGGCAGGAAGCCGCGGGGGATGCCGGTGTTCATCAGCACCAGCACGACCTGGGCGAAGATGTCGGAGTGGGTGACCACCGAGCTGACGTGTTGGCCGCGGCCGGTGCGTAGGCGGGACACCAGGGCGCCCACGATGCCGGTGGCCGAGAACAGGGCGGCGATGACCGATCCCAGGGGGAAGTCGTGGACCTGGGGGGCGCCGATGGGCTTCTCGAAGAGGTAGCCGGCGGTGCCCACGATGGCCTCGTAGTCGGGCAGCCGCTCGAGGGGATCCCCGGGAGCGAAGTTGGGGATCGAGGCCGAGATGAGCAGCGGGTTGTCGCTGGCTCGGATGGCGTCGAAGTCCAGGCCCATGGCGGCCATGGCTCCGGGATCGCGGTTCTCTATGACCACATCCGCCGACAGCACCAAGGCACGCAGGGCCTCGCAGCCTTGCTCGGAGCTCAGGTCCAGCTCCACCTCGGTCTTGCCCCGGGCCAGCAGGGCGGCGACCACGGGATCGCGCTCGGGCTGGGCGGTGTCCACCACCCGTACCACCTCGGCGCCTTGCTCCGCCAGCACCATGCTGGCTACGGGCGCCGCGATGCGCTGACCGATCTCCACCACCCGCAGGCCTGCCAGCAGACCCTTGTCCTTCGCCATCCGCTTCTTGGCTCTCGTCATGGTCGTCCTCCGGGAATGTATGCCCTGTGGAACACTTCCTAGCGCCTCCGACGGGCTCGGGCACCCAGGGCCCCGTTCCTCGTGTATGCGTTCGTCCTCCCGCGGAACCTCGCGGACACCGCGGCATGGTAGGATCGCCCGGCACCTTCGTCGAGGAGTGCATCTGTGGACCCCGAAGCTGGAACCCTCGCTGTGCAGTGCCCCGTCTGCAACACTCCGCTGAAGACCGTGGCAGTGCAGTGCCCCGCCTGCGGCCATGCTCGTCCCGACGCGGGCTGGCCCGAGGTCGAGAGCTCCGACACCGACCGGCTCTTCGGGGTGGACGCCGATCCCATCTCCCCCATCAGCCTGCAGCTGCCCCGGGCCGTCGCCCCGCGGATCTCCGATGGCCGTATCGAGCTGGGCGCTCCTCCCTCCGAGCCGCTGTCCGGTGACGATGAGCTCGAGGATGAGCTGCTGGAGTTCGGGGATGACTCGGATCCCGTGGGCTTCACTCTCGAGCCCGACGTCGCCAGTGACGCCCTCCATGCGCCCCGGGCCCTCCGGGTGCGGGTGGTCCCTGTCGCCGGGGATCAGGTGGACGACGAAGACGTGGTGGTGCCCCTGGCATCCCAGCCCGAGACCCCCAGCGAACCCGTAGAGCCTGGTGCGGCCCTGACCCGCGGCGCCATCTTCGCTTCGCGCTACCGCATCGACGAGCTGATCGAGGTGCACGGCACCTACCACTGCTACCTCGCCGTGCAGGAGCCCATGGTGCGCCGTGTGCAGATCACGGTGCTGGGCGAGCTGGGCGGAGGCGAGACCCAGCAGATCATCGAAGACCGCTTCTTGCGTGAAGGCGCGGTGTTGGCCCGGCGGTCCCACCCCAACCTCGGGTCGGTGGTGGACTTCGGCCGGTCGGCCGAGGGCGCTTGCTACGTGGTCACAGAACTGATCTACGGCTTCAGCTTGGCCGAGCTCATCGGGCGTGGCGCTGTGGAGCCTGAGCGTCTCGCCAGCATCCTGTTGGACCTCGCCCGCGGCTTGGCGGCATGTCACGACGCGGGTGTGGTGCACCGGGCCCTGTGGGCCGACCACGTCGTGCTCGAGGGCGGGCCCGGCGCCAGCGAGAGCATGGCGCGGCTGGGTGGCTTCGGCCTGGGTCAGGTCTCTGCCCTGCTCGATGATCCTCCGCATCACGGCCTGGCCAGCGCGCTGGCCCCCGAGGTGATCCAGGGCAGTCGCACCAGCCCGGCCTCCGACGTCTACGCCTTTGGTGGCCTGGCGGCCCACGCACTGCTGGGTCGGCCCGTGTTCGACGGCAGCCCGGATCAGGTGCTCCGCGCCCAGGTGGAGCGAGCTCCTACCGGCCTGGACGATGTACGCGACGGAGGCGGCGTCGCTGCGGCTCTGGCGTCCCTCAGCGCCGAGTGTCTCAGCAAGGATCCACAGGGACGCCCCGCCGATGGAGCGGCCCTGGTGCTGCGGCTCGAGTCCCTGGTGCGACAGCGAACTGCGGTGGTGGGCGCTGTCGGTCTGAGCTGGCGTGTCATCTTGGCCGCGGCCCTCGCTGGCGCCTTGTTGCCCACCCTGCTGCTGGCCGCCGTGGGCGTGTGGGCCGCCACGCGACCCGAGCCTGTCCCCGAGACGAACCCAGGCGTGCTGGCCCCCGACCTGGCCGAGGTCGTGGAAGCCCAGACCACGGCAAAGGTGCGGGACGAGGTGGCCGATCTGCGGGGCCAGCTCGAGGCCCTCGAGACTGCGATGACCGACGCTGTGGCTATGGCCGAGGCAGCGCGGGAAGAAGACGAGCGAGAGCCCGAGCCCCCGCCCCGTCCCGTCTACCGGACGCGCCCCGTGGCGCCCCGGGTGGTGGCTGTTCGTGAACCGGAGCCCGTGGCGGCTGAGCCCGAACCTGAACCCACGCCAGTACCGGTACCCGAACCCATGGTCTTCGTGCCCGACCCCGTCGCGCCGGAGTTCATCGAGCCCCCACCGCCCCCACCCCCGCCTCACCCCGCCGCAGAGAACCTGGACGGGCTGTGGCTGGGTACCGCGGGCGGCCGTGATCTGGCCCTCGACCTGTCGGTGTCCCCCGATGGCAGCGTGGGCGGAAGCGCCCGCATCAAGCGTGCCGGCGTGGTGGAGTCCGCGGTTGTGCGTGGCCAGGTCAGCCAGGTCGATGGTGGCTACCAGCTCGAGCTGCAGGTCACCGAAGACGGTGAGACCACCAGCTACAGCGGTCGCATGGACGGTGGCAGCATTCAAGGGCGCGTGGCCCAGGGTGGGCGCACCCGCGGGCGCTGGAAGGTGGCCAGGTAAGGCAGACGTCGCGGTCCCGGGTCGGCGGCGCCATTTCCGGATAAGCTCCGCCCTCTTCTGGGAGGCGATATGCCCAACCGCTTGCTTCAGCTCCTCGTGTTCACCAGCGGCTTGACCGTGATGGCGGTCGAGATGACCGGCCTGCGGCTACTGGCGCCGTACTTCGGCACCTCGCTGCTGGTCACCACGGCCCTCATCGGCACCCTCATGGCGTTCCTGGCCCTCGGCTACGCCCTGGGCGGTCGCGAGGGCGATCGACGGCCCACCCTGGACGCGCTGTGCCGCATGACCACCATCTCGGCGGCGCTGGTGCTGCTGATCCCCTTCATCGCCCAGCCCATGCTGCGGGCGGCCAGCGCCGTGATGCGCCCGCTGCTCACCGGCGCGGATCTGGCCGATCCCGGTGTAGCCATCGGCGCCCTCATCGGCGGCATGTTGGGCACCATGGTGCTGCTGGCGGCGCCCATCACCATCATGGGCATGGTGAGTCCCTGGGCTGTACGCTTGGCGGTCTCCGACGTCGAGAGCGCGGGCAAAGAGGCGGGCCGTCTGTACGCCCTGTCCACGGCGGGTAGCATCGTCGGCTCTTTCCTGCCTGCCCTGGTGCTTGTGCCCCTGTTCGGCGTGCGCAACACGTTCATCGTGGTGGGTACGGCGTTCCTGCTGGTCAGCCTGCTGGGCTGGCTGGGCGGTTGGCGCGCGGCCCTGCCCCCGGCGGGCGCCGCCATGCTGATGCTGGTGCCCCAGGGCATCGTGCGCCCCATGGAAGGGCTCATTTATGAGGCCGAGAGCCTCTACCACTTCATCCAAGTGGTCAAAGAGCCCTTCGGAAAGTGCCCCGAGGCCTACCACCTCTACCTGAACGAGGGCGTGGGCGTGCACTCGGTCAAGTGCCTGACCGAAGACCGCGAGACCACCGGCATCTGGTCCTACATGGCCGCCACCCCCCTGTGGCTGGACGATCCGGAGTCCATGCGCGAGGTGCTGGTGGTGGGACTGGCCGGCGGTACCATCGCCCGCCACATGCTCGAGGCCTTCCCCGACGCCCACGTGGACGGTGTCGAGATCGACGGCAAAGTGGTGGAGGTGGGCAAGAAGTGGTTCGACGATGCCGACCCGCGCATCACCCCCATCATCATGGATGGCCGCATCTTCCTGCAGTCCACCGACAAGACCTACGACCTGGTGATGATGGACGCCTACCGGCAGCCCTACATCCCCTTCCACCTGGTCACCGTCGAGTTCTTCGAAGAAGTTCGGGAGCACATGAACGACGACGCGGTGCTGGCGGTGAACGTGGCGGGCGTGCGCGGGGTCAGCCGGGATCTGGCGGCGATGATCTACGCCACCATGAAGGAAGTCTTCCCGACCGTGGTGCTGGTGGATGCCACCAAGTCCAACGACGTCATCATCGCCACCACCCGTGAGAAGCCCGACGATGCCGCCGTGCAGCACGTCAAGCTGATGCGCAAGTCCGGTGGACTCAATCGGATTCGACGCGCATTGCCCAAGAAGATCGTGGGCCCCGTCGAGGGCTGGGAAGAGGCTCGGGTGCTGACCGACGACCAGGCGCCGGTGGAGATGGCCTGGGACCTGATGGCGCTGGCATACGCCAAGTAGCCCCGCCCTGATCTCCGTGTCACACGCGGTCCGGTCCGGTCCGGTCCGGTCCGGTCCGGTCCGGTCCGGTCCGGTCCGGTCCGGTCCGGTCCGGTCCGGGGCCGAGCGCTGGCGTGGCCCACGGCGCGCTGGTTCCATGTGGGGGACTCGGCAATGGGACCTCGGATGTAGCGAGCCTCACCGTCGCGTCGGCGGTTTTGTGCGCTCTCGGTTGCCGAGCGTCTCTGGATCAATGCTCTCCATCCTGTTCATTTCTGCCGCGCTCGCCACCGAGCCCCTGCCCACCCTGGGTTCCTTCGGTCTGACCGAGGATCACGCCCTCCGTGGTGGCAATACCCTGGTGGCTGCCGCGGCACGACCCGGTGTGCCCTGGTCCGGCCGCTTCGCGGCGCAGCGGACCCTTCGAGAGGATGGCTTCTTCCCCGGCCTGGACGATCGTGGCGTGGCCTGCGTGCTCGATCCGGGCATGGCCGCTCTGTCGCCCTCGCTGACCATGCACACCTACGGCTCCGCGGACCTCGAGCTGGGCACCCGGGTGCTGTCTTCGGCGCTGGTGTCTTGGGCGCTCGATGTGGTCGAGCTGCCTGTACCACCCGCCCTGGGGAACCTGCGGGCAGCCTGGGGGCGCGCCATACATCGCGATCTTCGCGGCGAATCGCGGCGACCCGTCCGTGATGCCGTGGGCGGCTGCGAGGGTCGGCGCCGCGTGGCTCGTGGCTCCTGTGGGAACCCGGACGGCGAGGCGAGGGTGGGTTCTTAGTCAGTCCTGAGGCACCCGCGCCG
>Ga0307987_1001008_pt1 | contig 15993 bp, 13 predicted proteins | sample EllFjometagen181_FD_203157 | JGI IMG/M metagenome (GOLD analysis project Ga0307987, IMG submission 203157) | Marine microbial communities from Ellis Fjord, Antarctic Ocean - #181 | ecosystem: Environmental > Aquatic > Marine > Unclassified | place: Southern Ocean | collected 2014-10-08
ATTCGTTTGATTTGGACAAAGAATCGGCCAAGCAAAGCTACGACAATATGTTTAAGGCATACCTTCAGATTTTTAGAAAAATGGGATTAAATTCGATTCCGGCAACGGCTGCTACCGGGCCAATTGGCGGAGATTTAAGCCACGAATTTCATGTTATTACGGAGGTGGGAGAGAGTGAGATCTTTTATACTCCTGAAATTGAAGTGGAACTTGAGAAGCAAAGTCCCAATATAAAAAAATTGCAAGCTCTATATTCCGTTACAGACGAAGTGCATGATTCTGGGAATTGCTCACCTGAATTTTCAGAAAAGTTAAAAAGACATAAAAGCATCGAGATCGGGCAGGTATTTTATTCAGCGGCCAAATATACGGAAGCAATGGGAGTCGCTGTGCAGGGTAAAGATGGCCAGCAAATCACTCCTCACTGCGGATGTTATGGTATTGGAGTTTCTAGGATAGTGGCTGCAATAATAGAAGTATCTCATGACGAAAAAGGAATTGTCTGGCCAAAGACAGTTGCCCCGTTCCAGGTTGCGCTGATTAATCTTCATATCAAGAACGAAACTTGCTGTGCCGTCAGCGAAGATCTTTACGCGAACTTTGACTCAGCTGAACTAGAGGTTTTGTATGATGATTCAGACGTATCTCCCGGCAATAAATTAAACTCGCACGATCTGATCGGGATTCCATGGCAAGTAATCGTCAGCACTAAATTAGTAGAAGAAGGCGTTGTTGAGGTTAAGAACAGAAAGACCTATGAAGTTAAGAAGCTTCCGTATAAAGAAGCCATTTCGTTTATAAAAAAAGAATACGATGTCCGTTAGAACTGAATTTTTAATTGCAGTCAAATATCTTCAGGCCAAGAAGAAGGAGGCGCTGATCTCTGTAACGGCCGTGCTTTCGCTTCTCGGTATAATGCTTGGGGTCGCTGCGCTGGTTGTAGTTATTTCCGTGATGAATGGTTACCGGGTTGAATTGATTAGCAAGCTAAAGGGATTTAACAGCGATATAATAATTTCAAATTACGACGAGATGAAACGGATCGAGCAATACGACAAACTTGCAGCTAAGGTGTCCCAGGCAAGCGAGGTTAAATCAGTTTTTCCAATGCTCCAATCTCAAGCTTTGCTTGCTAACAAACAAAGTTCGCAAGGCGTTATTATTAAGGCCATAGCGAAAGATAAGATTCCCTCCTATCCAGTTCTACAAAAAGTAGAAAGAAATCCGAAGGCGATTGTCCGACCAGACGGCATTTTATTGGGAGCAAGCCTTGCTTTTAATCTGAGAGTGCGGGCCGGAGACATGGTAAAACTAGTTTCTCCAGAATTTACGTCTACGATACTTGGTATAATCCCAAACACTAAAGATTTTTATGTAGAAGGGGTTTTTAGAAGTGGATTGGGCGAAAATTATGACGGCGTATATGCAATCATTCCGCTTGAGGTGGGTCAGGCCTTTTTTAATTCAAAAGAAGCGGTAAATAAGTTTGAGGTATTTGTGGGAGGGACGGAAGACATTTACAAGATCTCAAATCAAGTAAGAACCCTTTTAAATAAAAAATATCTTGTTCGGAATTGGAAAAGCATGCATCAATCTCTAGTTAATGCGCTTAAAACCGAGCAAACGGTTATGTTTGTTATACTCACGTTTATTATCCTAGTGGCCGCGTTTAATATCATTTCAAGCCTAACAATGCTGGTTACGGACAAAACTAAAGAGATTTCAATTCTTCGAACAATCGGTTTTACGAGGGGAGCGATCATGCGGATATTTTTATTCTGCGGAGTGATGCTTGGGGGGCTAGGAACCTTGCTTGGCGTAACATTCGGTCTAGCATTTGCTTTATATATAAATGAAATAAAGAACTTTCTTTCCGATATCTCGGGAGTTAATTTATTTGATTCTATAGTTTATTATTTGGAGTCACTACCTTCAAAGGTGGATGTGCGAGACGTGATTAGTATAGCTGTTATTTCGCTAATTTTGTCCATTCTTGCAACTATTTATCCGTCTTACAAGGCTAGCAGAACTCATCCGGCGCAGGGGGTAAAGAATGACTAAGAAAAAAATATTGAAAACAAAAGGTTTGTGCAAGTCGTTCAAGCAAGGTGGGAATATTATTTGCGTGTTAGATAATGCCGGGTTCGAACTTGCGGAAAATGAAGTGATTGCCCTTATCGGCCCGTCTGGATGCGGTAAAACAACGTTTCTGCATATGATTGGGCTTTTGGATCTTCCAGACAGCGGAGACATTTCAATAAATGAAAAAGACTTCATGAAGGCAAGCGACAAAGAAAGGACACTTTGTCGAAGAAACGATATTGGTTTTGTATATCAGTCACACAACTTGCTTGATGACTTCACAGTTTTAGAAAATATAACATTGCCGCTTAGACTTCACGGCATTTCAAGCAAAGATCGGTCGACACGAGCAAGAGCGCTGCTTAAAAAACTAAATCTTACTGATCGGGAATTTCATTATCCGGCCCATCTTTCGGGTGGAGAGCAACAGAGAGTTGCCATTGCAAGAAGCCTAATCCATGATCCAAAAATAATACTGGCTGACGAGCCAACAGGAAACTTAGATTGGGGCAATGCTGAGAAGGTTCTTGAGCTTTTATTCGCTGCTGTACGAGATTTTGAAAAAAGTTTGGTGATTGTCACTCATAATGAGCAGATAGCAAAGCGAGCGGATCGGGTGATGACGATTAAAAATGGAAAATTGGTTAGTCATAAAATGCGATAAAATATATGCAGTATAAGATGGTAGCGCTGATAATGGCAGGCGGCATTGGTGCCCGGGTTGATGGCAACCTTCCGAAGCAATATTTGCAAGTGCGAGGTCGATCGATTCTTACACGGGTGCTGGAGAAATTTTTAAAGCATCCTCAAATAAATTCCGTTCTTGTTGTTATAAACGAGCAACATGACAGCCTTTACGAAGAAGCGACGAAAGATTTGAATGCGCTCCCGCCCGCGATTGGAGGAGAGAGAAGGCAAGACAGCGTTAGAAATGGTCTTATAGCTCTAGAAAAATATTCGCCAGAGCGCGTCCTGATTCATGATGCTGCTCGAGCGCTTACAACTACGGCTCAAATATCTCAGGTTGTTGAGGAGTTGAACAACTATGATGCTGTAACATTAGGCGCTAGAGTCGTTGACTCTTTGAGATATGATGGCAACAACAAAGGGCGCGACGTTCCTCGAGACAATTTGTTCTCGATCCAAACGCCGCAGAGCTTCAAATATCCAGCCATTCTTAAATGGCATAATGAACTAAAAGATCAAAGCTTTACGGATGACATCTCCATAGCCGAAGCTGCTGGCTGCAAAAACATCAGAATCATTGAATCTTCCTTGGAAAACTTCAAAATCACAAACAAAGACGATCTGCGACTAGCAGAGCGGCTAATTTAACATATGTGAGCCGGCATCTATCTCTGTAGACTCTTCTCCGGAGAGTGGCTGATTATGATTTGCTGATATCCCAGAATCGTAGGTTTCATGTTCGTTTTGTAACTGTTCTGCTTCATATTCAGCTAAGAACTTTTGAGTTTCAGGGTGTTTGAGAATTTGAGGGGTAAGTCCTTTCTTATTTAACGCATGAGTATCTGCTCCTGCTGCTATTAATGCATTTGCCACCTTTGGAATTTGGGTGAAGTGCAATGGAGTGTCTCCGTCTCCATTGGGTATGGAAAAGTTAGCATGATATTTTAATAATAAATTTGTTAGCCAAAGGCAGCCGTCATCTTGGTATATACCACTCCTGCCAGCGATGTGTAGTGGAGTAAAGAAGGGGCCTTCTTTAAATTCCAGATCAGGGTTGGCATTGTTTTCTAATAACGGTTCTATTATTGATATTTTTTCATCTAAAATTGCTCTCAATAACGGCGTCCAGCCCTGTAGATCTCTAGCGTTCGGATCGGCGCCCTCTTTTATCAATAATTCTACTATTTTTGGCTTTTGTAAATATGTAGCTAAATGTAACGCAGAAAAACCCATAGATATGAATTCCTCATTAACGTTAGCTCCCGCTTCAACTAATGTAGCTACTATTTTATACGAAGCCTCTAATCTGAGAGCGTCAATTAACGGCGTGTGACCTTTGTATGTAAGTTCAAGATTAGCTCCCGCTTCGACTAAGAGCTGTACATTCGTTTCTTGATTATTTTGAACAGCATTATGCAATGCGGTGCCATCGTCGTTGGTGTTAATAACGGATGATAAAAACCATGTATTATTTGGGTTGCGCATAAAAGCTTCAAAATACATTGAATTCCCAAGAGATAGCGCTCGGAACTGTTGTTCTGCAGTTTCTTTTGCTTTTTGTTCTGCAATCTCTGAAGGTAGAACGAGTTCTATATTTGGATGTCTATGTTTAACTTCTTTTATAAATTTTTCTGCGTGATATTTATTAAATTTCCTTATATCTTCTATTCCTTCTGTAGGTCGTCCATCTAAGGCATCGTATGTAAATATAAATGGTGCCCTTTCCTTTCCATTACTAACGCAAAAATAGGCAATCCTAGAAACTTCTGACATGCGGTTCAGAAATATTTGATAAGGGGAGGCTCTTTCAGCAATGTTGCTTTGACCTAAATCGATAGATTCTTGTATGTGGTTAGCAATATGGTGCATATTTCTTTTGGTTCCTGGTTCGTCGCCTCTGGCGTATGTTGTAACTATAGCGCCCTCAGGAAGAAGTTGAGTGTACTGATTTATATCTCCTGAATAGCAAACATCGAATTCAACAAATATACGACCGTTTGAGAGTGAACACCGGGATAGTGCCACAAGTACCGTTGGCGTTATCTGAATTTCAGAGTGTCCTAATTCCAAATAGTGCATTTCAAGGAGGCCGTAATAGTCAAGGTTTTTGTCTCCATGAGATGCAATATAAATATGAGTGTTTTCATCGATTTTTCCATTCAATTGCTCTTCAATTTCCTTTAAAGATACGCCTGAGGTTCTGTCTCCTATGACTAAATTTCCTGGCAATTCAAAGAATGGGATTAATTTATTGTATGTCTTGAATGGGCCATCATTAGGTCCGCTGTACTGGTCGTTGTCGTAGCCTAAAATTAGCACATTATTTAAAACTTTGTTTGATGCTGCTGTTAATTTGGGATTCATAGGCGTGTCTTTTTTAAAGGTTAAATTGCTTGATAAAATTAAAGCAAGGCAAGCTCTTTGTCAAGAGCTATGTGTAAGTTAAGATACATGTGAGACAATAAGTGACTAATTTTGTCAAAGAATCTCGCTATAAGTTCTATTATGGTCGCGGGGGCATAGCACAACCTGATAGCACATCTGTAAATCTCTCTTTACCCCGACCATGTCTACTCAAACTATTGCAGTTTGCGCGCAAATCTGTCTTAAGTGGGGGTGCGAAATAAGTATGCTTAAAAAGGCTAGTCAAACAATGAGAGACCAGTGAAAAACATTCCAAACATATTGACACTGTCGAGTCGCTTGATAAGCGATTCCTGGACGACTCGATATTTTCATATACGCTCAGGGTGATCCTGCGGTGGCGAATGCCATGATAGGGCTTTTTATAAGCTATAAAGCAAATCAGCTATTTAAAGAAAGAAGTAATTCCTTAAATAGCTGATAATGTCTTTTAGGCAGTTATTAGTTTGCCTGAAGGTCGGTAGCCGAGGTTTTACCATTACTAGTGGTAAGCTCGTAACTAACTTTTTGCCCTTCGTTAAGGGTAGAAAGGCCAGCTTGTGTCAGTGCGCTTATGTGCACAAATACATCTTTGCCGCCATCGTCGGGTTGAATAAATCCGAATCCTTTTTTAGGATTGAACCATTTTACGGTACCTGTAGTCATATATTTTTCTCCTTATAATAGTAGTTAGTAACAATGTTAAGCTATAATTAGCAACATTAAGTTTAATTTGCTCTAGCTTTCGCTAAAACAGCTCTTACTCAACGATGCCTAAACTTACTTGAAAAACGCTATTTTTGAGAACTTTCCAGGCTTTTTTGACATTCGAACGTAAAGAGTATTTTAAAAACTTAATCCAGACTATATCTTTACTTTGTTTAAAGTCAACAAATTTGTACATCTTTTCTAATATGAAGAAGAGGAGCGAGATAGGCGAATAGAAAGGGAAGGAGAACAGAAGGATTTTTTTTATTGCGCAGAGTCTTAAACTGCTATCCATAAAAAAACATAAAAACTTGTAAGTTTTACATCAAACATCTACTATCTATACGAGGAACTTCAAAGCGGCCATTTTTATGCATGATATATCATTTTTACCTAATGTTATCTTGCTGCTCTTAGCAGCAGTTTTTATAGTGGCACTATTTAAGAAATTTCATTTAAGTCCTGTGCTCGGCTATTTCGTAGCAGGAGCATTAATTGGAGAGCATGGGTGGTTTAATGTTTTAAGGTCTAAAGACACTGAAGTTTTTGGCGAACTGGGTATAATCTTTTTGCTTTTTGCTATTGGACTTGAGATGACCTTCGATAGATTAAGGGCGATGCGAGTTTATATCTTTGGTCTGGGAGGACTGCAGGTCGTAATCACTTCTGTTCTGATTATCATCGCTTTAAGTTTTTATTTGGACATAAAACCCTCAATCGTTATTGCGGCGGGCATAGCGCTATCCTCCACAGCGATGGTTTTGCAGGTCTTGATGGAACAAAGAAGTCAAACAACCCAAGTAGGGCGCATATCTCTTGCCATACTATTAATGCAAGATTTTGCGGTTGTACCACTTCTTGTCTTAATTCCATTGCTCGCAAATTGGAAGGGCACAAACCTCGGAATAGTGATGGGAAACGCCGTGACAAAAGCGATGCTTGCATTTTTAGTAATTTTCGTAATTGGCAGACTATTATTACGTCCCATGTTTGAAACCGTAAAGCCAACTTTAAAAAACAACGATCTATTTGTTGCTAGCACGTTACTTGTCGTATTAGCTGCGGCTCTGTTAACGCAGAAAATGGGTCTATCTCCTGGACTAGGAGCTTTCGTCGCTGGTCTTTTAGTCGCCGAAACAGAGTATCACTTGCAAGCAGAAGAAAGTATAGCTCCCTTTAAGGGGTTATTTCTCGGGCTATTTTTCATGAGCGTGGGGATGGTGTTCGATCTGTCTTTTATGATTCACAAACTAAATATCATTTTGATGATAGCTGCAACCATCATCATTCTAAAATTTACCGTTATATATTTGCTATGTCGCATCTTTAAATTCAACAAAGGAAGCTCTATTCACGCAGGTTTATTATTGGCGCAAGGAAGCGAATTTTCATTCATATTATTTGATTTAGCTGCCGGCAAGGGCATTATCCCACATGCAACGGGGCAAATACTTATGATAGCTATCACTATCACCATGGCCGTAACTCCCTTACTCTTTATGATTGGCAACATCATTGTAGATTATTTAGATAAGCAAGAAAAAATGACGTATGACGACATCGCAACCAAGGTTGCAGACATAGAAAGACATGTCATTCTCATCGGCTTTGGAAGAGTCGGCAAAATGGTTGCCAAAGTTTTGTGGGCCGAAAAAATAAATTATGTAGGCATTGATTCAAATCCAAATCATGTTATCCATGAACGCAGAAATGGTTTTCCTATTTACTTGGGAAATGGAGATGATCCAGGAATTCTTGAAGCTGTTGGAATAAAACGAGCAAGATCAATACTTGTAGCAATAGACAGCGAAGAAATCGTACAGAGATGCACAAAAATGATCAAAAAATGCACAGACGAAGCCCCAATTATAGTCAGGGCAAAAGATTTGATTCATGAGGAGAAGCTTTATAATATAGGCGCGACAACAATTGTTCCCGAAACTTATGAAACTGGATTACAGATGGCCGGAGCCGTACTTAAGTCCCTTGGAATTAGCGAAAACGAGGTGAGCAGGATAAAGAACCGATTCAGACTCGGGAATTATATGGCCGCACAAGAAGCGAAGATTGAGAATAAAGAAATGTCCGATGCTTAGATCCAGATTCTCCTTCTTAATATTCTGTTTGTTTTTTTCTTTTCAGGCTTATGCTGCCACCCAAGCAAACAAATTTGTCTATTTGAAATCGAATGAGGTCAATTTAAGATCGGGACCAGACGGTCAACATCCAATTGTATGGACCATTCGTAATAAGGGGGAGCCTTTAAAAGTATTGGAAACTTTCTATCAATGGCTAAACGTAAAAACTATAGCTGAAAATAAGGGGTGGGTGCAGAGTCCAATGGTCAGCATACGCTATATGTATGGAGTGGTCGTCAACGAAACAAAAAAGCCAGTCATTGGATATGCCATGAACTCTTCATCATCTAGAAAAATAGTAAGGCTCGAACCGGGAGTAAGGTTAAGGGTCTTAAAATGCAATGATACCAAATGGTGCAAAATCCGCATAAATACATTTACAGCTTGGATTCCTCAAAAAAATCTATGGGGAATAAATTTTTAAAACCTCCCCTTGTCACACAACAGCAAAAAGAGCCATTTTTAAGTACAATCTTATTGGTTCTTCAACAGGCTCAATGTCGTCTGAAGGATATTGCAAGCGGCCAGTTCATCGTCTTTTTTATCCCGCTGTTTTCTTGTTAAATTCAGTTCGCGCAACATTGTATGAGCACCTTTAGTTGAAAGCCTCTCATCTTGAAAAAACACGGGTATGGAGATTTTTTGCTGCAAGACTTCAACAAATTTTTTTATTACCTTGCACTGCTCTCCCTCTTGCATATTTAGCTGCAGTGGATACCCAATAACAACTCCCAAAATACTTTTTTCTTGAATGAGGCCCGCTATTTCGATCGCTGAGCTTTCAGCATTTTTATTTTGAATTGTTCCAGCAGGAAAAACAAACTCCCTTATCGGATCACTTAAACTGAGTCCTATTAGTTTTGTACCGTGATCAACTCCAAGCAAAGAGCCTTTTTCGCCTATTTTTTCTACAAACCCCTTGATACTCACAATATTTTCCATTAACTTCTGTGTATGTGTAAACTTATCATAGTAATGCAATGCGAGATATACTTAATTTTTGGACAGAACTATCCCTTTGGAAAAAAGTAACGATCGGTCTAGTTCTTGGCATAATTACTGGATTAGTCTTTGGAGAGAAGGCTGCTAATCTCAAAATCATCGGAGAAATATTCATGAGATTGATTCAGATGGTTATCGTTCCTCTGATATATATATCAATTGTCACTGCAATAATAAACGTAGAGGACACCTCTAAGTTATCAAGAATCACTATTAAAGCCTTTGTGTTGTTTATATTAACCACGTGCGTGGCCGTGGCCGTGGGGTTGATACTAACTAGTCTTTTTAATCCAGGCGGAAGCATAGATCCTCAGATGTTAAGTTTAAAAGCTTTGGGAGAGAGCGCTGCAGAAGTAAATGTCTTAAGCCCTTCCAAAGTAATGAAAGACATAATACCAGAAAACGCTCTAAATGCTCTTGTGTCAGGGAATCTATTGCAAGTTATTTTCTTTTCGTTTTTTACGGGCTTCGTGATTAATTTATTATCAGCGGAAAGGAAAACAATGGTAAAGGTGTTTAGCTTAGGCTTTAAAATTGTTTTCAAAATGATAGAGATGATCTTGAAATTGGCTCCATATGGAGCGTTTGGATTTGCTGCAGCTATTGTGGGAGAACAAGGAGTAAATGTTCTACAAAGTTTGGGAGCATTAATGTTGGTATTTTTATTAGTGATTGTTGTTCAATATCTGGTTTTTGGAGTCTTCATACTATTTTCAGGTCTTTCACCCCTTCCTTTTTACAAAAAGAGCATTGCATATCAAGCGTTAGCGTTCTCTACAAGTAGCAGTAAGGCAACGCTACCGACAACTATGCGAGTATGTTCTGAAAAGATGGGTATTTCTAAAACTAACACCTCTTTTGTCTTGCCTTTGGGGGCGGCAATTAATATGAATGGAACCTCAATCTATCTTGGAGTCTGCGCATTGTTTTTCGCTCAAATTTACAATATAGATTTGACACTTATGGACTATATTCTGATTATATTCACTTCAACACTTGGTTCAATTGGCGCAGCAGGAGTTCCGTGCGGAAGCATAATAATGTTGCCAATGGTACTTTCTTCAATAAATGTTCCGATAGAAGGAATTGCTCTGATAGTGGGAATAGACAGGGTGTTAGATATGTTTCGTACTACTTTGAATATAACTGGAGATGCAGCCGTAACTCTAATGGTTGATAGATCAGAAGGGACTTTAGATGAAAAAATTTATTACTCTGCTAAGGGTAGGAAGAAACTAAAATCTTAAGGAGATGCCTAAAAACGTCTCTTTTTCACCTGGTTTTACTGCATCGGTTTTTCATTGCGACTCTCAACTTTTCTAATCAAAAGCTAAGGTTATGAAAAATTTAAAAAAACTAGGATTCGCCTTTCTCTCTGGAGTCGTCGGAGCATTTGCCTTCGCCCCTTATTACATATTTCCGCTACTAATAGCGTCCTTCTGCTCATTGATTTATTTGCTTTTTCATTCGCAATCATATAAAGAATCTTTTCTGATTGGGTGGATTTTCGGCTTTGGATATTTTCTCGGAGGCCTTTATTGGATATCGTACCCCTTGATCTTTTACTTCCTTGGTTTTTTTTGGTGGCTTGTACCCTTTGCCATTATGCTTATTCCGTGCACATTGGCGCTCTATTCTGGCGTATGCGCGGTTATCTTGCACAAACTCAACAATGGTAATAAAATTGCTTTTTCTATTTATTTCCTCTGTATCTGGGTTTTCTTTGAATTTTTAAGGAACAAGCTTCTTACCGGATTTCCCTGGCTGATAGCCGGGTATAGCTTGGTCAATTGGCCAGAACTAATACAACTTGCAGCATGGGGCGGATTGTTTAGCTTAAGCTTCATCGCTCTCTTTTGTCCCGTAATTTGCTTTCTTTTAATTGAAGCGTTGATTCAAAAAAAATGGACAAAGGGATCGGCAATAACCTGCCTGGCATTGATTATAATATTCTTAGCAAACGCTTTATACGGCTGGAATCGCCTGAACACTTCAGAAACACGGCTTTCTTCGCGTGATAAGGTGAAAATAATTCAGCCAAATATAAGCACGCTATTAAAACGAAGTACGATGGACGAAAGAGCCGAACAAATAATTAACTTGGCAAAACTTAACCCTGCTGAAGATAGTGGCCTTTTATATGTATTGTTTGCCGAAGGAGGACTTAATTCTTTTACCAAAGAAAAGCTGACCAAATTAATTCAGGCCACCGTTCCTAAACATGGTTATTTAATTGGTGGTGGCGATAGAGTTGATTACTCAAGGCGCATAGCGTGGAACTCCGCTTTTATTATCAATCACAATGGTGAAGTGTTGGATATATACGACAAAACCCATCTGGTTCCGTTCGGAGAATATATCCCATTAAAAGAAGAGCTGTCTGTAGGCCTAAATGCAATTGTTTCAGCGTTTTCAAATGGATTTATAGATTTTTCACGAGGCTCTGGCCCGCGTACTTTACTGCAAAAAACAAAATTCCCATTTAGCCCCTCGATCTGTTATGAATCACTATTCTCCAGAGACGTTGTAAAAAAAGATGTCAGAGGGGTGAGACCACAGCTTTTAATTAATTTCACAACAGATATGTGGTATAAAGATTCTTCAGGGCCATATCAGCATTTTGATATGAGCGCGCTCAGGGCGGTTGAATACGGCATTCCCATGATTCGAGTTGCAGCCACCGGAATTTCAGGTATCGTCGATCCTTACGGGAGAGTTCTTGCTAAACTTCCTTTGAATACAAGAGGCACCATTTCTAATTACGTTCCACTAGCGCTTACCTGCAAGACTTTTTATACTGCGCATGGAGATACGCCAATTTTATCGCTATTAATCGGAGCGTTTTTACTTACTTTTATAATTTTGCATGTAATTTGTAACCGGTTTAAGGAGAAATAAAGGGCAAAAGTAAAACCAGATAATCCAAGATCTACTAGCATTTACAGGCGGTCTGCCTGAATCAGGCTTGTAAAATTCATTTTGACCTAAAAAAACATTTACTGAATGTGTTTTATGGGGCATGATAAGCAATCATATTTATTTTCAAAAATTGAGCTCGACGAAAAATGGAACCAGAACAAACCAATGTTTGTGAAAAGATAGATTCTCAGGTAGAAATTCTTTGTTCCAAAGACAGCGGATGGGTCGACATATCAAAGGATTTAAGAATAACATACGGAGAAGATACTTACAGAAGCTGGATCAGCAAGCTTGAATTCCTCGACACCAAGGGCGGATATGCAAATTTTGTTGTTCCAACGCATTTTATCAAGGATTGGTTGCTTACTCATTTTGAAAAGAAAATTATAAAGACCTGGCAAAAAAATAATCCAACAATAAAAAAGCTTTGTATCACTGTAAAGCGAGATGCTACCTCAAAAAAGGTATCTGGATCGCATCAATCAAATTCGAATGATCTTGCAAATCAAGACCACAGTAAGGCCAAGCCTTTAATAAACAACTTGGATACACGATTTACCTTCGAAAAATTTGTTGTTGGACCGCCAAATGAATTTGCATACGCAGCCGCACAAGCTATTTCGGCGGCCAAGACCGTTCAGGCAGGATCTAACCCCCTATTTCTGTATGGTGGAGTCGGACTTGGCAAGACTCATCTAATGCATTCTATTGCCTGGAAAATACAAAAGACAAACACTGATCGAAAGGTGCTTTACCTTTCTGCAGAAAAGTTCATGTATCAGTTCATTACCGCCCTTAGAAGTAATGATATCATGAGCTTTAAAGAGAGATATCGTTCAGTTGACATATTGATGGTTGACGATGTGCAGTTCATGTGCGGCAAAGATAGCACTCAAGAAGAATTCTTCCATACTCTCAACAGCCTGATTGATAACAACAAACAAATAGTTATTTCGGCAGACCGCTCTCCCTCTGCCTTAGAAAATATGGAAGAGAGGATTAAATCTAGACTCGGCTGGGGACTGGTTGCAGATATCCATAATACAACTTATGAACTCAGGCTTGGTATATTAGAATCCAAAGTTGAAAGCTCTAAGACCAATGTTCCAAAAGATGTACTTGAGTTCTTAGCGAGAAAGATCGTTTCAAACGTTCGAGAATTAGAAGGGGCTTTAAACAAGGTGCTAGCTCATACAAATATCACAGGGCAACCGATAAACTTGGATAGCACCCGAGAAATCCTTCGTGATCTATTGCGCTCAAATGAAAAGATTATTACCATTGAAGATATACAGCGCAAAATTGCCGATAGGTGTAATATAAAATTTTCCGATATGTCTTCAAATAAAAGATCAAGAACGGTAGCGCGGCCAAGGCAGATAGCCATGTATATTTCGAAACTTTTAACCAATCATAGCTTGGCCAACATAGGACGTAAGTTCGGAGGAAAAGATCATACTACGGTCATCCATGCTGTCAAAACGGTCGAAGCGCTGATAGAAAAGGACAAGGACTTTGCAGAAGATATTAAACTTTTAATCAAGATCGTCGAATGTTAAATGGAGAAGACAAATCTACTAATTTAAATTTATCGCAATTTGACATACCTGGGTATGTTAATGGGTGCTTTTTGGAGATAGATAAAAAAGTATTATCGACGGCATTATCTCATCTACAATCCGTTATAGAGCGCAAAAACATCATACCAATCCTATCAAACGCGCTCCTTGTAATGCAGAATGGTCAGCTTTGTGTTTCTGCGACTGATATGGATATTTTAGTCTCAGAGACAATCTTAACATCGGCCTCACAAGACTTTTCGATAACTGTAAATGCTCATTTGTTTTATGAGATAGTGAGAAAATTCGATGGCCAACATAAAATCAAACTCAGCTTTACTGACGGCAGCGATAAATATATCAATCTATCCTGTGGGAATAGCAGTTTTGACTTGCCCACCCTTCCCGCCGACGAATTCCCCAAACTTGATGATCTTAAATACACTTCAAAGTTTAAAATCTCGAGTAGAGAACTTAAAAAGATGATCGATGAATGCAAGTTCGCGATGGCAAACGAAGAAATTAGGTATAACTTAAGCGGAATTTATCTTCATCCCTACGAGGCATCAGTTCGATTTGTTGCAACAGATGGGCATCGGCTTTCTATGTCTCAAAGCGATGAAGTACCCAGCTTAGAAAACTTTGCGGGCATAATTATTCCAAGGAAAACAATTCTGGAGCTCAGAAAAATTATTGATGAATCAGCCGAAGATATAGAATTTTGCTTTTCTGAAAACAAGATTTTATTCGCAGGAAAGCATTTTAGCCTTTTTTCCAAACTAATCGACGCTGAATTCCCTGAATACGAAACTCTAATTCCGATCAGTAATGATATTAAAATACAGACCACAACAGCTGAGTTTTCAAGCGCTATAGATCGTGTGGCTACGATCACAAACGAAAAATTCAAAGGAATTAAATTCATCTTAGACGCAACTTCCTTATGCATTACTGCAACTGATGACATTGGCAATAAAGCCGAAGAGATTCTGATGGTCAAAACTGAATACACTGGCCGGCTCGAGCTATGTTTCAATTACAGATATATACTTGACGTTATGAGTGCGATCAAAAATGATAAAGTCATCTGCTCATTTAAAGATCCATTCTCCTCGGTTTCTATTGAAGATCCTTCTAATAAAAACTTCAAATGCGTCATTATGCCCAGGAGGGCATAGGGGTTTTAATCCAAAACTTAGATTTTAGAAATTCTTCCCTTGTTTAGAGACATCGTTAAAGTAGAATCAATACATATAATTGAGGATTTCTGCGCTTATGCATCTTGACGCCCTTACCACTTTTAAATACTCACGTTCTATTTTCGATGCATTACTTAAACAAGACAAAAGAGCGAGATTTGTAGGAGGATGCGTACGAGACGTCCTCCTTAACAGAGAGGTAACAGATGTCGACATTGGAACGGCCTTACATCCAGATGAAATTGAAAAAATATTCAATCATTCAAAGCGTATAAAGATTAAATGCATCGGCAAAGATTACGGCACAATTATTATAATAATACGAGATCATATCTACGAGATTACAACGTTGCGCAAAGACGTTCATACAGATGGACGGTATGCCGTTGTAGAGTATACAGATGATTGGGAAGAAGACGCTTCTCGTCGAGATCTTACGATAAACGCAATGAGCTATTCACCCATTGAAAACAAACTTTATGATTACTTTAACGGGCAAAATGATCTAGAAGCCGGGCTCATAAAATTCATTGGAGATCCAAATAAGAGGGTTAAAGAAGATTACCTAAGGATTCTTCGACTATTTAGGTTTTATACTTATTATGGCAAAACAATTGATCCCCCATCACTTGTGGCATGCGCAAAGCATGCAGAAAACATATGTCGACTTTCTAAAGAACGCAAAATGAAGGAGCTTTATCGTATTATTTCTCATGAAAGATATATCGGGACTCTTGTACTAATGGCAAAACACGGAATATTAGAATACATTTCCACGCTTCCAGATTGGCATTCCGGAATTAAATTGTGCAAGCAACTTGATAAAGTTTGCCCTCTGCATGGCCAAGAGAGCTCAGCAATTTTAAAAATATTTACTCTATTCCAAGGGGATAATTTAGCTCCCTCTAGAATAACAAAAGAATTTATTACTTTATCAAAAAAAGACAAGGACTATATAATCAAGCTCTCTCGATTTGTTAATTCTACCACTCTAAACAACGTGATAAATAAACCGTATCACTCTCTTTATTATCATAGAGAAGCTCTTATAGATGGGATTTTATATCTAATGGCAAAGCGACCTCGAAAGGTCGATCTCAACAGGATAATAAACATGCTAAAATACGAAATTCCGATATTTCCAGTGACTGGAGACGAGCTCATGTTGGCTATTGGGTTGAGACCAGGAAAGAAGCTGGGAAAAGCGATCGAGGTTGCTAAAGATTTTTGGATAGCATCTAAATTTAAAGCGACCAAAAAAGATGTCGTTGAGCACATGAAACTGAGTAAGGATTT
>Ga0307987_1001009_pt1 | contig 15985 bp, 16 predicted proteins | sample EllFjometagen181_FD_203157 | JGI IMG/M metagenome (GOLD analysis project Ga0307987, IMG submission 203157) | Marine microbial communities from Ellis Fjord, Antarctic Ocean - #181 | ecosystem: Environmental > Aquatic > Marine > Unclassified | place: Southern Ocean | collected 2014-10-08
CTGTGACAGTAAATCCTTGTTTTGTCATAAAAGCGGCATCCCGTCCTGAGCCGCATCCTAATTCCAGAAGCGTGGCCGGCGATTTAAAGGATGCGTTTAAAACCCTGTGCAAATCTGATACATCTGCAGATTCATACCGCTGCGCTATATTTTTCCCATTTTTTTCGTAATATTTAAGTGTGGTTTGGTTCATGGTCCATTGTCATTTTTATCGGTCAACATTGATCCGCCTATTACAAAATCTTCACCCCAAGCGTTATATTAAAGGAGTAAAGAATGCAAACTATTTTAGATGAATTTGAATGATGAATATCTCATTCTAATTCTGAGACAATTTTGGATATCCAATATTTGATTTATAACATTGAAAGCGCTGTTAAAAGGTGCTATTAATAGACCTGTTAATAAACTAACTTCCATTAGGGGGTATGATGAATACAAAATTTTCAGAAGATATTGTTCCCATAGGTGATCTAAAAATTAATCCTGGAAAAATAATCAGACAAGTCCAGGAAGCGCATAGACCAGTTGTTCTGACAAATAGAGGCCGGGGAGTAGCAGTGCTTCAGGCACTCAGTGATTTTGAATCGGATGCTGAGGAGCGTATGTTTATGCGAGGGGTTCTTAAGGGAATGGTTGATCTCGAAGAAGGAAGAGAATTAAGTCTTGATGATGCCAGAAAACATTTGAATATTAAATAATATGTTCTCGAAATTAAAAGTTACAGTTTCACACTCTGCACTCTCTGACCTGGAAGAAGTCCTTGAATTCAACAATGAACAGAAGATCCCCCATGTTGGAGAAAGGCTTGTTAAAAAGGTTTTTTCAGATATTGAACTGCTCTCAGAACAGCCTGATATTGGAAGAAGGGTACCGGAATTTGATTTGGCATATTTAAGAGAATTAATACGTCCTCCTTTCAGGATTGTATACCGAAGGGATATCGGCAGAATTCGAATTGTCAGAGTTTGGCGCAGTGAAAGATTGCTGATCCTGCCCTAGGCAATTTTGTTCTAATCCCTGCGCAGGGCGCTCCTTCTTCTTTGCAGGTACTCCGGATTTTCAAGCACTTCCTTGTGGGTAACGGTGGACCCGATGGTGGTGACAATGCCTACCCGGGCCAGGATGCCAATATTCCCCAACATCTTTCAATCGGATTGTACTTGCTATGATCTTTAGACCAAGAAAGAAACGGTTGCCAAACACATATCTATCATATATCTTGTTTTATACAGCCTTAATACAATATATATGATAGATAAGGAAACCGAGATGACTAAAAAAAGCCTTTCAAAGAATGCGATACCTTCTCAATTAATAACAGTGATTGAGAAAGTCGGTTCGAATATTCAAGTGGCCCGGAAACGACGGAGAATGACCCAAAAAGAATTGGCAACCAGAGTTTTTTGTTCTATTGCCACTATTAACCGACTTGAAAAAGGCGATGGGGGGGTAAGCTTAAATATTTTATGTCAAGTTCTATGGGTTTTAGGTATAGAAGACCAATTATTAGATTTGGCTTCTCCTGAAAGGGACTCTGCTGGGCTACAAGAAGATTTGCAAAGGATTCCAAAAAAAATTAAAAGACCGACGGATCATAACAAAAATATGGAATTTTAAAAAATGGCTGACCCCAAAGAAACCTACGTATATGTTCAATTGAACGGAGAGTTTGTACCGGCAGGACTTTTAGGAATGCGTGGACAAGGCCGGGAAAGTTCAGCCGTTTTTGAATATGGCAGTAAATATCTTCAACGACCCAATGCTATTTCAATAGATCCAGTTTTGTTACCTTTGCAAAAAGGTCGGTTTTTCACTCGGGTTGGATGGAAGATGCTGTTTGGGGGAATCCGAGATGCGTCCCCTGATGGCTGGGGCCGACATATCTTAGACACCCTAAAAGAAGATAAAAATTTGACCGAATATGATTATTTGACAGCTTCCAATGATGATAGAGTCGGTGCCTTAGCCTTTGGCCCGGATCTCTCTGGCCCTAAAAGAGTTTTTCCTTTTAATGTTTCTCCGCAAGATCTCCATGGAGAAACATTAAACCTTGAGCTGATGATCCATCTTTCTGATGCAATTGAAAACGAAGAAGACCTTCCCCTTGAACAGAAAAGGTTCCTTGTTAGAGGGTCAAGTTTAGGGGGTGCTCACCCTAAATGTTCAACATCCTATGAAGGAAAACAATGGATTGTTAAGTTCAGCAAGAAATTTGATTCCTGGTCAACCTGTCGTGTTGAAAATGCGACAATGAAGCTTGCAGGTATGTGCGGCATCAATGTTCCGGAAACGAAGGTTATACAGGTCTTAAATCGAGATCTGTTTTTAATTGAACGATTCGACAGGAAAGAAAATTTAAGGATCCCTTTTATTTCAGCAAGGACTCTTTTAGGGATACAAGGGGAAACTGGCGGGTCCGGATCCACAGAAGATCAAAACAAAAGCTACCAGAATATTGCTGAACAATGTAGAACCCATGGAGATCCCAACCATTTGTTTGAAGACCTTGAGGAATTGTACCGTAGAATGGTCTTTAATGTTTTGTGTAATAATTTTGATGATCATTTAAAGAATCATGGTTTCTTAAATCAAGATTCCGGCTGGCGGTTATCTCCGGCATACGATATCGTTACCCAACCCGAAGGTATAAAGGAAAAACAATTATACTTAAATATCGGGGACCAGGGGCATAGAGCAACTATTGAGAATGCTTTAACTCGACCCGGATCATTTGGATTAAAGTCAGAGGATGCCTTACATATTGTAAACGGTATGGCTTCTACTGTAAAAAATAACTGGGAGAACGTTTTTCGAGATTGCGGTGTCCCTGAAAAAATATTTCCGGAACTTAAAGCGGTCAGCTTTTCTGAGGTGGAAAAGTTTAACTTAACCACCGGAATCCCCTTTCCATAATATTCTATTTGGTGAGGGATGAATTCGAGTTGTCAAAGTTTGGCGCAGTGAAAGATTGCTGATCCTGCCTAGGCAGTTTCGTTCTAATCCCTGCGCAGGGCAATGGGCTTTGCAAGGATTTCCGACCAGATAACGGCCTGCTGAAGCTGATTCACCGAGAACTTTGGCTGTCCAAAGACGCTTGTCAAAGAAGGAGGTTGAACAAAAACTTGTTTTTCAGATTTTGGGGCAGGGCGCTCCTTCTCCTTTGCCGGTATTACCCGATCTGCGGTAAATACAGGTGGTTCAGCCACAGGCGAAAACTCCTCTTCAGGGGAATCCCCATGGATGTCTTGAAAGTCCTCCTCCTCGGCTAATTGGTCCCAAATATTTTCCTGGGTTTCCCGGGGCTGCTTTCCCTTTGCTGCCTCCTGCTCAAGGGTTTGGGCATATTCCCGGATCTGATCTCCCAGTTTCTCAAACAATGACAATTTTTTGGCCTTTTCAGCCGGATTTGGTATTGCTGTATTTTTTTTCTTTTTGTTGAACCGCTTTAAAAGGGTCGGAAAGGCAAAAAATAAAATGATCAGTAAAAATGAAATGATTGAATCAAAATCCATGGCAAATCCTTAAAAATTATTCGATATGATCCGATGTAATTCAGGATCCCTGACAGAAAAAAGTCAGGGACCCTGGATCAATTAAATTTAACGAGATTATTCTGGCCGATCCGGTTCCGGGGTGGCAATCTTGTCTCTCATTTTGGTATCTGCGGAAATATTCTTCATTTTATAATAATCCATGATGCCTAGGTTCCCGCTTCGGAAAGCCTCTGCCATGGCAAGGGGCACCTGGGCCTCTGCCTCCACAACCTTGGCCCGCATTTCCTGGACCCGGGCTCTCATTTCCTGCTCCTGGGCAAAAGCCATGGCCCGTTTTTCCTCTGCCTTGGCCTGGGCTATTTTCTTGTCTGCCTCGGCCCGGTCGGTTTCAAGCTCTGCACCAATATTCTTGCCCACATCCACGTCGGCAATATCAATGGATAAAATTTCATAGGCCGTTCCGGCATCCAGTCCCTTGGCAAGCACGGTCTTGGATATCATATCAGGATTTTCAAGCACCTGCTTATGGCTGCTGGCAGAACCGATGGTGGTCACAATGCCTTCCCCCACCCGGGCCAGGATGGTCTCTTCTCCGGCCCCGCCCACCAGCCGGTCAATATTGGCACGGACGGTAACCCGGGAAAGGGCCTTGAGCTGAATCCCGTCCTTTGCCACGGCAGCCACCAGGGGGGTTTCAATCACCTTGGGGTTCACCGACATCTGGACCGCCTCCAGCACATCCCTGCCTGCCAGGTCAATGGCAACCGCCCGGTTAAAGACCAGTTCGATATTGGCCTTGTCCGCGGCAATCAACGCCTGGATCACCCGGGAAACATTTCCGCCGGCAAGATAATGGGACTCCAGATCGTCCGTTGAAATGTCAATCCCGGCCTTGATCGCCATGATTTTGGATTCAACAATCAATTTGGCCGGCACTTTTCTAAACCGCATGAAAATAATATTAAGCAGCCCCACACTTGCACCTGACACCAGTGCCTGGAGCCAGAGGGAAATGTAGGAAAAAATAAAATAAAACAACACCAGCCCGATGACACCGGCAATGATCAACAAAATATACATGATATCCATAAACGATTCTCCTTAATTTTTAATCTACCTAGGTTTCTTGATTCTGATCTATTATTTGTTTTTCAACGATTATTTGATTGCCGGTGACCCCGGTTACAATGATGGGGGTATTGGCATTAATATAGTCACCGTCTGTGACAACATCCAGGCGTTTCCCCTCAATAAGGGCAATCCCTGCAGGCCGAAGGTCGGTAACTGAAGTCCCCTGTTTGCCCCCATATTCTTCAAAACCCAATGCCTGGGAAACCACCCCGTCCTTACTGGCCAACCTGCTTTTCAAGGACAGGGGAGAAACAGCCAGGATTTTCAATCCCAGGACCAAAAGAATGGGTATTGCCAGAAGATCAAACCCAACAAATACCATACCACTAAAAGTGGAAATAGTGGTAAATGCCAGGTACAGGGAATAACCGAGCAGCCCCAGTGCAATGGCCGCTAACACGCCCAGGGAAGGAATAAATATTTCCGCCAGGATTACCAACATCCCCAGAAATTGAAGGAGTACGGGAAGTATATACAGTTTCATTGAATCCTCTTGTTATCAACATCTTGTGTGACAATGACATGGTTTTGTTCCACCGACACTACCCGGATAGGGGTTCCCGAAGGGATAAACTCCCCCTGGGCAATGGCATCAATTTTTTTATTACCAATCTTTATTTTACCCGAAGGCCTGAAGGGGGTCAGGGCAACTCCAACCTCACCGGGGCTGACACCAAGGGCCTGGTTCGAGTCGGCATGGGAATCTTCCAGTGTGGCGGACAGATAGGGGCCTTTCACCAGGAGGGACAGTTTGGGCAGCACAAACCTCACCATAAACAGTGAGATCAGCAAAGACCCCATAAAAGATCCCAGCACCACCCCCAAGTTCCGAAGCAGCAACCGTCCCTCCCAGGGCAAAGAAGGATCCGGAATGACAAAGCCCTGGAAGGAAAGCACCAAGCCTCCCGCAATGACCAGGAGTCCTGAAATACCGGCCACACCAAATCCCGGCAGGACAAAGACCTCCACTCCCAGCAATAAAGATCCGATCAAAAAGAGCAAAAATTCTGTATGGCCTGCCAGCCCCACCAGATATTGATTAAAAAAGACCAGCCCCAGGCAAATGATGCCCAGAATACCCGGTAATCCAAAACCAGGGGCCTTGATTTCCGTGTAGAGGGCACCGATCCCCAGCAGCATGAGAACCGGTAAAAAGGGCTGAAGCATGCGAACCAGATTTTCAGACCAGGATTCATCCAGAAGTATCAATTCATAATCCTCATACCCCAAAAAGGCCAGGGCCTGGTCCAGATTCCCCACGCTCTGCTTTGAAAAGCCCAGGTCAAAGGCCTCGTGATCATCCATGGTCAAAAGCTCCCCTTCGGCCACGATGGTCTTTTTTTGTGTCACCTGTTTCTTTTGGTCTTCTGTCAGGTCATCATATGAATGCTTGTCCATGTATTGCTGCTCGCCAGCCATGGTGATCCGGTAGACCTCCATATTCTTGGACACCATGGATTCAGCCAAAACTTCAGGATAATTATTTTTCTTTGCCAGGGATCGAAACTGTGCCCTTAATACGGTCTGGGTTTTTTCCCCGGCCTCTTTCTGGCCCTCCTTGGACTGAATAATGGGGGCACAATCTCCGATCAGTGTATGTTCCTTCATCACCAGAGTGCTGGAAGCAAGGGCAATCAGAGCACCGGCTGAAATAGCTTTTTTTTCCACAAAGGCAATGGACTTTCCCTTGGGAATAGCTGAAATGGTGCCCACAATCTCAAAGGCGGAATCCACCCGTCCCCCAAAGGTGTCCATTTTAAAAAGGATCACGGCATCGGGTTCATTTTTGACCTGCTCTGTGGCCCGTTTGATATAGGCGGCCATTCCCGGTTCAACCATTCCTTCAACCGGAATCACATAGATTTTCTGATTGTTTTGACCGGCTATCGCCCCGGACAAACCCGTCAAAAAAAGGATCCCCCCTAAAAGAATACTTCCTATGCGGGAAAAAAAAATTTTCAGGATAGCGCTTGTATTCATGTCTTTTCTTCGTTTTTGGATCTGTTTATTAAATTTTTACTCCGCCAAGGGACCCCAATTGTTTTACTATATCATGGAATTATCCAATTCAAAGTAAAATTCACCCGGTTTTGTCAAAAAAATATCAATTACAGCAATTTTCAGTCCTCACCTCAGTCAACCGGTGATGAGAGGATGGATTCGTGCTGTTCGTCTATGGCCGTGTACCAAGGACAAGTTTAGAGAAGACTTTTGAAAAACAAACCATAATTGACTACGTGAATACCACCCATTATTTCCATATCAGAATTGCTGGGTTTCCCACAAATCCCGGTTGCTTTTTTTGAAAAAACAGGCTAATTTTCATTTTTACCCATGAACATTGTTATTGATACCTGTTGAACTTAAAAGGGGTTGTTTATTCATCTATGATACCTAGGACTATGATATTTAAGATTATGATGCTACCGATTCCAAGGCCCCTGATCACCGGAAGGTTCTTTTTCTCATTTTTTTTCCTCGGGTTTGCGGGGTTAATGCTCTTGCTCTCCTCGGGCTGTTCCATCAAGTCTGATATGATGACCCATTTGTCTTATACCATTGTGAACAATGATGATTTGTCCCTGGTTGAAGCGGGGGCTCCGGCCTATCTGCTCATGATCGACAGCATGATCAGTGAAGACCCTGATTCCAAAGAGATGCTGTCCACAGCTGCCCAATTGTATACTGCCTATGCAGAGGTATTTGTCACAGATAAACAACGATCCCGCAAAATGGTGGCCAAGGCCTTAACCTATGCAAACCAGGCCATTTGCATTTCCAATGATGATGCCTGCAGCCTGAAGGAAAAGCCCTTTGAAGAATTTCAAACGGTGATCGCTTCCATGGACGCTGGGGATCTGCCCTATTTATTTGCTTTGGGCAATGCCTGGGCCAGCTGGATCATGGCCAATACCAATGACTTCAATGCCCTGGCAGATATTTCCCGAATTGAAGCCATCATGCTCAAAATTACCCAGGTGGATGAATCCTATAAAGATGGTGCCGCTTTTTTATATCTGGGCACCCTGGCCACCTTCCTGCCACCGGCCCTGGGAGGGAGGCCCGAAGAGGGCAAACGCTATTTTGAACGCGCCATTGAGTTGTCCCGGGGCAGAAACCTCATGGTCAAGGTGATATTTGCCAAGCTCTATGCACGAATGATATTTGACAGACTGCTGCATGACAGACTGCTCACAGAGGTGATGGATACCAATCCTGTGGTACCCGGATACACCCTTGTAAACACCTATGCGCAAAAACAAGCCCGACAATTGCTGAAGGATGCAGATGATTATTTTTAATTTCCCGGACAGTCCATTGAATCCATGATTTTGGAGAAACAGATGACCTTTATCAAACAAATTACTCTGGTATCGTTACTTGTATTATCGGGTTTTGTACCCGGATATGCCGCCACCTTTAAAATTGCCACCATATCACCCGAAGGTTCCATGTGGATGGAACAAATGCGCCAGGGAGCCCGAGAAATCGCCACGGAAACCCAAAACCGGATAAAATTTAAATTTTATCCCGGCGGGGTCATGGGCAATGACAAGGCAGTTCTTCGCAAAATTCGAATCGGTCAGCTCCAGGGCGGGGCGGTTGTGGCAGGAAGTCTATCCGCTTATTTCCCGGCAAACCAGATCTATTCCCAGCCCATGAAATTTACAAGTCTGGAGGAAGTGGATTATGTCCGGCAGCACATGGACGCCTTCATCGTTGACGGGCTGAACAAGGCCGGGTTTGTCACCTTTGGAATTGCCGGCGGGGGATTTGCCTATATCATGTCCAAAAAACCCATCCGAACCATCCAGGACCTTCAGCAAAGGAAGGTTTGGATTCCGGACAATGACAAGCTTTCCCAGGACGCGGTTGCAGCCTTTGGCGTCGCCCCCATTCCCCTGCCCATAGCAGATGTTCGAACCAGCCTGCAGTCAGGTCTTATCGACACGGTGGCCACTTCTCCCGTGGGGGCCATTGTACTTCAATGGCACACCCAGATTAAATATGTTACCAATATCCCCTTGATTTATCTCCATGCGGTCCTGGCCATCGACAAAAAAAAGTTTTTAGCCATTTCCCCCCAGGACCAGGGAATCGTCACCCGGCGCATGACCCATGCCTTCAATCAAATTGGTCTTCAAAACAGACAAGATGACGGCAAGGCCATTGCGGCATTGAAAAACCAGGGGATTGAATTTATCACCCCTGAGGAATCGGTTATAGCGCAATGGCGTAAAACAGCCGGGGAGGCATCACAAAAAATGGTGAAATCGGGAACCCTGCCCCAGGATGCTGCGAATCAACTGGACAGCCTTTTAGAGGAGTTCCGCGCCAAAGGATCGACGGGAACCCATGACCAATAAAACAGCGTTTTTCTCCAGGGTTGTCGGTCTGGTTCAAAAAATTGAAGACTATATTCTAATCTGTCTGTTGCTGACGATGATCACCCTTGCGGTCCTCCAGATTTTTTTAAGAAATTTCTTTGATTCCGGGATCATATGGGGGGATTCCCTGGTCCGGGTTCTGGTACTCTGGATCGGTCTTGTGGGAGCCATGGTCGCCAGCAGGACCGATAACCACATCAGTATTGACATCCTTTCCCGGTATCTACCCGCCCGGATTAAACGGTATTCAAGTCTTGCCACCCATGTGTTTACCGTCGTGGTCACAGCGCTCATGGCCTGGTTTAGCCTGAATTTTGTACGAATGGAAATGGGGGAGAACCTCATTGCCTTTGCCAATGTGCCTGCCTGGGTCTGCGAAAGCATCATCCCCATTGCCTTTGCCGTGATCAGTCTTCGGTACGCTCTGTTTTCAATACGGCTCTTTGTTCAGTTGATGACAAAAAAACAGGCGACCAAAAAACCATGATCTATCTGTTTATCAGCCTACTCATCCTCATCGCCCTTTTAGGGGCCCCTTTGTTCACGGTGATCATTGCGGCGGCCATGGCCGGATTCTACATGGCCCAAATTGATCTATCCGTCATGGCCATCGAATTGTACCGGATCGCGGATACCCCGATTCTGCTGGCCCTCCCTTTGTTTACCTTTGCCGGCTATATCCTGGGGGAAAGCAATACCTCCCAGCGCCTGGTCCGGCTGACCCAGGCCTTTCTAGGATGGATGCCCGGTGGCCTTGCCATTGTAGCCTTTGTGGTCTGCGCCCTTTTTACCGCCTTTACCGGGGCCTCGGGAGTGACCATCGTGGCCATGGGTGCCCTGTTGTACCCCGCATTGAAACAGGCCGGATACCAGGATGATTTCAGCTTAGGCCTTGTCACCACTTCGGGCAGTCTGGGGCTGCTTTTGCCCCCCTCTCTTCCATTGATCTTATATGGGATCATTGCCCAGCAGATGGGGGGTGGTGTTGCGATCTCCATTGAGGATCTGTTTATTGCCGGTATTTTCCCGGCGATTCTCATGATTTTCATGCTCTCCTTATGGAGCATCTGGGTCAACAAAAAAAATCCCATCCCCCTGATAAAATTTTCCTGGAAAAATGCCTTTACTGCCATCCGGGAAGCGGCATGGGAAATTCCGTTGCCTGTTTTTGTGTTTGTCGGGATCTATTCAGGATACTTTGCCGTGTCCGAGGCGGCTGCGGTCACGGCCATGTATGTGCTGGTGGTGGAAGTGTTTATTTACAGGGAAATCAAATTATCCCAGCTGGCCACTATTATTCGGGAATCCATGGTCATGGTGGGGGGGATATTACTGATTCTCGGGGTTTCTCTGGCCCTCACCAATTTTCTCATTGACGCCGAAATCCCCATGAAGCTGTTTGCCCTGTGCCAGAAATTTGTGAGCAGTCGACTGGTCTTTTTAATTTTGCTGAACATTTTCCTTCTAATCCTGGGTGCCATGCTGGATATTTTTTCAGCCATCATCATCATGGTACCACTGATGCTGCCCGTGGCCCTGGAATACGGGGTCCACCCGGTGCACCTGGGGATTATTTTTCTGGCCAATATGCAAATCGGATATTTTACACCGCCGGTGGGCATGAACCTTTTCATTGCAAGCTACCGGTTCAACAAACCCATTGTGGACATCTACCGGGCCACCATCCCCTTTATGCTGGTCCTTTTATTGTCGGTTCTGATCATCACCTATTGGCCAAGTTTGAGCCTGTTTCTAATTTTATAGTTTTAAATAGGAATCATAAATTTTTGCCACGCCCGTGGCCGTCTCTTTGAACAACTCTTCGGAAACGACCAGACTTTTTTCCTGGAGGGTCAATCGATGCAACACCTTTCGCATACCCACATATGCCTCCTGAAGCACCTGGCTTTGTTCCCCTGAAATCAATCCTTCAACACTTAAGGCTTCCATAAGCCGAATATTATCGGTCCACACCAGGACATCGGAAAAGTTGTGGGCATTTTTTAAAATAAGGTATTGGACCAGAAACTCGATGTCCACAATTCCCCCGGGATCCTGCTTTAAGTCAAACAGGCCGCTGGCATGGGTCAACCGTTCTTCTCGCATGCGCTCGCGCATCTGGCTGACCTCTTTTTGCAGGACGGCGGGGTCCTGTTCCTTTCCCAGCACTGTTTCTCGGATTCTGTCAAACCGGGAAAAGAGGGCAAGATCTCCTGTCACGGGCCGGGCCCTTATCAGGGCCTGGTGTTCCCAGGTCCATGCCTGGGTTGCAAGATATTCCTCAAAGGCATCAATTTGGGAAACAATCATACCCGAAGCGCCCCCGGGCCGAAGCCTCATATCCGCACCATAAAGGGTGCCGGCAGAGGTATGCATGGTTAAAAGCCGGATGATCCGCTGACCCAGGTTTGAATAAAACAGCACATTGTCAATTGATCTGCCCGGGGGCAGGTCCCCTCCCTCTATTATATCATGTGGTATGTCGTTTGGTATGCCGCTGGTCATGCCGGATTCTGCCTGAAAGAGGAAGACAAGGTCCAGGTCTGATTTATATCCCATTTCAAGGCCCCCCACTTTTCCATAGGCCACAATGGCAAACCCTTGGGGAACGTCTGGGTTGGCTTTCATTCCCTGGGGAATCCCGTATTTTTGGGTCACAATGTCCCAGGCGATTTTAAGAACCTGGGCCAGGACCGTTTCTGCAATATAGGTCAGATGATCACTGACTTTCATGAGGGGGTAATTCCCGCTGACATCTGCGGCAGCCACCCGCAGGGTATTAATCTGGCGGAAGATACACAGTTCTTCCAGCAAATATTCCACATCCATAGGAGGAATCTTTTTCATCCGCTCTGCCATCTCTCGTTCAAGGGCCTCCCTTTTAGGGGGCGCATACAGGGTGGCCGGGTGCATGAGCTCATCCAGCAAGACCGGATGCTGGCTCAGGAAGGTAATGATCCAGGGACTTTTTTGGGCGAGGACAATCAAGGTATCCAGAGCCCCCTTGTTTTCAATGAGCAGGGAAAGATAACAGGTTCGGCGCTCAATGGTAATGATAAGATCGATCAATTTGCTAAGAAGGGTTTGGGCGTCTTGTTCCCGGCCCGCTTTTTTAACCAGCACCGGCATGAGCCGGGCCAGTTTTTTCCGACCGTTGGGGGTCAGGCGCTGGGTGTTAGGGTGGCCAGCAAGGGTTCTTAAAACCGCCAATAACTGATCCGGGTCCCCATACCCTGACACTTCAAGGGCATCGGATGCAAACTGGGGGTCATTTATGTTGGTCCACATTTCCCTGAGATGTCGGGTTTGGGTGTCTGTATTGTCCTCCTCTTCGGTGACCAGTAGCTGAGAAAAATGGGAGTGAACCCGGTCTTGAACCTGTGTTAGTTCCTGATGAAAGGCATCAAAGGAATCAAAGCCCATGGACATGGCCAGAATCAGGCGATGATCCGCTTTTTCCGGTATATCATGGGTCTGGCGATCCTGGTATTCCTGGAGCCTGTTTTCCACCCGCCGCAAAAAATGATAGGCCTTCTTTAAATCCTGCCGGGTCTCTTGATTGATACACTGGTGAAGGAGCAACAGATCCAGCACCTTGAGGATCTGCAGCTCTTGGAGTTCTGGTTCCACCCCGCCCCGGATAAGCTGGAACAACTGTCCGAAGAACTCAATTTCCCGGATGCCGCCGGCCCCGAGTTTGATATTGTCTTTAAGTTTTTTATTCTTTACCTGAAGCGTTATCCTATGCTTCATCTCCCGAAAAGAATCAAAGGAACCATAGTCAAAATACCGCCGGTAAATAAAGGCATTCAACCCCTTGAGAAGCGTATACCCCTCATCAATATTTCCGGCAATAGGCCGTGCCTTTATCATGGCATACCGTTCCCATTCCCGGCCCTGGGCCTGGTAATAATCCTCAAAGGCCGCAGCACACATGACAAGGGGCCCGCTGTCCCCAAAGGGTCTTAACCGGGTATCCACCCGGAAAAAATTAATGCCGCCCCCCATGGTGAACAGCTTTAAAAAGTCCCGGCAGAGCCGGGTAAAAAATTCATCGTTGGAAATGGAACGTTTGCCTGTGGTAACCCCCTGTCTTGGATAAACAAACATCAGATCAATATCAGATGAAAAATTCAGTTCCCTGGCCCCAAACTTTCCCAGGCCAAGGACAATGAGTTGCTGCGGGATCCCCTGGGTATCCACCGGAACACCAAAGCGCCGGCAAAAATCATCGTATAAAAAATCAATCCCTTGCCGGACACAGCTTTCGGCAAGGTTTGACAGGTCCATTAAGGTTTCTTCAAGCCCTGCCATACCTGTCAGGTCCCGCCATGCAATGCGGATCGATTCATAGCGTTTAAATTGAAGCAGGGTCTCTTTGACGAACGCCGTATCCAATGCTTCCCGGGCCATGGCGTGTTTAAGTTTATCAAAATAGGCAAACGGGGAATAGGAGCGGGAATTATCCCCTGAGTTGACCAGTGTTTGATAGAGACTAGGATTTTGGGAGATGGTGACGGCAAAATATTCACTGAACAGCATGACCCTTATAAAATCAGGCGTCTGGACCATAGGGCCCATTTCAATCCCATCTTTTTCAAGACCCTCATGAAAAGAGCCCAATCGGTTTTTTAAAAGAGTGAATAGGGAAGGTTCAAGATTTGGGAAAATGTGGTCAATCAATTCTATATCCGGTGTGGGAAACATGCGCCTGCCTGATATTATAGGTTATTGTCTTAGGATACCATAATATTGCCCGGAAAATTAAGCAAGATAAACCCCAAGCTCATCAAGCCATTCTTTACCGACTATTCTTTACCGATGATAACTTAAAATCTGCCCTGGAAACAGCTTGTCCAAATAGTCTGAGTTGGCCGGTTTATTCTGGGTATGGGAATACCCCAAAGCCACCATTTTTTTACTGAAATTGGCATGGTGACCCCGACCCGGATCGACAAGGATCACGTCACAGTTTGGTTTTGCATGCTGTTCAATGAAATCGGACAACAGGCTGGTATGACATCTCTCGTATAAAATATCACTACCGATAACCAAATCAAACACGCCCAAACCGCTATCTTCATCCCCCCATCCCGTGCGGACGAATGGGATGGCCTTCCCCTTATTTAATTGAACGTTTTTCAAAAGAAAGGATTCCACTTCCGGATGGTAATCCGTCGCCGTGATATCTGCAAGCCGATGGTTCAGCAACAGACTGGTCAATGCGATGCCACAGCCCACTTCCAGTATCCGTTTGCCTGCAACCTCATAATCAAGCATATGATGGGCCAGGATCTCACTGGAGGGCCAAACCACTCCGAATAAAGGCCATGTGGCCGACGATATGCCTAACTTTTCGGCGACACCGCCGACGTCAAGATATTCCAGGTTGTCGCGTAAAGTTCGGACATGAATATCCAGGTCACCAAAATCTATGGTCTGGTAACGAATGCGTAACAAAGACATAAAAACCTTAATTAATTGGTGATACGCAGCTTGGCTTATCCCAAATCTGACTCGCTACGCGAAGATATCAACCTACACGTATTCACACGGCTTTGCAAATAAATCCCTGATCTTTCTTATACCATGCATCACATCGAACACCAACATTCTCTCTTAAACAGGAAAATACAAGACTTGCAAAAAAAGCGTAATCTATGGTAGTAAAATAGGTTCGTTTTATAAAACGATTGCAGGGGGATTTTAAATCCGGGGAATCCCGGATTAATTTTATCAACCATAAGTTTGAACAGGTGCAAATCGATATGAAAGCATTATTAGCCCTTGAAGATGGCAGGACCTTTCCCTGTAGAAGTTTTACAGGACAGGGGGAAGCTATCGGGGAAATGGTCTTCAACACCAGTATGACCGGGTACCAGGAAATTCTGACAGACCCGTCCTATGCAGGACAGATGGTGACCATGACCTGCCCTTTGATCGGAAATTATGGTGTCAATCCGGATGATATTGAATCGGACCGGATACAGGTCGCAGCATTTATTGTTAAAGAATACCAGGATTTTCCCAGCAATTTCCAATCCAGAGGCACCCTGGCCGATTATCTGATCAAGGGACATGTCCTGGGAATTGAGGACTTAGACACCCGGGCCCTGACCCGGCACATTCGAAAAGCAGGTGCCATGCGGGCCATTATCTCAACCTCTGACCTTGACCCCGATTCCCTGGTGGAACGTGCAAAAAAGATTCCCTCCATGGAGGGCAGCGACCTTGTGGGGAGCGTTACCACAAAAAAACCCTATTTCTGGAAACATAACCAGCCGGACTATGTGAACATTGAAAAGCTTAAAGATCCCCTGATCTGGCATTATAAAGGCAAGAAACACTCGGTGGTGGCCCTTGATTTCGGGATTAAATACAATATCATCCGTTGCCTTGAACGGGTGGGATGTGAAGTATTGGTGGTACCGGCAACAACCTCTGCCCAAACCATCAAAAATCTGAATCCAGACGGGGTTTTTCTGTCCAACGGCCCGGGGGACCCGGAACCTATCACCTATGCGGTTGCGACCATAAGGGCTCTTCTTGGCGTGGCACCCATTTTTGGTATTTGCCTGGGGATGCAGCTTTTGGGTCTTGCCATGGGCGGTAAAACCATGAAAATCAAATTCGGCCACAGAGGGGGCAACCAGCCCGTGAAAAATCTTGCCACGGGCCGTGTGGAGATTACCTCCCAGAACCATGGCTTTGCAGTGGATCTCAACAGCCTGGGCAAGGAAAATACCGTCCTCACCCATATCAATCTGAATGAAGATTCCCTTGAGGGACTTAAAAACGACACGGTTCAGGCCTTTGCCGTTCAGTATCATCCGGAAGCCTCTCCGGGGCCCCATGACGCCGCCTATCTTTTTAACCAATTTGCAGAGATGATGAAACATGCCAAAGCGTAACGACATAAAAAAAATCCTGATCATTGGTGCCGGCCCCATTATTATCAGCCAGGCCTGT
>Ga0307987_1001011_pt1 | contig 15968 bp, 10 predicted proteins | sample EllFjometagen181_FD_203157 | JGI IMG/M metagenome (GOLD analysis project Ga0307987, IMG submission 203157) | Marine microbial communities from Ellis Fjord, Antarctic Ocean - #181 | ecosystem: Environmental > Aquatic > Marine > Unclassified | place: Southern Ocean | collected 2014-10-08
AGCAGGTCGCCGTGCTCTGCCCCACCACGGTGCTGGCCTACCAGCACTTCGAGACCTGGAAGGAGCGCTTCGAGGGCTTCCCGGTGCGCATCGCCATGCTGTCTCGCTTCACGGGCACCAAGGAAGCACGAGAGGTGGCCGCCGCCGCCAAGGCCGGCGAACTGGAGATGGTCATCGGCACCACCAAGCTGCTGGGCCGGGGCGTGAGCTTCGCCGATCTGGGCCTGATGGTCATCGACGAAGAGCACCGCTTCGGTGTGCGTCAGAAGGAACGCATCAAGCGTCTGCGCACCGAGATTGATGTGCTCTCCCTGTCCGCGACCCCCATCCCCCGCACCCTGAGCATGGCGCTGTCGGGGGTGCGAAAGTTCTCCACCATCGCCACCCCCCCGGCCGAACGCCTGTCGGTACGCACGCGCATCGCCCGCTTCGACGAGGCCGTGATTCGCCAGGAGATCCTCAAGGAGCTGGGCCGCGGTGGCCAGGTCTTCTTCGTGCACGACCGGGTGCGCTCCATCGGCGCCATCGCCCAGCAGGTTCAGGCCTTGGTGCCCGAGGCCCGCATCGAGATCACCCACGGGCAGCTGCCCGCCGCAGAGCTCGAGGCCTCCCTGGTGCGCTTCGTGCGCAAGCAGGCCGAGGTGCTGGTCACCACCAGCATCATCGAGAGCGGCGTGGACCTTCCCAACGTCAACTGCGTGATCATCAACCGCGCGGACAACTTCGGCCTGGCCCAGCTCTACCAGATCCGGGGCCGGGTGGGGCGCTCTTGGCGACGGGGTCGTTGCGTGCTGATGGTGCCGGCCGATGTGGGCCTGAGCCGTAAGGCCACTCGCCGCCTGCGGGTGCTGCTGGAGCACCAGGAACTGGGCTCGGGTTTTCAGGTCGCCAGCGCCGATCTGGAGCACCGGGGCGCGGGCACGCTGTTGGGGGACAACCAGCACGGCCACGTCGATGCGGTGGGCTTCGACACCTACGTGGACCTGCTCGAGGAGGTCCTGGCGGAGGCGAAGGGAGACCTGCACCGCAAGCGCCTGGACCCCGAGGTGGAGGTCCCACTGCCGGCCTTCATCCCCGAGGACCTGGTACCCGGTGTCGAGGATCGCCTCACCGAGTACCGCTACCTGTCCAGGGCCGAGACCCCCGGCCAGCTCCGATCCCTGCTCGACGGCATGGAAGAGCGCTACGGCGAGCTGCCCGTGGAGCTGCTGAACCTGGGCTGGCTGCTCGAGACACGGCTCCGCTGCCGCGAGCTGGGTATCGCCCGCGTCAGCTGGCTCAAGATCCGGGTGAAGCTACAGATCGACGAATCAAGCGCCATCGACGCCCGTCGTCTGGCCGCCCTGATCCTTCGCCTCCCCAACCGCTTCGACATGGCCGAGGACGGGCTGCTCAGCGTGCGCTTCACCGACGAAGAGGCCGAGTACCCCTTCCGCTTCCTGCACTGGCTGCTCACGATGCTGGCGGAAGAGACCGTGGTCTCCACGCCGGACTAGGCCTTCTTCACGGCGTCGGTCCAGGCCTGACGCATGCTTACGATGGTGGTGGGGTCCATGCGCTGCACGAAGCGCTGGTCCTCGGCCCAGGCGGCGCCCACCTGTGTGGGGCTGCTCCACACGCCGGTGGCCAGGCCCGCCAGGAACGCTGAACCCAGGGCGGTGGTCTCGAGCACGGTGGGGCGCACGCAGGTGGCGCCGATGAGATCGGCCTGCAGCTGCATGAGCAGATCGTTGCGTGCCGCGCCGCCGTCCACCCGCAGCTCGGCCAGGGGGGCGCCCAGGTCTCCCACCATGGCCTCGAGGATGTCGGCGACCTGCATGGCGATGCCCTCGAGGGCCGCGCGGGCGATGTGGGCCCGGTTGGTGCCCCGGGTGAGCCCGCACAGGATGCCCCGAGCGTCGGGGCGCCAGTGGGGCGCGCCGAGCCCCACCAGGGCGGGCACGAAGACCACGCCTCCGGCGTCGGGCACGCTGGCGGCCAGGGCCTCGATCTCGGCCGCGGACTCGAAGAAACCGAGCTGATCCCGCAGCCACTGCACGGCAGCACCGGCGATGAAGGCCGATCCTTCGAGGGCGTAGGTGGTGGTGCCGTTGAGGGTCCACCCCACTGTGGTGATCATGCCGGAGTCGGACAGCACAGCCTCGTCGCCGGTGTTCAGCAGCACGAAGGCCCCGGTACCGTAGGTGGACTTGGCCATGCCCGGCGCGAAGCAGGCTTGCCCGAACAGTGCGCCCTGCTGGTCGCCGATCAGGCCGGCCACCGGGATGCCGTCGGGCAGGAAGCCAACGCCACGGGTGTGGCCGAAGACCTCACTGTTCTGGCCTACCCTGGGCAGCGCGGCTCGGGGTACCCGCAGCAGATCACACAGCTCGTCCGACCAGTCCAGATCGTGCAGGTCGAACAGCAGGGTGCGAGACGCGTTCGAGGGATCGGTGACGTGGGCGCCGGTCAGCCTGAAGCACAGGTAGCTGTCGATGGTGCCGAAGCACAGCTCGCCCCGCTCGGCCCGGGTCCGCGCTCCATCCACGTGGTCCAGCAGCCAGGCGGCCTTGGTGCCGCTGAAGTAGGGATCGAGCACCAGGCCGGTGCGCTGGTGGACCCGGGGCTCGTGGCCCTGCGCCTTCAGCTCAGCGCAGCGGTCCGTGGTGCGCCGATCCTGCCAGACCAGCGCTCGATGGATGGGCTGGCCGGTGGAGCGGTCCCAGAACAGGCTGGTCTCACGCTGGTTTGTGATGCCGATGCCGGCGATGGCGCTGGCCTCGATGCCCGCCTTGGCCAGCGCTCCCTGCACCGCATGTCCCACGCTGGTCCAGATCTCGTCGGTGTCGTGTTCCACCCATCCCGGCCGAGGGAAGTGGTTGGGAAACTCCACATTGTGGGTCGCCAGGACCCGCAGGTGCTGGTCGAGCAGCAGGGCCGTGGAGCCGGTGGTGCCCTGATCGATGGCCAGGAGGACGTCGGGACGCTGCTGGGAGGACATGGACTCTCCGCATGGGGGGGGGAGAGGGGATCTTCTCCATGGGCTCCACCCTTGTCAATGCCGCCGGACGCTTCGGCTCCCCGGCGAGGCCTGCGCAATCTCATCCGGATGCACGGTCCTTGTTGAAGGTTCGTGGTCTGCGATGTACCTTGCATCGCATAGGCCACGGATATTGTGTGCCGAGAGGAGAACACCCCATGCGTATCGCCCAGCTCAGCATCCTGGCTCTGGCCCTCACGGGCTGCGAGGCCGAATTTGGCTACCAGGGCTACGACATGCCCGACCACTTCCCCCTCGACGGCAGCAAGCTCGAGTGGGAGTACGCCAGCGCCGACACCACCATCACCAACGAGCTGCTGATCGAGAAGGTGGGCACGGCCATCCAGGACGACGTCGAGGTGGTCACCCTCGAGCACTGGCTCATCGGTGACGACGACTCCGAAGACCTGGTCTGGACCGTCAAGTGGGCCTCGGACTCCGTCAAGGGCATTCTGATCTACGGCTACATCGACCACGTCAACGACAACACTGTCGATTTCGCGCCGCCCATCCAGGTGGCCGAAGGGCACGGCATCACAGGCGACCAGGTCATCACCCAGAGCGGTGGCTTCACCTGGACCGCGACCTTCGAGCGGGTCGAAGGCTGCGAGACCTATTGGGTCCCCGGTTGGGCCGACGAGAGCTGCCTGGTCATCAACCTCGACGACGGCGACGACACCGCCATCACCAACGGCATCATCGTCGGTGACTATTGGCTGGTGCCCCGCTACGGCTCCGCTTGGATCGACGTGGACGCCTACGACGCCACCTGGAGCCTCTCGAACCACGACTGGGAAGAGTGAGCACCACTCGGCTGACGCTCATCGCCCTGCTGGTCACTACCGGCTGTACCCGCGAAGCGTACCGCAACGCCGATCTGCAGCTCGACATCCTCGCTGGCCAGCCCGACTACGCGGATCGCATCAGGATCTGCGTCGAGGGTGTACGCACGCGCACCCTGGGGGCCGGTGGCGGACGCTACGCCGTCCCTGGCCTGCCGGTGGGTCCTGAGGCGTCGGTTACGGTGGATGTCCTTGTGGAGTCCCTCGAGGCCACCAGCGACGATTCCGGACTCGAGCTGTTGGTCACCGTCGCCAGCACCGGCCGGGTTAACTTGACCGAACAGGAGCCCTGGCTTCAGGCCGAGCTCGAACACTTTGTAGACAGCGCCCAAGCGGCGCAGACCTGTGATGACTGCCCCGAGCCATGCAGCACCAGCACCAACGCCGCCGAGATCACGGAGGAGTCATGGCTACTCGCCGCGCGCTTCCTGGAATGACCACCGCCGCCCTCATCAGCGCCCTCGCTGTGGGCTGTGGGGATCCCGTCGAACCCTCCACCGAAGACACCGGCTTCCGGGTGGTCGCGGTGGTGCCCCTCGATGACGACGAGTACGCCATCGAGAGCGTGAACCCGGAGCTGCGGGTCACCGCCTACGCCGACCCCACCTCCTGCGACCGCGACGCGGTGCGCCTGGTCTCGGTGGGCGAGGGTAACTCCGTTGTGCGAGAGATCAGCTACGAGCTGTCATTTCCCGACAACGGTCGCAAGATCCGCATGGAACCCGAGCACGCCCTGGCCAACGGCTACTGGTACATGATCACGGTCCGCTCAGGGGTCTGGGGCTGTACCGACACCAACGGTCGCATGATCGCGCCTTTCGCGGCGCGCTTCTTCGTCCCATAGCGGGCTCCACCCTTGCGAAAAGCGTGGCGAATGGCCCCCCGGCCCGCTACCATGCGGCGCTGATGGAGGAAGCCATGAGCCGCTGCGCGACCCTGCTGCTTTGCACGCTCCCCACCGCCCTGGTGCTGGGCTGTCCGCCCAAGGACATCCTGGACACCAGCGCCGACACCGAGTCCCCCTACGTCTACAAGGACACGGGTGTGGTGGAAGAGACCGAACCCCCGGTGGAGACCGGGGACAGCGCCCCCCCCGTCGAGACCGCCCCGCCGGTGGAGACGGGAGACACCGGCGAGATCATCGAGCCCACCATCGCGTCCCTGCACCTCTACCCCGGTGGGCTCGCGGTGTTTCCTGGTGCCAGCTTCGAGCTGCGCCTGGTGGCCGAAGACAACGACGGCGTACGCAGTGATGTCCCCCTGGACAAGGCCGAGTTCTGGATCGATGACGAATCCATCGCCGCCATCGATGGCACCACCGGCCTGGCCACCGCCCTCATGGAAGGCAGCACGGATCTGTGGGCTTCCTTCGGCGGCCTCGACGCCAGCGTGACCCTCGAGGTCATCCCGGTCGGTGTCGCAGAGATCACCGTGGTCGACGCCGACACCCTGCTGCCCATCCCGTCACCCTGGGGTGCCACCCCCGATAGCGCCCGCATCGACGGCGACGAGACGGGCCTGGTGCAGTTGTCCGTCAAGGACGCTGGCGCCATCACGCTGACCGCCTGGTCGGCCGATCACGTGCCCGTGAGCATCGTGGGCACGGTGAACCGTCGCTTGGTGCTGCCCTTGCGCAGCTACGACAGTGCTCAGGCGGCAGGCGTCTCGGTCAGTGGCGACGTGGACTTCACCGGCGTCCCCGAAGGTGCCTTCACCGACGTCGTCTGTGGTCTCACCGCGGCGACGGTGCCGGTGCATCCCTTGGCCTTCGAGCTCGAGGACCTGGTCGCAGAAGACCGCATTGTGTCCATCTGGGGTGTCGACGTGGCCCTACCGGGCAACCTCTTCGTCCAGACCTACGTTGAGACCTGGGAAGGCCTGGCCGCTGCGGGCGACTTCGGTGTGTGGTCGCTGGCTGGCGCCGTACCCATCGAAGACATCACCTCGGGTCTCAACGGTGACAGCGCCGCCATCGACATGTTGGTGGAGAACCTCGCGGCCTTCGTCCACGGCTGGTCCCCTGGCTGGACCGGCGCTGATGGCGAAGCACTCGACATCTCCGTCGCGCCGGCCACCGAGCTGACCGATCCGGTGGTGGTCGAGGTCCCGCCCTTGTCCCTGGGGTTCTCCGGCGACGAGGAACCCCTGGTGTTGATCACCGAACAGACCACCGACGGCTCCCACGCTGTGGTTGGCCTCGGTCAGGGCAACGGCACCCTCGATGTGCTCCGCATTCCCGCCGGCCTGGTGGGCAAGGACGGCGAGACCTGGGCCTTGGCCATGGCGCAGGTCGACGGGCTGGGCTCCGGCTACGGCATGGCCCTGTCCGCCGCTCCCGTGGTGGGTGGTGCCGCTGATCTGCACGCGTTCCAGATCGTGCCCACCCTCGACGCCTTCTCCGGCCACACCCGGGAGTATGCCTTCGACTCCGACCCCCGTGCCGACCTGGTGCGCATCTCCTTCGAGGGGGGTGGGGGAGAGCTGTGGGATCTCTACTTCCCCTCGGGTCCCCAGTCCGGCTTCCTGTCCCGTCCTCAGGGCTACGACATCGCCTGGGGCGACACCCAGTGGACCCTGTCGGCCATCGAGCTCACCGACGACACCTTCGAGGGTCTGGTGGGGCGCGGCGCCATCAACGACGTGGACCTGGCGGACACCGCCTTGACCGTTGGCCGCATGGGTATGAACTTCGGGGGGTAGCCCCGAGCGCTCAACGTAGGGAGGGGCTTACCCCCTCCCGCAGCGCGGAAACATCGGCGGTTGACGGGGCGGTTGGGCGGGAGCACGTGAAGTGCTCCCCTAAGTTCATCTTCGGCCGCTACTGGGACAGAATCACGAACTCCACCCGGCGGTTGGCGGCGCGGCCTTCTTCCGAGGTGTTGTCCTGCACGGGCTTGGTGGGGCCGTAACCCTTGGCCACCAGGCGGTTGGGATCGACGCCGCCCTTCTTGACCACGTGCATCATCACCGCTTCGGCGCGGGACTGGGAGAGCTTCATGTTGAGCTCTTCGCTGCCCGTGTTGTCGGTGTGACCCGCGATCTCCAGCTGCTTGATGTCCGGGTTTTCCTGGAGCACCTGAGAGATCTCATCGAGCAGGGTGAAGGAGTCACGACGGATCTTGGACTTGCCGGTCTCGAAGTGGATCTTCTCGAGGATCTCGATCTTGTGCAGGGTGACCACGACCCGCTTGGGACAGCCGTCGCTGCGGGCGGGATCCACCCGCGGATCGGCGGGCTCGTCGGGGCAGACGTCGCGGCTGTCGGGGATACGATCATTGTCGCTGTCGGGGCAGCCGCGGGTGGTGGCCGGTCCCGGCTCGTCCACGCAGTTGTCCAAGGAATCGAGCACGCCGTCGGCGTCGGCGTCGGGGCAGCCGCGGGTCTTCAGGGTGCCGGCTTCCTTGGGGCACTCGTCTTCGGTGTCCAGGACCCGGTCGCCGTCGTTGTCGGGATCGGGGCAGCCGTCCATGTCCTTGTAGGTGTCCATGTCTTCGGCCTGGCGGGGACATTGGTCGCGCTCGTCGGGGATGCCGTCCTGGTCGTTGTCGAGATCGGGGCAGCCGTCTTCGTCCTCGAAGCTGTCCATGTCTTCGGCCTCGAGGGCGCAGGCGTCGTCGTCGTCGAGGATGCCGTCGGCGTCCTGGTCGTACACGGGGGGCACGCCCTTGGTGTGGTAGCCGAGGTTGACGAAGAGGCGCAGATCGGGCGCGCCGACGCCGGCCACCAGGCCGGTGCCCGCGCCGCCGGTGACCACCAACCCGGCGTCGGTGGCGTACTGGGCGTACAGGTGCCCTTCGGTGGGGTTCTTGTTGAAGGGGCCGATGCCGCCAGCCAGGGTCAGGGCGCTGGTGAGCTCGGTACCCACCAGCAGGGCGTCATTGACGGTGTAGTTGAGCCCCAGCCCGGGGTCGATGCTGCTGCCCAGGGAGATGTCGCCGAGGGGCTCGGCCTTGGTGAGGCCCAGGCCCAGGTTGGCGGTCCAGCCGATGGCGCCGGAGCGCCCGGCCGCCGCGGCCGCCAGGTCGAGCTGCGTACCGGCCTGGCCGGTGAACTCGCCGCCGGTGGGGAGGCGCAGCCCCGCATGCAGGGCGAAGCCGGGTGAGCCGGCTTCGATGGCCTTGAGGGGCACCAAGGCGCCCAGGCTGAGGTCGCCGGCGGAGAAACCCGACCAGTCGGCCCCCGGCGCGCCCGCGTAGGGGTAGACCGGCATGGCCAGATCGATGCGAACGCGGCCCGCGATGTTGTACCCACCGGCGAGGCGCGTGCCGATCAGCGAGTGAACCAGAGGTTCCTCGGTGCCGTCGCTGTGCTGCACCACGATGGGGTCGTCGGCCCATGAAAGGCCCACGCCCACATACATGGCTCGCTCGAAGCCCATGCCGGGGTGGTGGAGCTGCAGCGTGTTCTGGCCGTCGAAGGACGACCCGCTGGGCTCGAAGGTGTCGGAATCGAGCGCCAGCGCGGGTGAGGATGCGCTGGCGAACATCAGACTGGACAGGGCTGCGAACCAAGGCTTCATGAACGCCTCCTGGAGAGGGGAGACTGCCACAAAACGGGCCCTCTGGGCAAGACAGGCTGCCGATGGGGCCGGCTGGCGGGATATGATGGCAGTGTCTGCAGCCGGAGATACCTGTGAGCCCGACCGAGCGAGAGCCTCGTCCAATCGCCGAGCCAGAGCCCCAGGCCCCAGCCCACCAGCGCTGGATGATCGGCGCGGTCGTCGCCTCACTTCTCGGCCTGCTGCTCTACCTGGCCATCCAATATACCGGTCCCAGCGCGGTCAGCGACGAGAGCCTCGAGGCGGAAGCGATCTCTGCTGCGGAAGAAGGCCGCGGGATCGAGGCCGCAGAGCGCTATGGTGAGCTCGCCTCTCGGGCCATGGACAACCGCGAGCGGGCGTCATGGATGCTCGAGCAGGCTTCCGCGTTGGTCACGGCTGAGGCCCCGGACCAGGCGGCCACCGTCCTGGGTGAGGCGTCGCTGCTGGACGTGGGCGACGAAGACCTCCGCAACCGCATCCGCCTGCGCCTGGCGGCCCTGCTGGTGGAGTCCGGCGACCACGCCGCTGCAGGCGAGGTTTACAGCGGCATGGTGGCCGACAGCGCCACGTCTCCCGAGTACACCGCCACCGCGCTGTTGGGTCTCTTGGACACAAGCCAGTCCCTCGGTGACGAAGCCGCCGGCTGGGACCAGGTCACCCAGGCCCTCGAGCGCTACCCCGACAACCCAGAGATCGCCCTGGCCCTGGCGCGCAACATGGCCGAAGTGCTGGTGGCGCGGGATCGGGGCCAAGACGCCAAGGCAGTACTCGAGGTCCTCCCCGGGCAGGACTGGGATCCCCTCGAGCAGTCCAGCTGGCTGCTGAGCCGCGCGCGTATACACGACGATCTGGGCGAGCTGGACGCCTCCCTGGCCCTGTACGATCAGGCCCTCGAGGTGGTGGGCGAACAGGGTGACGAAGCCCTGCTCACCCGCTTCGAGGTGGCCAGCTTGCGGGCGCGTCGAGGCGATCTCATCCAGGCGCAGGCGATCCTGGAAGACCTGGACACCGACGCGGTCTCCGGTGAGCTCCGGGGGCTGGTGAAGCTCCAGCTCGCCGATGTGCTGCGACAGCTCGGCGAAAACCCCCGCGCCGAACAGCTCTATCGAGCCGTCATCGAAGGCTGGCCGGAGCTCGAAGACGCTGTGTCCCGCGCCCGGGAAGGGCTCGGTAGCCTGCTGGTGTCCACCGCAGATGGTGAACAAGCCGCCGAGCAGCTGTTCCTGACCCTCGAAGCCGGCGAAACAGGCGCCGACGCTGCGGTGGATGTGTTGCTGGGCTTGGCCAATGGTCAGCTGGCCCGGGGTGAGTCCGTGCTGGCCTTGGCCAGCTTCGAGCGCATCCGCGCCGCCGTGGGCGACGATGGCCAGCACACCCTGACGGCAGACCAGGGTCGGGCCTACGCACTCATTCAGCTCGACCGAAACACCGACGCACTCGAGCTGCTGCGCGCGCTGCGCAACAGCTGCGAGGCGGAGCAGCGCTTGCTCATCGACGCGCAGATCGGTCAGACCCTGCTGCAGACAGGGCAGCTCGACGAAGCTCAGGCCGCCTTCGAGTCCCTGCTCGAGGTCGCCGAACACCGTGGCTTCGGCACCGCCGCCGCCAAGCTCGGGCTGGCCGAGGTGGCCGAAGCCCAGGAACGCTACGAGGAAGCCCTGCACCTCTACCAGCAGGTCCTGGATGCCCCCCAGGGTCAGGAGCAGAAGGTCGCCGCGCTGCAGGCCATGGCCACCCTCGAGCTCTCCCTGGGGCGCGACGAGCCGGCCCTGCTTGCCTACCGCCAGATGGTGGACCTCCTGCCCACCGACAGCCCGGCGCTGGACACCATCCGGGTGTCCATGGCCGAGGTCTACGCTGTCCGTGGCGAGATCGAACGCGAGCGTGCGCTGTGGGCCGAGATCATGACCGACGCGTCGCCATCGGCGCTGGCCAGGGGCCGGATTCGATTGGTGGAGCTGGACATGGCCAGCGCGGCCGGAGCCCAGGACACCACTGGCCTCGAGCAGGCCCTCCGGGCGCTGGTGGCGCTGCGGACCGATCCCGAGATGCCGGTGGACATGGTGCCCGATGTCGTCTTCGGTCAGGTGGTCTGCCTCTTCGAGCTCGAGCGCTACGAACAGGCCATCCAGACCATCGACGAAGCCTTGGTGCAGGACCAGCTCGGCCCCGAACCCGATGTGTTCCTCACCCTGCGCTCCCAGGCCGAAGCCGCCCTCGCTGGCGAGCCCATGGACCCGGACCTCGCCGGGATGCCAGAACCCAGCACGGGCCCCAGCGATGACGAGATGAACGCCCTGCTCGAGCAGGTGGAACAGGCCGGTGCCCTGCGGGACCAAGGCCGCTATCTACAGGCCCTCGCCGCCTTCGACGCGCTGCTGCAGACCATCGAAGACCGTCCCACGCGGGCCTCGATGCTGCGCGGTGTCGCCCAGACCCAGGCGGCCATGGGTGAGTTCGACACCGCCCGGGCCACCCTCGAGGCCCTGCGCACCGACTACGCCGAGCTGTCCGAGGCCACCTTCCTCGCCGGCCTCGACCTCGCTGGTTTCGATCTCCAGGAACAAGACCCGGCCGCCGCGCTGGCTCGTCTGGCGGATCTCGAGCCTCCGGACGAAGACTACGCTCTGTGGAAGCTCCAGCTCGAAGCGCGGGCACACTCCACCGCTGGCGACACAGAGCTGGCGGTCCGCACCTGGCGCCAGGCCATCGAGATGTCCGAAGGCGATCCCGAGGGGGCCGTGGTGGCTTGGACCGGCCTGGGGGACCTCTACCTGCAGCTGGGGGAACCCGATCACGCGTCGGACGCCTTCCAGCGCGCAGCGGTCCTGGCCCCCGAAGGATCCGCCAGGGTCCAGTCCCAGCTCAGGTCGGCACAGGTGGCTGTGGAGACGGGCCGCCTCGACGAAGCCTCGGACATCCTCACCGAGCTGCGTGGCCTCGAGCTGGACACGGAGTTGGTCATCCAGGTGGCTCTCACCGCGTCGGCCCTCGCCCAAGAGTCCGGCGACTGGCAGGCGGGACTCGACCATGTCATGGCGGTGGAGCTGGACGATGTGGGCCCCGACTACCAGGCTCAGCTGGTGGACGCCCGCGGACTGTGCATGCTGGCACTGGAACAATCCGATCAGGCGCGGGCGGCGTACACAGCGCTGTCCGAGCGCTGGCCTCAGCACAGCGAGGTCGACGCTATCACCACCTTCGGGCTCGCGGATCTCGACGCGGCGGGGGGTGACGTCGATGCGGCTGCGCAGCGCTACGAGGCCTTCGTGGGCCGCAGTCAGGACCGCTTTCGCCAGGGTCAGGCGCTGCTCAGGCTCGCCCAGGTCCACCAGAACAGCGGCGCGACGAAACAAGCCGTGCTGGTCTATCAGCGCGTGAAAGAAGAGTATTCGGACGAGCCGGAGCTCGCCGCCGCCGCCGCGGAGGCCATGGAGTGATCCGCGGCTTGACAACTCACTCCAACCGGGCTTCCATGCAGAGTGCGAAAACCCGAGGTGACCCCATGATCACGAAGTGCTCACCCCACTGGCTCCTGCTGACGGCGCTGTTCATCGGTGCTTGCGATGACAAGCCCATCACGGCGGACGACACCGGGGACACCACTGAAGACTCGACGCCCCCCGACACCGAGGACACGGATCTCGAGGTGGTCTGGCAGAGCGTGCGCGCAGAGAGCTCGGACACCTTCAACGGGGTGTTCGCGTCCGGCCGCGGGGTCTACGTGGTGTCCAGCGACGGCGGCTTGTACACCTACACCTCGTCCACCAACTGGACCAACGAAGAGCTCGCTGTCGATGAGGAAGACCTCAACGGCATCTGGGGTCAGGGTCAGGCAGAGACCCTCGAGTACGTGTTGGTGGGGGACGCGGGCTGGGTGGTCCAGTACGACAGCACCGGCGCCACCACCGAAGACCTCGGCACCGCCAACTTCGAGGCCGTCGATGGCGCCAGCACCAGCTTCATGGTGGCTGTGGGCTGGGGTGGCGCCTACTCCTTCGATGGTGTGGCCTGGACCTACGAGACCCTCCCCGACCACGAGCGTCTCAACGATGTGTGGGTCACGGGTGCCAGCGCCATCGGCGTGGGCGAAGAGGGCGCCATCGTGCGCCGTCAGGCCGGCGCCTGGGTGGCCATGGAGTCACCCGCCACCGGCGCGCTGTACGGCGTCGACGGTGCGGGGGACAGCGACCTGTGGGCCGTGGGCCAGGACGGCATCGTGCTGCACTTCGACGGCAGCCTCTGGACCCAGCACGAGGCCTTCACGTCCCAGTCGCTGTGGGCCGTCTACGCGCCCTCGGCCACCTCGGTCTTCGTGGTGGGCAACAACGGCTCCGCCTACCACTACAATGGCACCTCGTGGCGCGCGCTGCTCACCGGCGTCGAAGAGAACCTCTACGCGGTACACGGCGCCTCCAGCAACGACTGCTGGGCGGTGGGTAACCGCGGAACCGCGCTGCACTACACGGGTAGCTAGCGGCTATCGGTCGTCTTCGACGGCATCCAGCAGCGTGGCGGGGTCTACCCGTGACTCGGGATGGTCCAGGGTGTACTGAACCTTGGCGCACATGCCGCGCAGGACGGAGATCTCCCGCAGGTTGGGGTTGGCGCGTCCAAACAGGTGGAACAGGGTGAGCCGCACCTGGTCTTGGTTCTGTCCTTTGAGGTAGGAGGTGCGCGCCAACAGCTCGATGATGGCCTTGGCCGTGGCCTGGGTGACCTCGACGTTGGCGGGCTGCTCGCTGGGGGACAAGGCCACGTTGGTGCGGGGCCCGGCCGGGACCTCTCGCTCGCCTCGGCGGGATTTACGACGACGGGGTGGTGGGTGGTAGCCGCGGCGGCGGGCTTCCTCGAAGATGTGGTGGGCGAGGATGAGCACGGCCTGACTGAGGTTGAGGGATGATGCCTCGCCGGTGATGATGGTGACGAGCTTGTGGCACAGCAGCAGGTCGTCGTTGTCCAGGCCCGAGTCTTCGGGGCCGAACAGCAGCGCGATCTCACCCGGGGTCTCGAACAGGTCCCGCGCCAGCTCGGTGGGTTCCTGCACCGGCCAGCGAAAACGTCGGCCCCGCGCGGTGGTGCCCACCACGCACTGGCAGTCGGCGACCGCCTCGGCGGTGGTGTCGCAGTGCACGGCGTCTTCGAGTACGTCCAGTGCACCTGGCGCCATGCGTTCGGCCAGGTGCCAGCGGTTCTCTTGGGGCTTGACCAGGTACAGCCGGGTCAGGCCCATGTTCTTCATGGCGCGGGCTGCAGAGCCCACGTTGCCGCAGCGCAGAGGCTTGACCAGCACCACACGGATGCGGTCCACGAAGCTGGCGACCGGAACGCCTGGCACATCTTCACCCAAGGGGGATCAACCGCCGAAGAAGCGACGGAACCAGCCGGCGACTTTGCCGAGCATGGTGGGATCGTCGGGCTTCTTCTCGTCCTTGTCATCGGTCTTGCTGTCGGCCTTGCTGTCGGCCTTGCTGTCGTCCTTGTCGTCGGACTTGGGATCAGCCGGAGCCTCGTCTTCGGCCGTGGCCTCGTCTTCGGCCTTGTCGGCCTTGGCAACGAGCTTCTGGTTGGCCTTGGGGTCGGGCAGGTCGGCGGTGTCTTCTTCGGCGTCGGAGATCGCCTTGGCCTTCTTGGCTTCGTCGATGGGCTCGAGCTCGACGTTCTCGACGGGGAGCTCTTTCACCAACTGGTCATCGAGGCTGGGCGTGATGGAAGGTGTGCTTCTGGCTTCGGCGTCGGCGGGCTTGTCGGCGGGCTTGGGCTCGACCGGGGGCGTGTCGGCCTTCTTGTCGCCGGAGATCGACTGGGCCAGGCCACCCATCATGGGCATGTTGATGCCTGGGTCGGTGGCCTTGCCGGTCGGGGGCGCGGACGCCGTCTTCGCGGGAGCCTTGGGGGTCTGCTTGGTGGTCTTGCGGGGGCGAGGCGGACGCTTGGCGGTGTCCCTGCGCTTGCCCAACTTGAGGGCCGAAGCCACGCTCTTTCCGGTGGTCTTGTCCCGGGCTGAGAGGTTGAGGATGCCTTCGGAGTCGATGTGGAAGGTGACCTCGATGTGGACCTTGCCCTTGGCGGCCGATCGGATGCCCGAGAACACGAAGGTGCCCAGCAGTTCGTTGTTCTCGACTTTGCGGCTCTCGCCCTGGTAGATGCGCAGCAGGATGGACTTCTGGTTGTCCTTGCTGGTGGTCAGGGTGCGGGTCTTGTAGTCGGGCAGTGGCTGGTTCTTGGGGAACAGCACGTGCATCGTGCCGTCGACCTTGTTGATGCCGATGGGCATGGGCAGCACGTCTAGCAGGGTGACGTGGGAGCCCTTGTGCTCGGCCAGGGAGTGGGCCATGATGGCCGCGCCGATGCCGACGGCTTCGTCGGGGTGCACGGCCTTGCTGGGGGGCTTTCCGGTGACCTTTGTGACCGACTCCTGCACCAGGGGCATGCGAGATTGACCGCCGACCAGCAGGATCTCGTCGATCTGATCGATGCTGGTGCCGGCTTCACGGAAGATGCGCTCGCAGGTGCTGATTGTGCGTGCCACCAGATCCTGGGTGAGCTCTTCGAGCTTGTCCCGGCTGAGGGTCTCGTCGACGTCCAAGGGGCCGTCTTCGCCGCGGGTGATGAACGGGATGTGGATGCGGGTCTCGGTGACCGCGGACAGCTCGATCTTGGCGGCCTCAGCGGCATCGCGGATGCGCTGGATCGCGACCCGGTCCCAAGAGAGGTCCACGTGGTGCTGCTCATGGAAGCGCTCGAGCAGCCACTGCATGACGCGACCGTCGAAGTCGACGCCGCCCAGGAAGGTGTCGCCACCAGTGGCGATCACTTCGAAGATCTTGTCCTTGATGTCGATGACGGAGATGTCGAAGGTGCCGCCGCCGAGGTCGTAGACCGCCACGCGTTGGTTCAGCGTGCGGCCCAGGCCGTAGGCCAACGCCGCCGCGGTGGGCTCGTTGAGAATGCGCAGCACCTTGAGCCCAGCCAGGCGGCCGGCGGTGCGAACCGCTTGTCGCTGGCGGTCGTTGAAGTAGGCGGGGACGGTGATGACCGCGTGCTCGACCTCGGCGCTCATGGCGCCTTCGGCGAAGTCCTTGATGCGCAGAAGGATGGCCGCGGAGATCTGCTCGAGGGTGAAGACCTGGTTGTTGACCTTGATGAGGACTTCGGAGGACTCGCCTTCCATCAGTTCGTAGGTGAAGACCTGGCGGATCTTCTCGATGGTCTTGGAGTGGAAGTTGCGGCCGATCAGGCGCTTGGCACCCATGACGGTGTGCTGGGGGTTGAGCTGGGCCTGGCGCTTGGCTTCTTGGCCCACCAGTTCTCGACCCTGATCGTCGATGGCAAAGATGGAGGGAACGGTGGTGGCGCCGGTAGGGGACGTGATGATGCGCGGCCGCCCACCCTCGATGATGGCGGCACAGGAGTTGGTGGTTCCCAGATCGATTCCGATGGCTTTGCCCATCAGCCTTCCTTTGGCACCTACTCGAGGCGCGGATGTCCGTGTTTTCTAACAAATATCCAAGCACTCCGTCAATGATGAACGGGCCCTCCACAGCTGGAACTACGCCGTTGTAGG
>Ga0307987_1001014_pt1 | contig 15959 bp, 12 predicted proteins | sample EllFjometagen181_FD_203157 | JGI IMG/M metagenome (GOLD analysis project Ga0307987, IMG submission 203157) | Marine microbial communities from Ellis Fjord, Antarctic Ocean - #181 | ecosystem: Environmental > Aquatic > Marine > Unclassified | place: Southern Ocean | collected 2014-10-08
ATATATTTAAGAAAAACAAAAATTAAGACAATTCTTAAATCAAAAAATAGGGGCTAGTTGATTATCAAGTATTGATAGATAGGGCTTCCTGTTCAATTCATAATCTGTGGGTTAACAATATGTTATACTATACTCAATGCACTAGAAGTGCAAGGTTTTTGGTATGTTTTGCCAAGAAAGCTTGCAGATGAACTTTAATATAAAGTTCATACAATTTATTCATTTGTAATGCAATATCAGGAACCAACTTGCTGAAGCTGGAGCCTGCGACAGCAGTAAAGTGAAACGTAACGTTCTAACTCTTGCTTTACAACATGTTACCTTTAGAGAACTAAAGGCGAAGATGCTTTAAATTAAGATTTCACGAACCGGCTTGCCGAGACTGCAGCTCGCGACAGTAGCGAAGCGTCCTATCTCACATTAAAAAGGAAGCCCTAGATAAAACAAAAGTTCTCCATTAATTAGAGCTTCCTGTTTGAAGTATATATAACTTGAAACTTCCTAGATGGTTATTCGTACTTGAACCGTGAGTGTTAGATAAATGTTTGTTGACATAAAAAAAACGGAATCTTATGTAAGATTCCGCTTCATACTTAAAAATCGACTTATTTAATGTAGTTCATTAAAATACAACTAAATTATCTGGCCTTGGATTTAGCCTCATTCGCTACAAGCTTGCGACCTTTGATATCTTTATCATCAAGATTCTCTATCGCACGCTGTGCCTCTCCTCGATTTGGCATCTCAATAAATCCAAATCCTTTGGATTTGCCATTCTGTAAGTTTGTAATAATACGAACGTTTTGAACTGCTCCATATTTTTTGAATATCTTACGTAAATCTCCCTCTTTTACATTATAAGAAAGATTACCAACGTAAATTTCAACACATCTACCCGTCTTCTTAACTTTACTCGCTTTATTCCCTTTAGAGCATCTTCCTAGTGCAAAACTAAAAATGCAAGCCCCTGACGCCAATGCAACGTTTGTCACACTTGCCGCATCACAAATTCCTTCTATCATTATTTATTCCTTTCGTTCATCCAAAGAGTCTATTTAGACTCTAAAAAACCTTCTAACTTTTTAAGACGCGTCGGATGACGCAATTTTCTTAAAGCTTTTGCTTCTATTTGTCTGATTCTTTCTCGCGTTACATCAAATTTCTTACCAACTTCTTCCAACGTTCGAGAGTAACCATCTGTTAATCCAAATCGATAATCCAAAACAGCCTGTTCTCTTTCAGTTAATGTTGACAGAACAATCTTTAAACGATCTCTAAGTATGCTGTACGCAGTCATCTCTGATGGGTTGTCCGCTGTCTTATCCTCGATGAAATCACCAAAATAAGCATCATCCCCATCACCAACAGGTGCCTGCAATGATATTGGTTGCTGAGCCATTTTATAAACAGCTCTAACACGCTCAACAGGCATATCCATCTCTTCTGCAGCTTCTTCAGGTGTAGGCTCTCGGCCAAGTTCCTGAACAAGTTTCTTCTGAACCCTAAGCAATTTATTAATTGTCTCAATCATATGCACAGGTATTCTTATTGTCCTCGCTTGGTCTGCAATCGCACGCGTTGCAGCCTGGCGAATCCACCAAGTTGCATAAGTGCTGAATTTATAACCTCTGCGATATTCAAATTTCTCAACGGCCTTCATAAGCCCTGTGTTACCTTCTTGAATTAAATCAAGAAATGACAAACCTCGGTTCATATATTTCTTAACAATACTGATAACAAGTCTTAAGTTAGCCTCGACCATCTCTGTTCTGGCTCTTTGACCTCTCTTCATCCACCTGTTAAGCTCTTTCAAACTTAAAACAAGCTCGTCAACAGGCATGAGAAAATCCATTTCATAACTATTTAACTTCTCCTGAAGCTCAACAATATCAGAGTCTCTCTTCTTACTCTTTCTCTTTTCCTCAAGCTTTTTAATTGAAGTTACAAATTCATAAACAGACTTATACTTCAAGTCTGCTTCTGTCGCCATAATTTCAATCACTTTTTGCTTAAAATGCAAAGATGCATAAACATCCACTGCTTTGTCTCGACGTTTTGCAAAAAGTTTATGCTTCTTCTTAAGGTCAGGTGCACTCAACGAGCTACTTGAAGGAACATATGAAGAATGTAAAGACTCTTCGGCAGAAAGAACTGATTTTTTCAAACCAACCATCTGCTCAATATACTTGTCCCTGCTGTCAACAACTTTATCAATTATAACCCTGTCAAAACGCTCTTCTGAATTCTCAAGCTGAGCCAAAACATCCATATACATCTGAGGAGCAAATCCAAATTTGTTAAATATCGTTCTAACATTAAACTCTGCTTCCTCAATTCTTTTGCAAATATCTACCTCTTTTTCCCTTGTCAACAAAGGTACTTGTCCCATTTGGTGCAAGTACATACGAATAGGATCATCAATATCTACACGAGAAGTTTTGCTTCCTGCCTTCTTCTTGTCAAATTTCTTATACTTATCACCCTCGGTAGACTCAAACACCTCAATTTCCATAGACTTTAAAATACGCAGACAAGCTTCAATACCCTCTGCGTTAATCATCTCTGGTGAAAGATACTTGTTAATGTCTTCAAACGTTAAATATCCCTGATTACTGGCCAAACCAATCAGCGCCTTTAAACTTTCCGCCTTAGTTACACCTGTGTTATCAGTCTCTTCTAGTTCGGAGTCATCTGGTTCATCATCTCTTAAACCTGCAGGAAGTACACTCTCGTCATGCTTCGGAGACATGTGCTTGCTAGTGGCTTTGGCTGTTGTCTTCTTTTTGCTTACTTTGGTTTTGCTTGCACTTAGCTTTTTTGCAACACTCTTCTTCTCTGAAGCTTTGCCCGACGCAACAACTCCCATTACAGCCGCTTCCATATCCTTACTAATCTTAGTATCTTTAGATTTAGCTGACTTCTTTGATGAACTTGAGACAGAAACTTTAGCTGTTTTTGCTACAGTTTTCTTAGCCGGTTCCTTAATTGAAGAAGACTTAGCTTTTGTAACTTTGGCTTTGCTTGCCACACTCTTATTAGTAGTAGCGGATTTAACCGCTTTTTTAGCAGAACTTACTTTCACCGTTTTTGAAATAGCTTTTGTCTTGGAAGGTTTTGATGTAGTAGACGCCTTTTTAGCTGCAGGACTCTTTCTTGCCGACCTTTTAGCAACAGTTGGTTTAGTACTTTTCTTAGCTTCAACCTTTTCGTCTATTTTCTCTATTTTACCTTTTGGCATAAATTTTTTACCCTCTTTTACAATAAATGTTCTACAATTTTCATGAATTAAAACGTAATATTATACCAAAAATACACAAAACCAACTACATTTGCAACTCTTTTTTTTGCTTTTCTGCCTTTTTTCATGGTTTAACACCTTCTTTAACTGTTTTCACACTAACTAGGGCTTCCTGTTTAATGTGAGATAGGATGCTTTGCTACTGTCTAAAATTGTAGATAGGCTAAACCAAATATAAAATCTTATAATCTTAATGAACAAAATCTTAACAGAAAAATATTCTTAAATAGTGATCTTGTCACCGAAAAAACTCCAAAACCATGCTTCAGACTCAACAAACAAACAAAAAGTTTGCAAATTATTTAATAAATAATCACAATATTTCTATATTTACTTGACTCAGCACTCAATTTCTAATAACATGTGGGCGATTTAAATATAAAAAGTAAACATGAGGTAAAATACAATGAATAAAAAATTTTTGCTATGTGCAATGACGGTAACATCTCTTATTGTAGCAACACACGCTTTTGAACCAGCATTTAAGCTTGTTCAACCCGAGGGAAAAGTTAAAATTAAGGTGGCAGGACAAAAACGTCTTGAAACACCAAAAGTTGATCAGGCGTATGCATATGGTAGCACTATCACTCTTGCAAAAGCTGCTTCTATCAATGTTATATTGGGCGGTGGTAGCTCTGTAAAACTTACAGGTCCTGCAACTGTCGCAATGTATGAAGATGGAAAAGAAAAAATCGTTGACATTAAACAAGGAAAAGCTGAATTTAACCTTGCGAAAAATTTTAATGCTAATGGAAACAAATTGACAGTTAAGTCAGTTGACAATGAAGTAACTCCCGTTTCTGCAGGAACATTTTCCATGGACAACAGAAAATCATACTCATTTGGTGTCCTATATATAGTTGCAGAAACTGCAAAAGTTGCAGTAGATGGTGCTCAATACAACATTAAAAGTTTTGGACCAAAATCTGAGTTGGTAATCACAACAGCTAACGACGGTTCTTTCTCTAAAATTCTGGTTCCAAAAGGAAATATGAATCTCACATTTGATACAGATAACGGTTCAAAAGATGTAAAAGTTGAAAAAGGCGAAACAGTTAATATCTGGAGAGAAGTGGATAGACTTGGTTCAACAGTTACTTCAACAGTCATGATCACAGGTGCTGATTCAACTGTTAAAACTCAGTTCTCGTTCTCAAAAAAACTTAAAAAAAGAATTAAACTAGGACTAGCTTCTACGACCACAACTACTACTACAACTACTACTACTAGCACTACTACAGTAGAATCACCGACTCCAGTAGGCGAAAGATAATATTAGTTAGTACGTTGTAAAGGTTTTATATAAATGCATTTCTACTTATGTTTCAAAGCTAAAGAAGAAATGCATTTTCTTTTTCAATCAGCAATAAATAAGGAAAAAAAGTGTTAATATCAAAATTTCATAAAATAATTGGAAACAAATGGCTTTGGGCTGCTTTTGCAATATTAATAAGTCTTGCATTTGTAGGTATGTTTACTCCCGGAATTAAAAGTGGTCAAACAGAACAACTTGCAGCAGCAGGAAAATTATACGGCTTGGATATATCTAAAAAGGAATATAACATTGCTGAGTATTTTGAAAAAGGCCTCGTAAATGACAAAACTTACGACGACGAAGAATATAAAGAACTTAAAAACAAAACATGGCAAAGACTGGCTGCTCTTAAAACTGCCTCCCGCATGGGCATAACTGTCAATGATAATGAAGTTATCAATGCTATCAGAAATGATAGAACATTTTCTAACAATATGGGACAATTTGATAAAAGAATATTTAATCAGATTCTAAGCCAAATTAGACTAAGTCCTGAAATATATGCTGAATATGTACAACAACAGTTAATCATATATAAAGTAAAAAAACAGTTAGAATCAGAAGTGTGGCTACCTCCGACTCTTGTAGAAGAAAAACTATCTGACCTTACAGATCTTATAACTGTAAAAGCTGGACTTATAAGTAATGTCAACTTTACTAATGATGTTACTATAACTGACGAACTAATTGAAACATACTACAGCGAAAATAAAGAGTACTTTGAAACTCCTGAAAAAATTTCTGTTAAATATATAAAATGGTCAAACGATGACGTTGCCAAAAATTTAGAAGTATCTGATGCACAAGCCGGAAATTATTACACAAACTATATTGACGACTTCTCTGTAGCAGATACAAACAACAATCTTGTCCCTCTTTCTTTTGAAAAGGTCAAAAATAAAATTGTAAAAATCCTTCAGAAAAAAGAAGCTCAAAATCAACTAATTGACACTGCAAGCGAGTTTACCAGAAAACTAGAACCTACTGGTGGTGAAACAGTCGTTTTTGAAACACTGGTCGCCCAGGAAACAACACTTTCTGTTACCACAACAAAACTATTTTCTGCAACAAGTCCAAAAAGTGTAGGACTAAGTGATGTGGAAGAAAATGATATTCAAATGCTAATGTCTCTAAATCAAGACGATCCATGGCGCTGTTTCAGTGACCCTGTAGTTACAGATGATGCTGTATATATATTTGTTGCAAATGACAAAGTTGAGCCGAAAATACCAGAACTTACAGATATTAAAGCTCAAATCACTTTCTATGTTAAACAAGATGAACTTAGTAAATACTCAAAAATTAAAGCGGAAGAAGCTGTGGCAATAATTGAAAAAGAAGTTGCAGATGGAAAGTCATTTGATGACGTTGCCAAATCTTTAAAAATTGAAACATTTAATGCCGGAACATTTGTTCCATATCAAGGTATAACAAATAATGTTCCATATGCCGAAACCATATCTCGTAGTTCCATTTCTGTAAAACAAGGTGAAGCTTCTGAACCAGTATCAATACCAAGCGGCGCACTGTTTGCATTCGTTGAAAAGCGGGTGGAAGGCGAACCTATTGAAAAAGAACTTGTAAGGCCACAGTTGCTATCATCGCTAACAAAATACAGAGCGGGTATCACATATCCACAATGGTGCCAAAACATCTTGGATAGCAAAGAAGCCGGATTTGTCAATTTCATGGATAAGCCAAAACAAGATGAAAATGTCGAAAAAGAGTTGGAAGAAGAAGAAACAGGTATCTAATTACTTGTCTAGCTAATAACCGCTTCTAAGTTTTGAACAATGTGAGGATACATTGAAAATATATATAACATTTTTCTTAGTTTCAATACTAACCGTACTCTGCTCATTATCATGCAAAACTGTTGAACCTGAATTAGAAACAAATCAGGTTCAACATATCGGGTGGTGGCGATCTCAAATTCTAGAATTCTACGAAAAAAAACCATATACAAACCAACCTCCTGAATCTATTGCTGCTGTAATTCTTATTGGTGAAGGATTCGATGCAGGAAAACCGTGGATCATCATTAATCCTGAATTCAAATATAAACCACGTCCATATGCAAGACCAATTGAGGTCGAGTGCTTCTCAATGGATGCTTTAACTTTTTTATGCAACAGTCCTGTTGTTTCAGCAGAAACCAGAGGAGCATGGCATGCAATTTTTTGTGGAGCCGACGGTAAACTTGCCGGTATAAAATCCATTAGTTCGTATAGTTTCAAACTAATGCCGGATAAAAATAAAGCCCAAACAAAAACCATTAAAGACAAACAGATATCTGATCAGGCCGTAAGAGAACTATATCAATTTTAGAATGGACTAAACAATGGCATTAATACACCTTGATTTCTTCTCAGAGGCTCTAGGAGTCTCATCATCCGTTAATATAATAATGCCTCAACAGACATCCGGTAAGGAAATAGGACTTAAAACTAACTTAAATGATGATGACCTTCCTCCATGCCTTTATCTCCTTCATGGACTATCAGATGACCACACAATCTGGCAGCGTAGAACTTCAATAGAAAGATATGCCGCCGCAAAAGGTATTGCTGTCGTCATGCCATGTGTAAACAGAAGCTTCTATGCTGATATGGCATACGGACCAAACTACTGGACATATGTTAGCGAGGAATTACCTAAAATCATACAATCAATGTTTAAAATTTCCAAAGATCCAAAAAAAACATTTGTTGCAGGTCTATCTATGGGTGGATATGGTGCTATGAAAATGGCCCTGAGAAACCCGGAAAGGTTTGCGGCCGCTGCATCTCTATCGGGATCAATGGAACTTAAAAGCTTTGGAAATACAAAACTTAATCCGGAAGCAAAACTTATATTTGGCGATACACCTCCAATCAATAACGAAAATGATCTATTCTTCTTGGCAAAACGTCTAAAAGAAGAAAATAGAGACATCCCCGAGTTATACATAGTTTGCGGAACAGAAGACTTCCTACATGAAGAAAACCAAAACTTCAAAAAACACCTGGAAAATCTAAACATCAAGCATACATATAATGAAGAACCTGGAACTCATGAATGGGGATTCTGGGATAAACATATACAGAATATCCTCAACTGGCTACCTCTTTAAAAGTATATACCTTCTAATCCATTAAAAAACAGGAAACTTCTCTGTTTTCATCAACGAGCTTTTTAAGAAATGGTTTTTCACTCTTACAACACTCAAGACTAACTCTGCATCTTGGTTCAAAAGCACATCCAGGTGGTAGATTGCCAGGATCTGCAACATCTCCAGAAAGTAACACCTGCATGGGCACATCAGGGTCAGGGTTAGGAACAGCAGAAAGAAGTGCTTTTGTATAAGGATGCAGAGGATTATTAAAAAGATCATCTGACTCCCCTAGCTCAACAATCCTGCCGGCATACATTACCGCAATACGATCACAGATATGCTTCACAACACTAAGGTCGTGAGCAATAAATATATATGTCAAACCTAACTCATCTTGAAGTTTTCTCAGTAAATTAATTACCTGAGCCTGAACAGAAACATCAAGGGCAGACACAGCCTCATCGCAAATAACCAGTTTTGGGTTCATAATAAGAGCACGGGCAATACCAATTCTCTGACGTTGTCCCCCACTGAATGCATGCGGATAACGTGTCTTATGCTCAGGTTTAAGTCCAACTTTTTGAAGCATCTCCTCAACCTTCCACTCTCGCTCTTTGGCTGTACCAATCTTGTGAATAACAAGTGGTTCCTCAACAATCTTGCCAACAGTCATTCTTGGGTTTAAGCTTGAAAAAGGATCTTGAAAAATCATCTGGAGCTCTGTTCTCAACGCTTTAAGATCTTTCTCAGGTAGCTTGGCTAAGTCCACATAATCACCTGAAGATGTCTTGAACAAAACCTCTCCTGATGTTGGCGTTATTGCTCGTAAAATACTTCGTCCTGTAGTTGTCTTGCCACATCCTGACTCACCTACCAGACCAAGAGTCTCCCCGGGCATCAAATCAATATCAATCTGGTCGGAAGCTCGAACAATACCAATTTGCTTCTTTAAAAAACCTTTGCTATTTATTGGAAAGTACTTACACAATCCTCTAACTTTTAAAATCGGTTCACTCATCTCTTTCCCATTTCTTTTATCTCATCCGCCAAAAAACATGCAACTTCTCGACCATCTTCAAGCTTATTACTTTCAGGACTGTCTCCAATATCACATACTCCCTCTCTTACATAAGGACAGCGAGGATGAAAAGGACACCCCGAAGGAATATTCGTTAAATTTGGAACACTACCTTTAATAGATGGAAGCTCTTCTTTGTCAAGAGACATACTAGGCAGTGATTCCAACAACCCCATTGTGTAAGGATGACGAGGACTCTTAAGAATATCTCTAATTGATCCATACTCAACTACTCGTCCCAAATACATAACCGCAACATAATCTGCCATCTGAGCTACAACACCTAAATCGTGTGTAATTAAAAGAATTGATGTTCCAAGATTTTTCTGCAAATCACCCATTAAATTCATTATCTGAGCCTGAATAGTAACATCCAAAGCTGTTGTTGGTTCATCTGCAATCAAAAGTTCAGGATTACCAACCAATGCCATCGCAATAACAACTCTCTGACGCATACCTCCTGACATCTCAAATGGATACTGGTCAATGCGCTGATCTGCTCCTGGAATACCAACCTTAGTCAACATCTCAATTGCCTTTTCCCGCGCTTCTGTTTTACTTAAATCCTGATGAATAAGAATTGCTTCACAAATCTGATTGCCAACCGTATGCACTGGACTCAACGCTGTCATTGGCTCCTGAAAAATCATACTTATTCGCCCTCCTCGAATCTTATAAAGCTCGTCAGACTTTTCTCTCAACCCTGCAATATCAATCTCTTCTCCATCGGAAAACCTAAATAAAATCTTTCCTCCTAGAAGCTTGCCAGGTTTTTGAATAAGACGCAATATAGAGTATGCTGTCACACTCTTGCCACAACCAGACTCACCTACTAATGCTGTAACTTTTCCCTGTGGTATAGAAAAAGTAACATCATTAACAGCTCTAATTTCTCCCTCTTCTGTGAAAAAAGAAACTTTTAAATTCTTTACATCTAATACATTCATTTATAATTCCATTCTCTATTTCTAAAACCCAAAATACTTTTTTTACATTGGCATTGTACGGACAACACGCATGTCGCCCCTACCTTGACGAATACGGGTCTGCAACATCCCTTAAACCATCACCAAGAAAGTTAAAACATAAAACCGTAATAATAATAAAAACAACAGGGAGCAGTAACCATGGATAATTTGCAACAACTTGCATATTCATGCAGTCCTGTAGCAACACACCCCAGCTAACAACTGGTGGCCTCAAACCAAGACCAAGAAAACTCAAAGATGTTTCACCAAGGATCATACGTGGAACCGTTAATGTTAATGACACAATTATATGACTCGTAAAACCAGGCAATAAATGTTTATAAATCACCCTTCCATGACTAGCGCCAAGCAATCTTGCTGCAACAGCATAATCCTCTTCCCTCAAAGCTAGAATCTTACCTCTAACAACACGAGCAAGACCAGTCCATCCCATAAGACTTAGAACAACTGTTATTCCAAAATAAACCTTCAAAGGTGACCAGTCGGCAGGCATAACAGCTCCAAGAGCAAGCCATAAGGGAAGCTTAGGAAATGCATTAATTATCTCAATAGATCTTTGAATGAAGTTATCAATCCTACCTCCAGCATAGCCACTTATACCTCCAATAATTAAACCAAGTATAAATGTAACAACAATACCAATTAAACCAACCGATAAAGAAATTCTCGAACCATATATAATACGACTTAATAAATCTCGACCATACCTATCTCCTCCTAGAAAATAAAAAACTGAATCAAAATTGTCCCCGCCAGAAGCACTCCTCCTTATTCCAAAAAAGTGCAGTTTTGAAGAAATAAATCCTAAAAGTTTATATGGCTCCCCTTTTACAAAAAAGCCCAAGGGAATTCTATTATCTTCTCTAATATAGGACTTCTTAAAGGTTATTGGATTTATACTCTGCTTAACAGCATTTACATATATACCATCCTTAAAACTAAAGCATGGCAATTGTGGAGGACAATAAATGTAATCCAGATTCCTCCAAGCCTTTGTCGTTGGAGCAAAAAATCCCGCAAAAAGAGCAACTGTATAAATCAATATCAACATTTTAAAAGCAAATGCTGCCATCTTATGCTTTGCAAAACGTAACCGCACCAATTGCCACTGGCTCAAGGTACCAATCTCTAAAACTTGCTTAGTCTCACTCACTTGGTACCTCCTTCCAATAACATCGTCCTTGAACTTTCATTCACCTTAATTTCCCTGCTACCATTGCCACGGTTATAGCTATTCACATTAAAGTCAGATCTAAAACTTGCAATTCTCTTCTGTCCCTTACGTCCCTTTCTCTTCTCCAGGCCAACAACCAACGACAATCGACCAACGATTCCCCCTACCTTGGTAATCGAGTGTTGGATCTTGGATCTTGAATATTCATGCATCATTTTGAGCCTCCTTCCAATCTTATACGCGGATCCAGAATCAGTAATAATATGTCACTTACCAGTGTTCCAAAAATGCCCAGCATACTTAATATCATCAACATTGAACCTGCCAAATACATATCCTCATTCATCAAAGCTTCAAGCATCAAAGGGCCAACTGTTGGAAGACTTAATACTACCGCAACAATTGCACCACCGGAAATTAATTGAGGGAAAATACCACCTATTCCAGAAATAAATGGATTCAATGCTAGACGAACAGGGTACTTCATCAATAGTTTCATTGGCTTTACACCTTTAGCCCTCGCAGTAACCACATAAGGTTTCTTCAACTCATCAAGTAAGTTCGCCCTCATAACTCGAATCATGCCGGCCGTACCTGTCACTCCTAAAACAAAAATTGGCAACCAAATATGACTCAGCAAATCTTTCACCTTAGGCCAATCCCATTCAGGTTGCAATGAAAATTCGGGCGACAACAAACCTGTAATGCTAATACCAAAAAACTCTGTACTGAAATATATAAGAAGCAACGCCAAGAGGAATGAAGGAATACACATGCCAATAAAACCAATAAAGGTTAATATATAGTCACCAATACTATATTGCTTAACAGCAGAATAGACACCAATAGGTATCGCAAACACCCATGTAAAGATAATTGTTCCCAATGATATTAAAAATGTCATTAATAATCTATCACCTATAACCTCGTTCACCTCTTTGCCTGTGGCCATTGAACGGCCTAAATTACCCTGAAGCAACCCCTTGTCTTCATTCTTGAACGATGTAAACCAAGTAACCCCCATCCATCTAAAATATCTTTTAGACATAGGATCATTCAAATAAAACTGATCCTCAATCTCTTTAATCTGTTGCATATTAACATCATCACCACTCTCCTTCAGCTGAATAATTCGAGATGTCAAATAGTCACCTGGTGGCAACTGAATTACAGTAAAAACAATTAACGAGATAATCGCTAAGGTTGGAACCATTATTACTAAACGTCGACCAATATATGGATGGTGAAATACAACCAGTATTAAAACAAGTAAAAGAGAACCAATAACTAAAAACCTTATAACCTTTGAAATAGCACTACCACCTATTGATGATCCTGTATGTGCCGCTTTAATATCACCTGATATCGCATTTGTTGTGGCGGCAATTATGTCGCCGGGACGTGGTCCCGCGTCAACAATCTGATTCCTGATATTCTCAACTGCTCCGAGAGAATTGTTGGACCTCTCCATATAATAAGTCTCAATACCCGCGTTACCTGGAGACTGAAAATCCCAGGAATAAACAGCTGTTTCTGGAATATTGCGCATACCATTTTGAACAACACATAAAACAGGAGGAGTATTACAAATACTAATAGTCCAGACATTCTCTGCGGCAATATCAAGAATTGGCTGAAACCTTTTTACCTGCTCATCCAAATCTGATGTCTCACAAGCATACTGGTAATATTCAAGAGCCTTATAAAGTGGACTGTCAGGAGATAGAGCCTCAATGCCAGATCCTTTAGATTCCTCACTACCGATCATACCACCTTTCATATACCATTTAACATTTGCCTGTGCAAAATAACAATCCCTAACTGGTGCAAAACAACGCGGTTGAATAATAGGATAATGTTCACCATTGCCAATCCATACATTTATATCATGTTGAAGTCCAATTCGTTCAACATCCCACAAGTTTCTCTGACGCTCCCTTGGAACAACCCTTATTCCAGCTTCATTCCAATCATCAACAACAAACTGAACAGGTCTGTCACTAACAAGCCCAACCGTATAGTCAAAATAAAATGTAAGCCTTGTTCCATCTGCATTCAAACGATATCCTTCAGAATCCAGTTTGTTCAACCCCAACTCATCAAATAACTTCGATGCTCTTTCTGGATCATAATCAGTAAAAGCCTTATATGCCTTTTCATTAAAAAATGGCGACTCCCTACCCGGTGCTACTTGAGCAGCTTCAACCTGATCATTATAAATTGCCTTAATAATTACTGGTCTATTAATTGAAAGAGACATCGCCTGACGAAATCTTTTATCGTTCATCAAGTCACGCTTGTTCTGCAAAGATTGATCTCCATCAACACGCCTATTCAAATTAAATTGAATTCCAAACCAAGTTCTATCCCCTGCATACCAATGATAAAGCTTATAACCACCATCTTCCATCTGACTCATTAAGTATGTATAATTTTCATACCCAATATATCTTGACTGAAAAGATACGCCTCCGGCAGAAGCCCTCAATGGAACCATATTAACAGAAACATCTTCGCGCATAAGCTGCTCAATATAAGGAAGTTGATTACCCTTTTCATCAACTGCCCAATAATATGGATTTCTTGCAGCTGTTTCTGGAGGATTTGCTTGATAACTTCTGTAAATCCATGGCCACAAACGAGGATGATAAGGATTGGTAGTTGCCTTCATATACCAATACAACGACCTACGACTAACTGACTTGGCTGCAGACATCGAACTCTCAATAATATCCTTATCACCAACAAATGGATGGTATTTCTTCAAATAATGAGAGGGAGAATTAACAATAAAAGAACCATGAAATGTTGCTAACAATGCCAGAAAATTACCCTTAGGTTCAGAAAATGAAAATGTTATCTTATATGGATTATCATCATATGTAATTAATTCACAAGCTTTACCATTTATAGTATATAACTCAGGAATAGAAGAACCATAAAGATCCTCACACATAATCTCATTATCCCAATAATATCTTATATCGTCAGAAGTAAAAGGATGCCCGTCAGACCATTTAACTCCTTTTCTTAGAAAAAAAGTCCAGACTCTGCTGTCCTCGGAAACCTCCCAACCCTTGGCAAGGTGAGGTACAATAGGAAAACCTTGTGGGGAAAAACGAACCAAAGTAGTATAAGTCATACGACTCCCCAGGTTCATATCATTCAGACGCAGCCAGGTTCCACCATACTTACCTATACCATCCACCCCTTTCATTACACATGGCTCAGGACCAACACGCTCTGCAACAGAAGGAAGCAAACCCTCCTCAACCAAACCTTTTATTATAGAAGACTCCCCTTTAGGATACCAGGCTCCATCTTTACCTTCAGAATAATCAACATCCTGCTGAATCCTTAAAGGCTTATTTACATCAAACTCAATGTTACGTAAATTCTTAACCTTTAAAAGTTCATCTTCCGAATACTTAACAACCTCATCAGACAACTTAGGACGTGTCAACAACCCAAAACCATACAATATTAGAATAAACACAAAACTTACAAACAAAACATGAAACAAATATTTTAAAAATATCTTTCCCTTAAAATCTCTCATTAAATCTCCATATATCAACTCTTTACACAAGAAAAGAAAAACATGCTTACAAAATCAAAGGTTAGATTAAACAAAAAAATAGAAAATGTCAAATCCTTACTTACAAAAATTAACAATATCCTCATTATTTAGAAATTGACAACAGCTTATAAAATCAATATACTCATCCTAAAGGTTTAAAAATCACCATGAAATACACACTAATAATCTTTTTTCTTACAACATTCTGTAACGCAACAGTATATTTTACTTGGGATAATACTATCCCAAGTTATTCTTTCATGGGAGAGAATATGCAAGATTGCTCATATGGTTGGTATGGTGAAATAGTTGAATACAAAGGACAATATGAGTTTCCGCATCAAGGAAACGTCCTAGGTTCAGGTTACATAGGACCTGCCGAAGCTGCACCTGTTCGAATTCTTAGCATAGAAGCAGAAGTTGCCGCCGGAACAAAAGTCTATATGAGAATTTTTGGTGGACCGAATAAAGGTTATAGTCATACAAATCTTGGACCAATCTCTGGCGAACCATACTATACAGTAATGCAATATACAGTTGCACAGTTTGAAAGCATTCAAGCTTATATGACAGTACGCATAACTCAACATGGCGTATGGTATCCATTAACCACAACATATGTTATTCACAAAGGTCAGCATGAATTTGGTGACATTATCACATCAAGTACTTATGAAATATACCCGATGATGACAAGTAATACTACAAATGGCTGGGAAATTAGATCCAACCTAGATCTCTATCCAATACCTTCAAACAACTATGTCTTTGTTGGTTGGACGAATGATGTAACCGGAATGAAAATTCCTTTTTCTATTGATGATTACGAATGGCATGGAAAGACTATTGGTGCACTCTTCACAGAAATTCCAACCAATTTTAATATAAAATGTAATGTTAGCAACTTTAGCAACGAAACATATTGTCTATTAGATTTTCAAACAAAGCAAAAGTTCAAATATCAAATTGAATATACGGACAAAATCTCAACAAATACACAGTGGCAAACAGTCTCTACAAATATTGTTGCCACAAGAACAAACACAACGTGGCTAGATACCACCTCTAACACAGCCATATCTCGCTATTACCGAATCATTCAATCAATTCCATAATTCCCAAATAATAATTCCAGCCTAACATAGTCTAAGTGGAATATTTGAAATTCTTGCTCTCTCCGGAAACATTTCAACAATGGATGATAAAGAATACATACACCTTTACATATCAATCGGTGATGAAACCGGGAAAGCATTTGGAGGTCATCTTAACGAAGCATTTGTCAGTACAACTGCCGAAATCATCATTCTTGCCATCCTCAAATAAACCAGCAAAGTCTTCAACCATTCTTAAAAATCTATTTTCCATATTACACTTTCTATATTAATTTAAATATTAACTCAAATTATAATATAACAACCTTGCGGTTGC
>Ga0307987_1001015_pt1 | contig 15955 bp, 11 predicted proteins | sample EllFjometagen181_FD_203157 | JGI IMG/M metagenome (GOLD analysis project Ga0307987, IMG submission 203157) | Marine microbial communities from Ellis Fjord, Antarctic Ocean - #181 | ecosystem: Environmental > Aquatic > Marine > Unclassified | place: Southern Ocean | collected 2014-10-08
AAAAATATTCCAGAGGGTGTTCCTTCGGCAGCTTTTCAGGTGGTTGGTTTAGTTGCTTTACTAATTCTACCATTTATTCTTTTTATTGTTATATCATTCTTAATGAGAAACGATCGTTTTGAACTCAAGACAGATTTTGAAAGTACATCATGTAAATGGTTTATCGCTATTCTGGCTGGTTTCCTTGTTATGAGTATTCTGCTTATATCTTTGGCTAATCCAAAGGGTGATATTCAGGATGCATTTATTCAGAAGGTTAAGTTTATTTCATCACATGCATTATTTACTTTCTGGATTGGATATGGTTTGATTTTTGGTCTGGCTTTTTCCAAAATGATATTTAAGAAAAAAGTTCCTGTTCTTTACGTTTGCTCTTTGATTGGTGCTCTCTGTATGATGATAATCCCAATACGAGAAAACTACAGCAACAAAGAACTTATTCGTATTTATGGTGGTGCAGAGCAAAATGGACATGACTTCGGTTGGCAGTTTGGTAACTATCAACTTAGAGGTGCTGATGCCATTTCTGAAGAATTGGATGAAGGGGATGAACCATTGCCAAATCCTGAGTATCCACCGGAAATGACTCCAAATGCTGTTTTCTATGGCGGCACAGATCCAGGACGTTTTGTTCCTACATATATGATTTATTCGGCAGATGTCAGACCTGATGTATTCTTAATTACTCAGAATGCTCTGGCTGATAACACATTTATGAGTATTACTCGAGACCTTTATGGTGATATGATTTGGATTCCAAGTAAAAATGATAGTGCATATGCATTTCAGGTTTATATTGATGAGGTAAAGGCCGGAACAAGACCTCCTAATGGTGATATTTCAATTGTTGGTGGTCGAGTTCAGGTTCAAGGTGCTCTTGGTGTTATGGAGATTAATGGTATTCTAGCCAAGATGATTTTTGAACGAAACAAGTGGAAACATGGGTTTTACGTTGAGGAGAGTTATGTGATTCGTTGGATGTATCCATATCTTACACCAAATGGTTTGATTATGAAAATTAATCCTGAAAAAATACCAATTTCTAAAACTAATAAGCAGAATGATTTAGACTTTTGGGATTGGTATGTCAGAAAATTAACTCGCAATCCAAAATTCTACAAAGACATTGTAGCCAGAAAATCATTTTCAAAGTTAAGAGGAGCAATAGCTGGTCTATATTCAAATAGACGTGATATGTCAACTGCTGAAAATGCATTTAAAGAAGCTTATATTTTATACCCATTAAGTCCTGAAGCAAATTTCAGGGTGGTTCAGGAGGTATATTTAAGAACCGGCAAATTTGGTGATGCTCAGAATTTAATAGATGATTTCTGTAAGATGGATCCAGGTAACGACCGGGCTAAAGCTTTTGCGGGTAATATTGATAATATTGTAAGGACTTCAAAAAAGATTTCTGCTCTTGAGGCAGAGGTTAGAAAAGAGCCTAACCCTCCTGTTGATCAACTGCTTAAACTAACCAAACTTTATGCAGATGCAGGTTATAGAGAACGATTTGCTCATACTATTAGTGTGATTCGAAAAGCACCTTTAACTCCATCGCAGGATGTATTTGTTGCAAAGTTATATAATAGTGTTGGAATGAAGAAGGAGATGCAGGAAGTCTTGGCAAAAGTTTCTGCAATTAACCTACTAAAAAAAGATTCTGGACTATATGTTGACATGGCTCAACTTTACTCAGCTTTAGGGGATATTAATAATATAAGAAGTTGTCTGAATAAGTATCTAAAACTTAACCAGAATGATTGGCGTGCATGGCTTGATATGGCAACTCTGAATTATCAGTTGAAAGATATGAATTCAGCTAAGATTGCTCTTGATAAAGCAATACGTCTTGGCGGATCAGCAGCCATGGGTGAAGTTCATAACAATCCAGCTTTGATGCAAATCTATAATTATAAACCTCAAACAGGTAATCAAATGTTTAATAAGTTTTAATAATGAAATGTTTAGTTGTTGACATCGGAAATACAAGCACATCTCTTGGGATTGCAGATAATCATACAATTGTTACGCAGGCTAGGATAAAGAAGAGTGATTCAACTTATACAGCCGTTAAAGATTTGATTATTGATTTAAAGGGAGACCACTCACTGGATGGTTCAATTGTTGCATCTGTCGTGCCTAATTTAAATGATCGATGGGCTAGGGCATTGAAATGTACCATAAACAATGATACGATATTTGTCTCCCACAAGATTAAACTAGGTATTGAAATTGATTATCCAAATCCTGAAAGTATTGGTGCCGATAGATTGGTTAATGCTGTTGCTGCATCTAATCTGTATGGTTGCCCTGCAATTGTTGCCGATTTCGGTACAGCATTGACATTCGATATACTGTCGTCAGATAATAAATATATTGGTGGTATTATTACTCCAGGATTGCCACTTATGACAGACTATCTTCACGAAAAAACCGCTCTGCTTCCTCATGTTGAGCTGAAAGGGGATGTTCCTCCAATTGGCAAAAGTACTGAAGATGCTATTAAGATTGGTGCAACGGTTGGATATAGAGGCATCTTACGTGAGACAGTTACACATCTCAAGAAAGTACTAGGAGTTGATACAATTAACCTTGCTGCAACTGGCGGTTATGCCAGTTGGGTGCTTGAAGGTTTAGATATGCCTTTTGTGCTTGAGAACGACCTTACCCTAATCGGACTCTCCTACATCTTCGAACTGAACAATTAAGTTGCTTATGGTCTTCTTGAAATGAAGTTGATGGCTTTTTTCTGGTGTTCATTCTGTTGGTTGATTATCTTTTTAAATTGGGTATACTGTTCTGGTGTTAATGTTTTTTCAGCCTGTTGTATATAGTTTTCTGTAAGTTTATCCATTCCCTCAAGCTGTTTGGGGTTGTTTTCATCAGACAGGTAATTTGGGTCAGGCCAATCTCCGACATTTGTAAAGAGATATACATCTGTTTCCAGACGTGCATTGTACATTGCGGTTATCAGAGTATCTTCCTGTTCTTGGGTTAAAGCCAATCCAGCATCCTTTAGTTGGCTTTTTGCTATTTCTACTTGTTCCCGTTCTGGTTCGGTGTTTTCATATTGTACATATAAGTCGTATGATTCCTCTCCCAGGAGTTTTTGCATATTTGATAGATATTCTTCTCTAAGGGCAACTAACTGTTCTTTGTTATCTTCTGTTATTCCATGGGGAATATTTCCATAAATTCTTATTCCTAGATCTCTTAAAGAAATGTTTTTGTCAATAATTGTTTTTAAAAATGTATTTTTCTGTTTATCCGACATTTCTAAATATGTTATTAGTGATTGATATTTGCTGCTTAACAACTGGTATTGTCGTTGCTCTATCATTTTCTTAAACTCCTGATCATTTGTCTTTTCTTTCCAGAGTTTTTGTTGTTCTTCCACATGACTTTCTTTAAATATCATATTCCCTTTATCGTTAGAGTCTTCAAAGGTCATGGTTGAAATTACGGCATTGGTTGGCAATACTTGTATTTCCTCGGGAAGAGGTTTCTGCCAGATAATAGTTGCGTCTCCATTAATTGGTTTTGAAACATTAGAGGGAGATAAGGCAGGGGGTGATATGGTAATTATTTCTTCATTAATATTAAAATTGATTATGAATATTCCTGCTGCTGCTAGGATAAGTACTACAAGAGTTGCAATTATTATCATTATTTTTTTCATTTCTATACCTTCTTTTTTGTTTTAATTTTGAGAGGCCATTTCTTTAACATTCAACATTCAATATCAATAGTTGTTAGTATTTAGTTATTAGCCTCGTCTTCGATATTTAATCTACGACTGACACTGCCGTGGGCAGGAAGAATCAGTAATCAATGAACAGAGGTCAATGATCTATGAAAAACACCACTTGCAACGAAGATCGTTGCGTTACCTAAATACCGCTGGAGGCAGTCCAACATTCGTGATTTATCATTCGTAATTTGTAATTAATTCCTGCCATTAACCATTCTAAAGTAGTCTTAGGACTTCCTGAGTTGTGGTGTTTCTTTTAAGTACTTCCAGCCATGCGCTGTCTTCCAGTGTATGTTGTTTGTTTTTAATCATATATTCGCGTATAGTCTGTTCTGGTAGAAGACCTGTAATCATTTTTGAAACTGTTGTATCTATATTAAGAATTTCGAATATAGGTTTTCTTCCTTTGAAGCCTGTAAATTTGCAGGCAGGACATCCAACTTCCTGATATATAGTAAGTTTGTCCTTATTAGGAAAATCGAGATGCTCAATTTTTCCTTTTAATTCCTTAGGGAATGGTATTTCCTTAGCACATATCTTACATACTTTTCTTATAAGTCTTTGAGCAACAGCAGCTCTTACTGAACCAGCAATAAGAAATGGTTCAATGCCCATGTCAATAAGTCTTGAGACCGCAGAGATAGAGTCATTTGTATGCAGTGTGCTGAATACTTGGTGTCCTGTCATTGATGCACTAATTGCAATTTGTGCAGTTTCTCTGTCTCTGATTTCTCCAACAAGAATAACATCAGGGTCGTGTCTTAGAATAGATCTTAGTCCTTCTGCAAATGAGAAGTCAATGGATTCATGCACCTGCATTTGTGTTATGCCGTCAATCATGTACTCTATTGGATCTTCAATTGTGATGATTTTTCGTTCATCTGACTTTTTATAATCCAGAGCGGCATATAAGCTGGTTGTTTTACCACTTCCTGTTGGTCCGGTGAAGAGGGTAACACCAGTTGTACAATCCAGAATTGATTCAAGTGTTTCTCGTGAGTCAGGTGATATGTCAAGTTCTTTTAAGTGCATAAAGGATGACTTGGAATTTAGTAGTCTAAGGTTTATTGTTTCGCCAAAATTAGATGGTAACACTGATACTCTTATATCAATTTGTGTTCCGTCGCATTCAATAGAGAATCGTCCATCCTGCGGAGTTCTTTTCTCGGCAATATTAAGTTGTGCCATAACTTTTATAGATGAAATAATAGATCTGGTGTAGGCATCGGAGCCTGTTGGAGTAGGGATGGTATGTAATATTCCATCAATTCTATATCTAAGTCTTACTGAGTTTTTTGTTGGTTCAATATGTACATCTGAAGCGTTACTGTAAATTGCATCAAGTATTATTGAGTTTACAAATTTAGTTACGTATGTCTGACTTTCAGTTGGTAGTTCTTTGTTAATTGAGAAACTTTTAAATGCCACCCCGAAATAGTGTTTGATGCTCTCTCTAAGCTCCTCCGATGAACAGAGATACCAAGCGGTTTTCATGTTCAGAAGAACATTTAGTTCTTCAAGATTTTCTTGAGTTAGAATTCTATCAGCTGCAAATACAATTACATTATCAGACATCTGTATGGGCATTATATCGAAATGAGAAACTATAGAAGTATCAAACGATTTTAGTGCTTCACGGTCTATTTGTATTCTGCTTAATGAGATAACAGGAATACCTGTTATATCTGAAACATGCTTGAGGAGGCGTTCGTTGGGATATGCAGACATTTCTTCTAGAATAGTAAATATATTCTCTCCAAGCCATGTGACTTTATGTTCAATAGTCTCAATGTGACTTGGTTGAAATTGTTTTTCCTGTTTTATTCTTTTTAGTAGAGCATCGTTTAGACTCTCTCTACCCGCCATGGGGCGAGGTGCATAACTTTTTTTCATTATATTTCCAATAAAACTATATTGCCTATTTGTATTGTGTATATCTTACCGTCTTTGCTAAGTTCAAGTTTTTTACTATCAAATGACTCTACCTTATAATTTTCTATGGTTTCATCTTTTTTGATATAGCGTATTTCTTGATTTTCAATAATCTCTACAAGAATTAGTTGCTGTTTGTTTACAAGCGTATAGCCAATATACCTGAACTGCTTGTTTTGTTTTGGTTTTTTAACAGTCTTTGGAGTATTTTGCTTTGCTGGGGCTTGTTGTTGCTGTTGCTGTTGTTTTGCCGAAGCTTTAGCTTGTGTCTTCTCTTTCGCAATACGTTCTTCTTCAAGTCTTTTTTTCTTTTCTTCGGCTTTACGAACCTCTTCAATTCTTCGAGCTTCAGCTTCTGCCTCAAGTCTTTGCTTCTCAGCGATCGCTTGCTGTCTTAGCCAACTTGAAACAAATGGATTTGGCAGAGTATTGTCAATGGCGATCAGTTCAACATTAAATTTAGGGTGTTGAGTGTTTGTTGTTCTATTTGTTGATATGTTCTGAACGAAAGAAATATTGATGTTTTTCTTTTCATCTTCAACTGATTCAAAAGTTTTGAATGCCAAGTATATGCAGACAATAAATACTAATAGGATTAAGTATTTATTTGATAGGAAGTCGCTGACTTTTGATAATACATTCATCATTCACCTCCTCTTGCTCGGCCTCTTCGACTAGGAGATGTGGTGTCTGTTTCTTCTAATTCTTTTAGGTGCTCGTTAATGGTATTGATGTCAATGTAGTCATCTTCTGGTTGCCTTTCATTAAATCCAAATGAAGAACACATTAAATCAACATATAATATGTCTTTGTTAAATCTATCAGCTTTAAGAATTTCAATTTCGGAAACAGCTATAAAGGTTCCTTTGTTGTTGAAATTAATTAATAGATTTAGTAGTTCTTTGTATGAAGCAACAATATTTATTTTGATTGGAAATTCAGTTACCACAGCATTTTCTTCCTCAATGAGCAGGTGCTCTTTTGGTGGGTAGCATTCTATGCTGATTACTTCTTTAACACCAGATTTCATTGCTAGTCTGGTCAGCTTGCTAATAACAGAGAGTTGATCGAATAGTACTTCGATGTTTTGGTTTTCCTCAACTTCTTGTGGAAGACCTATGCTTTCTGGCAGAATCATATTATATGCCGATGCTTCTTCTCTAAGCATTACATCGGTGTTAAATAGGGAAATTTTGTAATCAATAATTGCATCTTCATTGATTGATCTAAAGGTGTCATCAGCTGAAAGGGTGTTCAGTTGCCTGATTGTTGCTTTAATTTTCTCCCAATTATTTTTGGTTCTTTCATTTATATGTTTTGATTTTGAGTTTTCCTGCTCTATAGGAGTATCAAAGTTTGATCGAATACTAATTAATTTCTTTTCTAAGGTATCATTTTTCTGAGATAGAGTAATGAATTTCTGGCTAATTGGATTTATGAATAGCAAAATCAATACAGGTATCAGTATAATTAGTGTTATAATTATGCTGTAATCTAGAATTGTATTTTCATCTTTTCTTTTAGTTTTCATTATGTTGTAATTCCAGTTCAACTGCAAATAATTTATATTCCTGGTTTGTCCATAGGTTTAGAGGAATGTAATCTCTTCTTACATTGTCACCAATTAGGTCGGCATCATATATATATTTACTATCTTTGAGTGTTGCAATCATATCTTTTACCGTGGATAGGTCGTCTTTCAGTGTATAACCTTCAATAACAAATGATTCAAGTTTTTTTGTTGATGTTGTTTTGGCAATGCTTTCATCAGCTTTTGTTGATACGGAGTATTTGTTTTTGTCAGCAATGACAGTAATCCAGTCTTCTGATGATTTTGCATTTGAAACCGCTTCCAAAATTCTTAATAATGAGTAATTGTTTTTGATTGCATTTTTGAAAGGTCGCTCCTGTATTTGGTACATAATATTTTCCTGTCTCAAGGATTTAATTTCCAACGCTAGTGACTGCTCTTGTTTTAAACGTAACGAAAGTTGCCTCTTACGTTGTGACAGTTCGGATATACCACCTTTTAATAAATATATTATTAATATTTCTGTTAAGATAATCAGCAATGGAGCCATAAAGAAGGACTTTTTATTGAATTTCAATATTTTCTTATGTCGGCTTTTTTCAGGTAACAATGATATATGTGGCTTTTCCTGAATACCAAGTGTTGCCAGACCGAAGGCGGAAAGAAACTTGGTTTCCAGACCCAGTTTTTCAAGGTTTACGTTGGCAACTTCCATGCCAGTCTTTTCTGCAAGTGTTTTGGAGAATGTTGGTGCAGGATTTTCAAGAGCAAGTGAAACTTTCTTTAATGTTATGTTATGCTTTGAGGAGAAGTTAATAGCTTTACCGATGGACGCATTTACTTCTGATTGCCAAATTGTATTAAGTCCACTTTTATTAAAACGTCCAGTTTCGATTAATGAAAGTTGTTTGGGAAAAACAATTGTACTTTCCTCTAAGGGATTTTCAAGGTTTTCTCGAGAGTATCCGGAAGAAGAGATTGATGAGTGATAAAAATATAGCGGGCAGGCATTTTCCCCCATTATTATATCTGTACCAAATAATGCGGCATTTACTGTTAATATGAACTCATCCTGCATACTTATAGATTCCAGGCCTGATAGAACTCCTATAGAAAGATGAACAATATCTACAACTGCTAAATTAAGCTCCTCTAGAAATATTAAGAATCTATTTATATGCACTTCTCGCCCAGCAATTGCAACTAGAAGCTTTCGTTTGTTTAGTTTTACAATCTGATAATCAAGTAATGAAAGACCTTTTGATACCAGAGAGAACTCCTTCTCAAGTTTTTCAAGGCCAAAAGAGATGGCTTTTGAAGAGCCATCCTGTATCTCTATAGTTCGAAGCAGAGATGAGTTGTGATATGATGAGACAATACAAGGCATATTATCCCAGTGATTGGCTTTAAGAAACGCTTTAATAACCTTGTGTTGTTCATCCTCATTTTCAGGAAGTCTTGCCCACTGCTTACCAAGTATTTTAGCTCCAGTGACTCTTTTTGCAACGTGTACAACATGTATGGAGTCTGGTTTGAGGTCAATACCTAATATTTCATTGTATTTATAACTATACATTATACCTATTCAATTATGTCGTCGGTTGATATATCGTTAATCTTTTTCATATTAACCTCATTATTGTTTTGATTTGAGGTCACGGGTATTTTGGGATTTAGGCCTATTGCATCTGTGGTGAAAACATTCTCACCTCTGGAAGATAGTACCGTTGCCGTAACAAAAATAATTAAATTTTTTCTAACTTCTGTAGAAGATTTAGATTGGAAAAGTTTTCCAAGTATTGGAATATCGCCAAGGATAGGAATTTTCTTTGTATTTTTTACAATAACTGATGTGATAAGTCCACCCATTACAACCGTTTCACCACTGTCAACAACAACTTTTGTCTGAATTTCTCTGCGTTCAATTGTTGGTAGTTTGACTTCTACCTGACCAAATGAAACATCTTTTGCATTTGTTGAACCGCCTGTGTAGTAGTTATAAGAAGATAGTTCACTGATGGTTGGTGTCAGTAGTAAACTTATCGTGTTCATATCTGCACCAACACTTGGTACTGCAACCAGAGTTATACCCAGTTCTGATAGAGTAGGCTTACCTTTTGGCATGATTGCTGTTGTGCTATATTTGTTGCCGTTGTTATCAAGCAGGTTAAATGCTTTTGCTTCAAACTCCTGATAATAGAGAAGGTCTTTACCATGACGTAATTTTGCAGGGTTGTTGTTGATTGTTGTGACTCTTGGAACAGATAGTGTCTGTGCTGAACCAGTTTGATCCAGAGCATGAATGACGGCTTCAAACATTGGTTGTGTCAGAATACCTTCAAATGATAGGTTCAAGCCTTCACTCTCGTTTGCAAGATCTGCGAAGTTTACAAGACTACCAGCTGCAACTTCCATTTTGTTTTCTTCAACCCATTGACCATTCTTCATTACTTTTTTTGTTGTTACGCCTAGGGGTGAGTTCAGGTACCAGTCTACACCAAGTTCTTCAAGTTCATTCATATTGACTTCAATAAATCTTGCTTCAATCAAAACTTGTGCTGGAGTTGTATCTGAAGATGTCAGAATTTCTTCAATTAGTTTTAAGTTGTCCGGCGTGTTTTTTACATAAAGAGTTTGTGTGTTTTTGTCAAGATAGAATTGAGAACCATTTACAACAGGCACAAACTGTTTGATAAGATCTTCAATATATGTAGTTGTATCAGCAATTTCTGTTGCAGAAAAAGATAGACTTGGCTCTGGTTGCTTAACAGTCTTGCTCCAGTCTGATGTGTGAAATTGAATGCCTTTATGCAATTTATAAATTCTTGTAACCAAGGGAGCATTTTCCTGTTTGGGATCTTTTGCTGTAATCCATATAACATTTTCACCTGAATAAAACTCAACATTGAAGTTTCTCGATACATACTGAAGTAGTTCAATAAGGGGTACATCATCAATGTTTATATCCAGTTTTTTGCCCTGACCAATATTCTGGTCAGCAATGATATTAACTCCAGTTGTATTTGATAGCAGATTTATTATGGAAGTCAGGTCGGCACCAGTAAGATGCATGCTTACAGACTGACTAATAATTTTGTCCATTTTACTGCTTCTTTGTGTATGTGGTTCAACATCTGCTTGAATAACAGTTCTTAATCCATAATTTTCTGGAATGTTTTCTGCATTCAAGACTTCCAACCCCATACGTTTTTTGCTGGATTCATTTCTTTTCTTTGCAATTATGGTTTTCTTCTCAATCAGAGCCTGTTCGACCTTAGTATTTAAATCGTCTAGACCTTTAATACTTGGATCTTTTTTCTTTAGGTCAATTAGCTGGATCATGGCTTCTTCATATTTGCCTGCATTGTAAAGAGTTACAATAGGTTCAATTCCTGTGTCAACCATTTCTACAATATTATTGTCTGTACCATCTGTCTTAGTTTTTGGCATTACAGTTACACCGCAACCACTAATTATAAATATATAACTGACAATTGATAACAACAGAATATAATCTTTTTTCTTCATGAATTTTCCTAAATTTTGTAAGTTTTGGTAAGTTAAATGTTCTATTATAAAATAAAACATCTATTATACGCATTTAATATGTACAAAACAATACAAAGTTATTAGAATAATTTCAATTTTTAAATAACAACAAAGGAAAGTTTTTTAATATGAATAGAAAAAATATTGTTTTTATGACGTTTTGCACGCTATTTTTGGGATGCAGTCTGTTTGGCGAGACCATAAATCAGACAGATACTCCTATATTTAGATTCACAGGAAATCAGCCGTTTGCTTTTAATGTTAAAGCAGAACTTGGAAGCAGGGATCTTGTAAGTGATAATGTTGTGTCTTCGATGGATAAAACAAGATTTACTGCCGGAATAGATGTGGACATAATGCCGTTCTTGGGGCTATCTGCGGAAGCTGGTATTTCTCAAGCCGAGTTAGATTTCAGCAATGATAAAGGTGCATATGGTTTTTCTTGGGGAGTAGGGGCTGATGTTAACATTTTTGAATTTATTATATCAGAGTCTCCCGTGATTGGAAAGAAGCAGTGGCTCCAACTTAGAGCAAATGCAAAAATTGAATCCAACGAGTCAAATTTTCCGGGCGTGGACTTTTCATGGTATGAATATAAAGTTATACCATCTATAGTGTATAATCAGAATTTGAAAACTGCTGTAAATGCAAAATCTTCACAACCAATGGCTGTTGCTCTTGAACTTGGTTTGATATTCTCTGAAATTGATGGTGAAGCTAAAAATATCGACGATGATACAAAGATTGATTTTTCTGAAGAGTCAAATGTTGGAGTTCTTGTTGGTGTAGCATTTCTTGCCAAGAATGATTGGATAGGCAGAGTGAATGGAGAGTTTTATGGTAGTGATGGCGGAAGTGCAATCTTTTCTGTTGGATACAATTTCTAATTCGAAAATGCGAAAGTGCGAGAATGATGGATTCGCCTGCGCCGTTTCGGACTACGGTGCGACAAGATGGTGGTATAAAAATAAATGCGAAAATTCAAAATGCAAAATGGTGGAATACTATTTTGTTGTACACCTACTGTTAGCTTTCTGATTTAACATACATCATTCCCATAGTTCCCATAAATTCCATATAAAATAAACTCTAAGAAAATGAGTTGCTTTAGCGTTTATTAGATAAAGTATAAATGAAAAGAAAAGAAAGAAAAATGAAAACAATAAATTTTTTAATATTATTAGCATGTACGCTTTTTGTATATGGCAATGTTTCAGCGCAGAACTTAGTTGCAAAGTCATCAAGTACAAGTGTGCTTGATATATCAGTCCAGCATGAAGTTGATGCTGCTATATCAAGAGGATTAGATTGGCTCGCAGCAAATCAGAACTCAGATGGCTCGTGGTCAAACACAAACTATCCTGCACTTACAGCCCTTCCAATGATGGCATTTGTTAAATCAGATTATCCAACCAGGAAAAAGATCGTTGATGCAGCAACAAAGTTTTTGATGTCATGTGTTCAGAAAGATGGTGGCATTTATATTGATAACACCCAGAGAAAAGGTGGAGGTTTATCCAATTACAATACATCAATATCAATGATGGCATTATATATGTTGAAGAATCCTGCACTAAATCAGACGATTCTAAATGCTAGAACATTTGTTGCCAAAGGTCAGCTTTTTGGTGATACAACCTTTGCTGGTGGTTTTGGGTATGACAAAAATCGTAATCGAGATTACACTGACCTTCTTAACACATATTACTCGGTGCAGGCAATGGCTTTGACCCAAGGAGTTGAAGAAAATAGACCAAAGGGCCAGCAAAAAGCATCACTTGATTGGGATGGTGTAAGAACATATATTGAGAAGATGCAGAATAAACCAGATACAGGAGAAGATAATGCTGGGGGATTCTTTTATAAACCAGGAGAATCAAAGGCAGGAACAACTAATGTAAATGATAAGGTTGTTTTTCGCTCTTATGGTAGTATCACTTATACAGGTATAATGGCTTTGATTTATTCAGATGTCAGTCGAGATGATCCACGTGTAATATCTGCTTTAGATTGGGCATCAAAAAATTGGTCTCTTGACGAAAATCCAAACATGGGGAATCAGGGATTATTCTTTTTCTATAATATTCTTTCAAAATCCTTGAATGCAGCAAATGTTAATGTTATTACAACTTCAGATAAACAACACGTGGCTTGGAGACAACAAGTTGCAGAAAAGGTTGTTAGTACACAAAAGGTTGAAAATGGAAAAGGTTATTGGCTGAATGATACCGGAAGATTTTGGGAAAATGATAAAGTTTTGGATACAGCATATGCATTGCTAACGCTGGATTCGGTTATCAATTAAAAATTTGAGAACAATAGCGGACCGATTGTGGAACTGTTGTTGAATGCGTAAGTTCGTGCCACGTGTTAAGTTTCTCTACCGTGGGTGGGAATGCAAGTGCAGTCTTGGGTGCGAGAACGTCCTCGTTGTCATAAGAGGAAAAAAGAATGGCAATGAGGACATTGCCGCTCCCTAGCAAAAAGACAACGGTTAGATGCAGCATCGGGAGCGAGAATGTCCTCATTCTTATAAAATAATGAGCTATTCCTAGCCCCGCAGGGTTAGACTTAGACCTTAGACCATAGAACTTAGAACTAATAATATAAAAAGAAGAACAATGAAAAAAGGGTTTCTTGAAAAGTTAATAGAGAAAATTGATTTAGTTGACTCCGAAAGTCTTCAGGGACACTTTTTGAATCTTAGTAATGAACGAGGTGTTCTTGAGACAATCTTTCAGTCTATTCGCGAAGGAATATTGGTGCTGGATGCAGAAGGACAGGTTAACTATGCAAATAAATCTGCCGAACTTCTACTTGGTTTTAATTCCAAAGATATCAAGGGCAAGCATATTGAAAATTATATCCCGGGAGTTCACTGGGATAGAATCATCTCCTTTGACGAGAGTGAATGGTCTAGACTCATATCAAGGGATATTGAAATTATATATCCAGAATATAAGCTACTTAATTTCTATGTTGTTCCTTTCTCAGAAGACCAGAATAAACCAGAGGGGTTAATTGTTATTCTTCGTGATATTATGGCGAAGAGACAACAGGAAGAGAGTACAATTAGTTCTGAAAGGTTTGAAGCGATACAACTTCTGGCTGCCGGTGTGGCACATGAAATTGGCAATCCCCTTAACGCTCTTAACATTCACCTTCAATTGCTGCAGCGAGAAACAGACAATATTGCAGATGAGAAGGTAAAAGCAAATATTGAGGAACTTACCCAGGTTGCTGTTGATGAAGTTTCTAGGCTTGATTCGATAATTACAGAATTTCTTAAGGCAATAAGACCTTCAAAACCATGTTTGAAAACAGAGAATATTCAGAAGATACTTGAAGATACTCTAATGCTGATTCAAAATGATGTTGCTAATAAAAATATTGAAATAGAAGTTAACACAAACGGCGTACTGCCTTTGATTAAAGTTGATAAGGACCAAATCAAACAGGCATTCTATAATGTCATCAAAAATGCTTTACAAGTTATGCCGGATGGTGGAAAACTTATGATTTCGCTTTCCAGTTCTGATGAGTTTCTTGGTATTGCTTTTAGGGATACCGGTTCAGGAATATCACAGGATGATTTTCCCCATGTTTTTGACCCATACCATACAACTAAAGAGACTGGTAGTGGGATAGGCTTGATGATTGTTAAAAGAATTGTACAGGATCATGGCGGACAGATAGAACTGGTTTCTCAAGAAAACAAGGGAACTGTTTTTACAATATTACTGCCTCTCATAGAGCGAAGAGTTCGACTGCTGACCTCAGACGAATTAAAGAATTAATGAAAATATGTGACGTAATACAATTTTATAGTCCTCTTAGTGGTGGAATTAAAAACTATGTTCATACTAAAGCAATATGGTTTGCAGAAAATCGCCCAGATTTAGAACATTTTGCGATTGTTCCTGGAGAACGTAATGAGGAATTTAAAGTTGGAAACTCAACCTTCTATTCAGTAAAGTCACCAAGATTACCATTTTCTAAAAGTTACAGACTTCTGTGTTCAAAACGAAGAATAGAAAGATTACTTGTTAAAGAGCAACCTGATGTTTTGGAGACTTGTGATCCATATATTACCGCTCAACTATGTAAGAAGATCTCTTTAGTTCATAATATACCATTGGTGGCTTTTTATCATTCAGACTTTCCAAGAACAATTCCTCCTCAAATTAAAAAGTTGCTCGGAAATTGTTTGTCATCTTTTATTTCAAAATGTTCCCAAAGATATTTAAAGAAACTATATAAAACTAATAAGGCACTTGTTGTTGCCTCGTCTTCCATTGCTTCGGCGCTGCAAAGTGAAGGGTTTAAGAATATTGTTAATATACCTTTAGGTATTGATACCGAAATGTATGTTCCCGTAAAAAATGCTGAAAAAATTAGAGATAAGTATGGTCTCTCAAATAATAAGAAAATGATATTTTTTGTGGGGCGATTCTGTTTTGAAAAGAATATTTTAAGTCTTGTAAATGGATTTAAAATTCTACATAAGAGAGCAGATGATGTACAGTTAGTTTTGGTAGGGGATGGTGAATTGAAAAATAAGATTTGCCAGATATCAGAAGGTATTGATGATATTCATATTCTGCCGTATTGTGAAAACAAACAGGAGTTGATGAAGCTTTATTCAACTGCGGATGTCTTTGTGCATCCCGGTATTTTAGAAACTTTTGGTTTTGTTGCTATTGAGGCACAATCATGCGGGACAAAGGTTGTATCTGTGAAGAATTCTGTTGTCAGTGAAGGGTGTATGCATGATGTAGACAATGTTATTGCCGATGATCCTTCTGCAGAAGCTCTTGCAAGTGCAATTGAAAAGTCTCTGATGTCTGAAACCTCGTGGGAACAAAGAGTAACTCGTCACAAAGCAATTGAAGAACGATTCTCAAATGATAATACTTACTCTAAACTGGCAGAACTTTATGACCGATGCTACAAAACCAACGTATAATGTTATGTAGATTGTTTTTCAATGGGATGCTCCTTGTTTGTTTTTTTGAATGACACAAATATATTACTTGGAGTATTCCATTTTTACTAAAAAATCAGTAACTTCTCAAAAACTTTTCACCCACGGATGACCTATGGCAACTGAGCCACAACCAAAAGAGTATTATCCACAGATTACGCAGATTCACGCAGATTGAAGAAAAATTTTACTACTGCGAAAAGAT
>Ga0307987_1001016_pt1 | contig 15947 bp, 5 predicted proteins | sample EllFjometagen181_FD_203157 | JGI IMG/M metagenome (GOLD analysis project Ga0307987, IMG submission 203157) | Marine microbial communities from Ellis Fjord, Antarctic Ocean - #181 | ecosystem: Environmental > Aquatic > Marine > Unclassified | place: Southern Ocean | collected 2014-10-08
TGATGCGGTAGAATTTGTTGTTTACTGGCAGTGGATTTGTAATAGTGTTAATTGGTGGTGTTGCGGGTATATTTGATGCACCATCTTGATAGAACCATGTTCCAGGTAAATTTGTTCCATACATAACGTCATAGAAGCGACCTGTATAACTTGGCCATGATAATGTGTATCCTATTACTTCATAGACTCTGCTAGTTCTCCAATCATCAGGAGGAGGGTTGGTTGCAAAGTTATGTATATATTCTCTATAATTAGTACCTAAAACTGGTTCTTGAGCAGATATTATAAATATAGATTGTGAGTTTGTAGGATCTGTTCCTGCGATATATTCTTTCCATGTTTCGGCACCATCAAAATCTGGATCTTCTTCGACAGCATCCTGCATATCATTTGTTAGTCCAAATTGAGCTAGCCAGAATTCAGGAACTGGGTCAATATGGTCATTTGTTATGCATATTGCTGTGAATGATGCATAAATTGTACCATCATCTACAATATTATTCCATGCATAATTGGTGACAGGACCAATAGGTGAACCGTTTAACAGAACATTGCTTACACAGTACCATTGCTCTGGAGTCATAGTGAAGTTAAGGTTGTCATTTTCTTCAACAACAGTGCTGCCAAGAGGAGATATTGTTCCGTGATTACCAACGGATGAGGTTATTGTGAATTGCTGTTTTAGTACTGTTAGCAGGCATCCCAAAGTAGCACTGCTGTCATTTGTATTAAATGAGTTTGTTGCGCTACATTCAATTGGTTGAAGCCAAAGGTTGCTTAATTCAGCAGTAACCACGAGCGATGACTCGGGCGGAATGGTTCCAATTGATGGAGTTATCGTCAGCCAGTTTGTGTCAGCGGGATAGTAGTTTTTGGTGCTGCTGAACTGTGCTGCTGTGCCACCTGTATTGCTTAGTGTGCAGTATAGAGGTGCTGGTGCAGGAGTTCCTCGTCTATATGTCAGAGATAGAGTGTTTGGAGACAGTACTAGATTGTCAGGGGTTGTTCCAAGTGTATATTCTCCTGATGAAAGAGAATATGTTTCAATATCAATTTGTGCATCCGTTCTGGATGTTCCTTGTTTTGATGTGCTGGAGAAATTGTTTGTGGCTACTGTACGTTTCAGCAACAGATAATTTACAGGTAGAAGGTATCCCAGTGAAGCAGCTTCTGCATTTTCAATGTTGAGTATTGGTGTAATGTTGTTGTTACCAGGCATTTCTATTCTCCAGAAGCGAGTCATGCGTTGTCCAGTTGATGAATCTATCTGGTCAGTAGTTACACCACTGATGTCATCGCAACTGGTGATGATTGGTTTGTCTGCATCAATAGCAGTAGCTACAATTTTCAGCCCATTAGTGTACCATGGTTGTCCGATCAGGCAAGCATTCCAATATGCATTGATGTCAGCTTCCTGTTCCATCGTAGGGCTGGCAATTGGCACATATGATTTTGTCCAAAGATTTGAAGCATTGTAATTGGTTGGAATACCAGTATTGTCATTGTCCGCTAAATCAATAATTCTGTTATCAGCAGATTGGTCTGCTCTTGTATAGAATTGCAAAGAATCTTCATCTCCTCGTAAAGGCCTAAACATGTTATAGCGAATTTGTTCAATTGTTCTGCAAGATTTCCAGAAGCGAAGTTCGTCAATGCAGCCAGTGATTTTGCCAACTCTAAGGTTGGACGGATTAAGTTCTACTGTCCAGTTAGAAGGTTGATCTTCTGTTTGCAGGTTGCCATCCACAAACAGTTTAATTGTTCTTGGAGATGTGCTGCATGTTACAGCAACATGGTGCCATTTTCCGTCAGAAATGTATGGTCCGCCAGTGTATGTACCAACGTTATATACGCCAAAGCTTAGGTATCCATTAAGAGTGCCGAACTGTTTTCCACCGCTTGTCCAACTACCATCCTCTATTTGTTTTGACAAGATTTGACCGTTGTTCTCTGTTTTTATCCAGCATTCAATTGTAAAAGCTAGAGAGAAATCAAAATCATTAGGATTCTGTAGTTTAAAGATATATTCGGAAGGATTTGTATTCAGTGCATTGCCAGCATCTTGAGGAGTCTGATAGCAACCTATATCAACTATACCTTTTATGACTCGAGGAGTGTTGTCAAGATCTACATCATTTTCAATCCAGAGGTTTGTTCCAGAATCTATGCATGGAGAGTCGCATTCCAGTCGGTAGTCAGAAGTGGATGGATCTGCAAATTTCGGGTCGCCACTAATAAAATTTTTAGCAGTGATTGGAGTGTATTCTTTAAAATAGACTTCACTGTTACCATTTCCAATCACGATTGAGTTATACAGAGAGCCACCCTGATAGAACATGGCACCATCGCCAATGCCAGATGCAGAGTTTCCAGATATTGTACAATTCACAATCTCGCCACCCCACCATGTAAATGTTCCGCCACCTTCGCCACCAGAATAATTGTCTATAATTAGAGAATTTTCAATTCTTCCACCTCTATAGAAAGAGATTCCACCACCACCACCGCCGGTGTTATTTGATAATACTGATCTTTTTACAGTTCCGCCATTATAAAGATAGATGCCACCGCCATATGCGCTAGCACTGTTTCCCGTGAATTGACAGTTTTCAACAACGCCTGTTGTATTAAGGAATAGTCCGCCACCGCATTTGTCAGTCCATCCATCACCTGTTGTCCAGGTATGTCCATTTGTGAATGTGAATCCTGAGATGTTACATCCATTACCGATGTAACCACCACGGACAGCTGAAAGACCATTGGATGTTCCTCCTCCGAAAATTATAGTTGTTTGAGGTCCATTAAGGCTGTTTAATGTAATAGATTTGTCAGCAACAAATCGACATGGACTGCCTGCGCCTATTGGTGACGGATATGATCCAATGTTGTATGTGCCATCATCAACAACAACTGTATCTCCTGCAACAGCAAGGTCAATAGCATCCTGAATATTTGTTGCGGCTGTTTCCCATGATGCATATGGTGGATAGGCTGTTTGTCCATTTTGTGCAACATAATGGGTAGGGGTGGTATCTGTTATTGTATAGGTGTTGTTCTGTGATATTGGGTTGTAGTTTGCGTTTCCGGCTTGTGAAGCCTGAGCTTGAACACTGTCTGCTCCTGTAAAACGCAGTTCGTTGTCTCCAAATAGAATTACTGGACCTGATAGAACTTTAAAAGATACAGGTAGTCCGGACGAAGCTGATGATATCATCGTCACAACCTGTGTACTGGCAAAACTGCTGCCATCTGTAGGTGTGAATGAAGTTATACTTTGTGATGCTTTGCTAATTACTAATGTTGCATTTGTTGAACCAACATAGCATGCATCGTTAATAGTTGCACTTACAGCATAGCTTCCAGCCTGACTAGGCGGAGTGCCACTGCCGTTATATGTGATATCTGTTGACAGTCCTACCGGAGTTGTGGTTACTGTAATGGATTTTGCAGATCCGTCATATGTCTGAGATAGATTTGAAATTTGAATTTGTGCAGGTGCTTTTGTGATAGTAACAGATACTGGCAATGACTGAGGTGAATTATCTGCTGTTGCAGAGTAGAATACACCTGTTGCCCAGTATGTTCCGGGAATTATAGTTTCAGCATCTGCCATGGCATCAATGTTTGTGCTACTTAAGGCTTCAACTGTTGGAGTTGCCGGATAAAAAGATAGCCAATTTGTTGTACTTCCTGCGTATGTAATTGTATAGCTTGCGCTGTATGCTGTTTCGCCTGTATTCAGCAATTGGAAATTATTAGAACAATTTGTTCCATAAGTTGTTTGCAATTCGATAGGGGAAGTGCCAAATTCGATATCCCCTTCTGTTAGGGTTTGCACAGTTTCAGTAGCTGAGTTTGTGCTTGTGAGTTCCTGAAATTCTGAGCGAACTCTGTAGCAATATAGTGTGTCTGGATTTAAGCTTGTTATGTTCCATGAAGAAACATCTCCAACGCCCAAGTTGTTAATGAGAAGAGAAGCAAAGTTGTCTGAGCTGATATCTATGTAATAGCCTGTGACATATTGTTGTGTACTTGTATCCCAATTTGCTGTAAAAGAATGGGCAGTAACATCCGTTGCTGGCAATATTGCAGGGGCAGGGGTTGCTAACATTGCTAAGGTATAATATCCTTCGGTAATGGAGACTCCATTAAATGATACGTCTGTGGCACTTACTGAAGATGCGGAAGCTGTGTGAATTGAAAAGTTACTAGTGGTATCGTCTCGTCTGAGAAGTTGATATTGTCCGGTATCGTCAATCAATTCGCTATTGCACATTTCAGAAGCAGCAGCATCAGTGGCATTGAAAGTGAGGTCTAATGTATATGATGGTTGGTTGTATGTGCCTATATGCCAGACTCTATTCATTCTCATTGCATTGTTGTCACATTTAATCTCGTCGGTGACAATACCATCGTCATCATTATCGCCGTATACGACATAATTACCCAGTGCGGAAATTGATGATGTAACTGATAATCCATGTGATGCATATGTTGTTCCATTTGGCATTGCATTCCACGCTCCGCGAGGATACCATTGTTTTGCCGATGTGTAGTCGCCAATTGGTGCGGTACTGTCAACCCACTGAGGCCAAGAAGTGGTAGGTATAACTGGAGTCCTTGCTGCATTATATTCATTTATAATTTGATCTTGATCTTTGACGTAATCCGTTTCTGATGTATCTATTATTCTTCCCTTAAACCAGTTGTAATTATTATGCGCAGCAATTTTGCCCACATAGTATCCTAGAAGTCCACTTCCCCACGTTGTGTTTCCTGCAAGTACTTCTCCTTCAAATTGACCATTGACATAGATTTTCATATAGCCACCATTTTTGGCAGTAACAACAATGTGATACCAATTGTTTGGTTGCATGGTTGAGGTTCCTGTGAGAGTACGTTCGGTACCATCATAGTTGTAAAACTCAAATCTGTTCTCTGAATTGATTCTAAGGTGTCTGTTAAATGAGTATTCAGTGTCACCATCACTTAGCACCATAATGCTTTGTGCTCCGGTCTGAATCGGATATACCCAAGCCTCAAGAGTATAGTAAGGTTCAAGATTGGTGTCAGGTAAAAATGTGTAGTCATCGATTCCGTTATAGTAGGGCTGCTGTTTTCTGAAAACATAGGAGTCAAATGGATTACCAAACCAGTTGCCATTTTCACCATTGTCATGAGAGTCAAACAGGTCTTCGCCCTCCGTGTTGTCTAGATGATAGCATGCTTCAAGATTGTCTTCAGTTCCACGAGTATATGTGTTAATGTGATTGCGAATTTCATCTTCGGTAAGAACCTTGTCCCAGAAGCGAATTTCATCCATTTCACCATTGAAAAATCCATATCCTTCACCGGTCGCACAACCAGCAAGTACATTGGTTCCATGAGAGGCTATTGTTCCTACGGGCAGTGCGGTGCCTTCCTCATTTCCGTTCACAAATAGTTTAATCTCGCCGTTGTTTGCTGCAGTTCCAGTTATATGATACCACTTGCCGGGAACAACAGGTGTAGCGTTGGTAACTGTTTTTGCTGAGCCATCATAGAGATAGTGCTCAAACTGTCCAGAGCTGTTTATGCGCAACTGGCGGGAGTAGCCCGTAAGTGGGTCTCCTGGAGTTCTTACTATAATACTCTGGCTGGAGGCTGACAGTGGGCGAACCCAGGCTTCTATTGTGTAAGCTGGTGTCTCGCCCTTGATATGTAGAGGGATGTAGTCATCTGTTCCATCAAAACTTAGAGACGAGCGAGGACGTCCGTCTACCGATGATATCACATCTAGTTCGTTTGCTCGCACATCATACCAGTTGTTATTATAATATTCTCTGAAGCCAATTCGTATATCTGAACCTTCTGCTACCATTGAACCGATATCCAAGGTCATTCTGTGCCATGGTTCGCCGAAATCACCATCCATGTTACCACGCGGCATATATCGATGCCATGCCTCGATATTAAAGTCTTCTAGGGTGTCTGGATTTGTATCAGTGGATACAAGACAATAAATATTATCTGCAAAGTTTGTAAATGATGGCTTGTACCAGAAACTGAGTTTGTAATCAGGTTTTATGTTTTCTAAAATAGGAGTAACAAGAATACTATCATTTTCTTTTGAACCGCCATGATTGTAGGTTATGTATGCTGTTTGATTACCAGCTCCTTCGGTGGGCGGCACGCTGTGAGTTCCGCTTATCCAGCCTGCCATAGGAGAACGTCCTGCATTGCCAGCCATCCAACCATACCCACCAGCAATATTTCTGTTGTATGAATCGTAATGTGGCGGTTGAATCTTCGCCCACCCTGGCATTGGCATTCCATCGCAGATCAATGCCCCATTGCCATTGACTTTATGAATATTTGTGATTTCTTCAAATGATTCAAAAATATAGCCCTCGCCATCAGCATCGCCAGCATAAACAATAAACTCTTCATCACTATAATAGCCACCTTTTAAATGATCAACATATGCTCTGACATACATCTTTGAGTAAGCTGGAAAATCTTCAATAATGCATGTTTTTGTTTCCTGTTCGACCTTTTGGGAGTTCCAGTCGCCGTAACGGGTAGGGTTAGGACTGGCTCCCCAGACAATGTATACATCACCGATAGGTGTGCCACCAAAGATATCATAATCAACATGAAGGTTTGCTCCTTCTGTATATACATTGTTAACCTTCACAATAGGTGTAGCATAAACATCCGTTATTTCTATGACATCAAGTTCTATTGCTCTCACATCGTACCAGTTATTATTATAATACTCTCTGAATCCAACATAGAAAGGGGTACCCTCTGGGACATGTGAACCAACATCAATAGTAATCTGCTGCCATGGGTCGCCAAAATCGTTGGTCATGTCACCACGAGGCATGTATCGGTGCCAGGCTTCGATTGTAAAGTCTTCTAGGGAATCGACTGTTTCATTGGTGGAAATCAGACAATAAAGATTATCTGCAAAGTTTGTGAATGATGGCTTATACCAGAAACTTAATTGAGTTGTTGATTTGCTTCCAAGAAGTTTGGGAGTTATAAGAATGCTGTCATTTTCTTTTGAACCGCCATGAGTGTAGGTTATGTAAGCAGATATATTGCCTGCACCCTCTGTGGGTGGAACGCTGTGTGTTCCGCTAATCCATCCAGCCATAGGCGAACGTCCTGCATTGCCTGCTTGCCATCCATATCCGCCAGCAATATTTCTGTTGTATGAATCGTAATGTGGCGGCTGAATTTTTGACCATCCAGGCATTGGCATGCCATCGCAGATCAATGCACCACTACCATTTGCTTTATGAATATTTGTGAGCCCCTCAAATGACTCATATAGTTGACCATGAGCTTCAAATGCTGACAAAACAAATACTATCAGGATATAGATTGTTTGTTTGAAAATTGTAAATATTCTTTTCATATTATTTTTCTTTAATATATTGCAAATTAATATTAACAACTATACTACCTTTAAATAATATTTTTTTCAATAAAAATATGGTGTTTAATGGAAAAAATTAGGCATATTCAAGGTTCTCCGCTCGTTATACTTCTCGTAGGGCGGTAATAATTTCTGAAATAAGCTAATACTTTTTAAGTCCTTGGATTTAATGTTGTATGTGATAATCTTACCGTTTATTTTTCTATATGGCCGTTGCTTTTAGCCATGAAAGCATATTAAAAATGTACAAAATTTGATGTGCATTTTTTAATCTTGTATTTATATGTAAATAGTAATACTATATATAAATGCATTTTTGTAAGATAACAAATGGAGGTATTAAATGAAAATTAGGATGATTGTTCTTTTATTGTTGGGTATGTTGTTGTCGGCTAGTGCTAAATATAATTTTGGAATTCTTGCTGTGGATTTATCTCCAACAGAATTCAATATTCTATGGAGTGGGGCTGCAGGAAAAACTTATGCAGTGATGACGACAGCTGATTTAATGAGTAATTCATGGGAGACTGCTGTTAGTGGAACCAATGCCAGTTGTCAGAGTGTTGTAAAAGTAGTTGTAAATGATTTCCTTGTATATATTGAACAAGAGGATGTTGCTCCAATTACAAATCGATTTTATAAAATTGTTGCTCATGACGTTCCTGATGGTATGGTGTTGATTCCAGAAAAAACGAATAGCGGAATTGATCCAGATAATGGTGCGTATTCATTAGTTATCGCCTTCTTTTAGATGGATAGTACAGAGGTGACAAAAGCACAGTGGGACGTGGTTTATAACTGGGCAATTACTAATGGTTATTATTTTTCCAGTACTGGACCTGGAAAGGTTTCAAACCATCCCGTGAATACAGTTAATTGGTATGATTGTGTCAAGTGGTGCAATGCCCGTAGCGAGATGGATTGGCGAACACCGTGTTATATGTCTGGCGAATATGTTTATCGAGGATCATATGTAGAGTCGCCGAGTTGTAACACCAATGTTAATGGCTATCATTTGCCGTCCAATGACGAATGGGAATATGCAGCAAGAGGAGGATTAAGCAGTAAACGTTTTCCATGGGGAGATACAGTTACACATAATCAGGCAAATTATAATAGTACTAATAGTACTAATAGTACTAATAGTACTTCATCATATATTTATGATATAAGTTCTACAAGTGGATACCATCCTGATTATAACAATGGTGGGTATCCTTACACAAGCCCAGCAGGAAGTTTTGCTCCAAATGGGTATGGTCTTTATGATATAGAAGGTAATGTTTGGGAATGGTGCAATACGGCATCTGGGGAGACCCGGGGTATGTGTGGTGGCAGTTGGAATGACAACGCTTCCTACTTGCGCTGTGTTCACTATGCCTGGGGCAACCCGGCCAACGGCTACAGTAGCACCGGTTTCCGTACTATCTGCCGCTAATTATCCATGTCTACTCCCATATCTGCAACATCAGAATCATGTAATTGAAAAATACTAAAGCACTCTAGCATTGGTGTGGTAAATTATTTTCCAACAGAAATATAATCACTGTGAAATTCAGAACAAGCATGGGGTATGTTGTATTAGCATTTGTTTTTATGCTGTTGACTTTTTATTATGAGTATTATAGTATTCCCTGTAATTGAAAAAAGTAAGTTATGAGAAATATGTTTTAGGATTTCTTGTTTAGTTAGTATGACTTCTTTGCAAAAAATCAAGAATGTAGGTCAATTATATTGATGCATGCTGTGAGAGTATCATGTGTTGATTAGGAATGTTTCAATATAATTCAAGTATTGTATAATGTGAAAGGGAAGTTGGCAATTTATCTAAGACAGGATAAATAATTTAATATCTTCAAATACTATGGTTTTTTCTTCTCTACTATTTATATACTTTTTTCTACCGATATTTCTGTTTATATATTATATTACCCCGGCTAAATATAAAAATATACCGGCTCTAATTGCCAGTTATATATTTTATGCATGGGGAGAACCTAGTTTTGTTTTTATTCTTTTAATATCATCTCTTGCAGACTATGTCCTAAGCAAGTTGATGTTCAGTACAAAGAAGAAAAAACTTTTTCTTGTTATTTCCATAATATTAAACGTTGGTCTACTTGTTATTTTTAAATACGCATGTTTTTTTACAACTCAGCTAAATATGGTTCTGAACCTTGTAGGAACAGTGAACTTACCTGTGCCAAATATTGTACTTCCACTAGGCATATCGTTCTTTACATTTCAGAAATTAAGTTATATTGTTGATGTATATAGAAAAAATGTAAAACCAGCTGATAATTTTATTGGATATGCTTTATATGTAAGTTTTTTTCCGCAGTTAATTGCTGGACCAATTGTTAGATATCATGATGTCAATAAGCAGCTACAAAGTAGAAGTTATAGTAGTGAACGATTCTGCAATGGTGTGTTTAGATTTATTATTGGACTTGCAAAAAAAGTATTAATTGCAAATTATGTTGCCGTTATTTCAAGAAATATTTTTCAGAATTATGAATATGCCTCCAGTTGGCAGATATGGCTTGGAGCCATAGCTTTTTCTATTCAGATATATTTTGATTTTTCAGGTTATTCGGATATGGCAATTGGTTTAGGTAGAATGATGGGATTTGAATTTCTTGAAAATTTTAATAGACCTTATACTTCAAAGAGTATTTCAGAGTTCTGGGGACGATGGCATATATCGCTTTGTAACTGGATGTCTGAATATCTTTATATTCCTTTAGGCGGAAATCGGAAAGGTACAACCAGGACATATTTAAATCTTTGGATTGTTTTTCTAATTTCAGGATTATGGCATGGTGCAAGTTGGATCTTTCTTTTGTGGGGAGCTTTTCATGGTGCAATGTTGTCGATAGAAAAGTTTATTGGAAAAGAGAAACTAAATAGAATTCCATCTGTTTTAAGAAATGTTTTCTGTTTGTATTTAGTTGTTGTATCATTTGTGATATTTAACTCAACAAGTATACATCAGTTGAAAGTGTTTTTGATTAAGATGCACACAGTTGCATTTCAGAACACATCTGTGACATCTCTTTATTGGTATAATTTATGTTCAAAAAGGACTCTTGCTGTATTGGTTATTGCCATTTTAATTTCTGTATATCCTAATAAATTGTGGCGTGCACATATTAAAACATGGGGCAAAATTTCTCGAATTAAAAAGTATATATATACTATGGTGATATCTATTATGCTTTTCTTGTTGTCAACAATGTCACTAGTGTCAAATGGTTATAACCCATTTATATATTTTCAGTTTTAGATTATGAAAAAAATATATTTTACAACTTCAATACTGTTTTTTGTTTTTATCACATTTATTTGTGTGCAGACTTTTTGGAAAGTTCTTCCTGAATCATCTCTTGGTGGTGTTCAAAGTAAAGTAAGCAAAGTCAAACCATCTTTTAAGAATTGGTTCTCAGGAAAATTTCAGCACAACTTTGATAACCTTATTAATAGGCAAATTGGTTTAAAAGATATGTTTATTAGAAGTAATAATCAATTTGATTATGATGTTTTTGGAGAAAACAATGTAGACTCTGAAAAAGTAATAATTGGCAAAGATAATTGGTTGTTTCAAATGTCGGATGTAAAAGGAATATACGAGCATCCTGTGTCCGAGGTGGTTGTTAGGAATGAAGTTGCTGCTTTAGTTAAGCTTAACGAAATCGTTAAGAAGAATGGCAAGCAAATGGTTTATCTTGCAGCCCCAAATAAGGCTAATATCTATCAGGAATATCTTCCAAACTGTTATATACAAGATAGTGGAGTTACGGCCAATGATGTGTTCGCAACATTTGTTAATATTTTAAAAGAAGAGACAGATGTCCCTCTTTTAGACGGAAGACAATACTTTTTTGATCTAAAACAACAAGGTTACACGCAGTTATTTCCAAAAGCTGGTGGTCACTGGTCGGTATATGGCAGCTCTAAGATTCTTGAAAAAATATACGAAATGACATATCCTGAGTTAGGTATAGAGATTGAGTTTAAAGATGACAGACCCCATTATATGGATAATGATTTAATTAATTTAATAAATGTATGGACTCCTGATGATTTTCGGGATGAGACGCTTAAATATCCTATAAGTTTTAAGTCTAACATAAAAAAGCTTGATGATCTTCCCAAAATTCTTTTTGTGGGAGACAGTGCCTGTCATCTTCTCTCTTATTCTGCCGTGAATTCAGGATTAGCAGATAGGGGGATTGTTGTTTATTATAACAGTAGGTTTGTTTCTCAAAAAAAAGGCTCGGATCATGAAAAACATAAACTTATTAAAAGTCCTCCCGATGTATATAAAACATTATTAGATTATGATATTATTGTTGTATCAATGATTCAACGACATATGAATTTTCCGGACAGAATGGTCGCGTACGGTTTCCCAAACTTTGTAGTGAAACTGCTTGAAGAGAATCCAAACTTTCTAGATGAATAGAGTATGTTTTCTTGTTTGTTTTATGGCTAAATATTATATTAATCTATTATAAAATTAGCCACTGATTCGCTCTGATATACCACTGAAAAACATCTGTGAACATTAGTTAAGACTCCGCCGGCGGAAAGATGCTTGAGGTTGGACGTGACGCTATGTTTCCTTGCTGTCGCAGGCTCCAGTCTCACTTTCCTTTGGTCGTGTGTTTACTGCAACGAAACTAGGAGTGTCGGTTAACGTTTAAATTGGAAGTTTCACCTTGAAGCCGCGTCGCCTCGGCGCAGAGTGGTAACGCACTCGAACTTGTGCGAGAGGCTGGAGGTAGGACGACAATGCACCCGCTGGCTCTGCTAGACCAGCTCTGCGGGAACTTGTGACTAATGACCAAAACAAACCACAGTTCGTTTTATTTTGATGTTGTCGTTATCAAAATAAATACCTACGGCTGCGTCCAGCCGTAGCCCAACGGGCGAAGACTGAAGCTATTCCAGAATTTACCCTTTACCCTTTTTTTAATTACAGCAAATCGGCGAAAGGATTTGAGTTGAAGTCAGGTTTTTTCTGTGGTCTTCGAGAACTGTTTTTGTTTCCACTGTTTTTTGGCTGTGTTCTTTTTGTTGCAGCCGCAGGTCTTTCTCCTGGGTTTTTCTTCATGGATAGAGATATACGTTTACGTTTTTTATCAATTTCCATAACAGTAACTTCAACTTTTTGATGAACCTTTAAAATTTCAGATGGGTTGTCAACAAAATGGTCTGCAATCTCGCTGATATGTACAAGACCATCCTGATGAACACCAATATCAACAAAGGCACCAAAGTTGGTTACGTTTGTCACGATACCTGGAAGTTTCATTCCTGGGTTTAGGTCTTCCATACTCTGCACAGTCTCTTCGTATGCAAATGCTTCAAACTTTTTTCTTGGGTCACGACCAGGTTTTGCAAGTTCTTTGATGATATCATTAAGGGTTGGTAGACCAATTTGGTCTGTAACATATTGTTTTAGGTCAATAGATTGAGTTGTTTGGTTGTTTTCGCCAATCAAATCTTTTATTTCAACACCTTTGTCTTTGGCCATCTGTTGAACAATTTTATAACTTTCAGGATGAACCCCACTTGAGTCAAGAGGGTTTTTAGCACTTCCAATTCGCATAAATCCAGCGCACTGTTCAAATGTCTTAGGTCCAAGTTTTGCAACTTTTTTAAATTCAGCTCTTGATTTGAATGGACCATTTTCATTTCTGTGGTTTATTACGTTCAGAGCGAGTGCAGGTCCAAGACCTGATACGTATGACAGAAGTTGTTTACTTGCAGTATTAACTTCTACACCTACATTATTCACACAGGAAATAACAGATTCATCCAAGCTTGTTTTGAGTTTGTTTTGGTCAACATCGTGCTGGTATTGACCTACGCCAATGGATTTTGGGTCAAGTTTTACAAGTTCTGATAGAGGATCCATAAGTCTTCTTCCAATTGAAACTGAACCTCTAACAGTTACGTCCTGATCTGGAAATTCTTCTCTTGCTTCTTTTGATGCTGAGTATATTGACGCACCACTTTCGTTTACCATAACAATAGCTTCTAGTTCTTTGGCTATTGGAAGAGATCTTATGAATTTTTCAGTTTCTCTACCACCAGTTCCGTTACCAATTGCAATTGCTTCAATTTTAAAATGTTTGACTAAATTTGTTATGATTTCAACAGCTTCGGTAAGTTCTTTAGGAGATTTGCTGATGTAGATGACATTGTTAAATAGGAGTTTTCCTTGTTTGTCCAGACAGACAACTTTGGAACCAGTTCTGAAACCAGGGTCAATAGCTAGGACTGCTTTTTGTCCTAGTGCAGATTCCATAAGAAGTTCTTTTATGTTTTTAACAAAAACTTTGATAGCTTCATCATCTGCTTTTTCTCTTAGCATCATTCTTGTTTCAACTTCCATTGACATTGAGAGAAGTCTTGAGTAGCAATCTTTTATTGCAAGGTTCATCTGTTCTGTTGTTTTGTTTGAACCTTGAATTATTTCTCTAATAATAAGTTGAATTGCTTCATCTTCTGAAGGACGAATAAACAGGGATAGAATACCTTCCTTTTCCCCTCTAAACATTGCAAGAACTCTATGGCTTGGAGCCTGTGATGCAGCTTCTGACCAATCAAAATAGTCTTTGAATTTTGCACCTTTTTCTTCTTTGCCTTTAAGCATCTTTGATTTAATAGTTGATTTTTTTTCAAAGTATGTTCTGATGATTTGACGAATTTCTTTGTTTTCATTAATAGATTCAGCAATAATGTCTCGAGCACCAGCAAGAGCTTCTTCGGCAGTTTTAACCTCTTTTTCCTCATTGATATATTCAGCAGCAAGAGTTTCAGGATCAGTATCGTTAGACTGTTCCATAATAATTTTTGCAAGAGGTTCCAGTCCTTTTTCTTTTGCGATTGTTGCTCTTGTGCGTCTTTTTGGTCTGAATGGAAGGTATATATCCTCTAATACAGAAAGGGTTTCAGTTCCTGCAATTGCTACTCTCAGTTCATCCGTTAGAAGTTCTCGTTCGTTTAGTGATTTAATAATTGAATCTTTTCTGTGTTCAAGAGCTTCAAGTTGGTCATATCGTTGCCGAATGTTTCCAAGCTGAACTTCATCAAGATTACCAGTGACCTCTTTTCTGTATCTAGAAATAAAAGGAACGGTTGCTCCTTCATCCATAAGTTTTAAGGTTGCCATTACTTTTTGAGGTGCAATTTTAAGTTCTGTTGCTATTGATATTATATGCTGTTCGTTCATACTGTTGGAAAATCTCCAGTTAAATTTCAAATTGTTTTTCTTAATAGTTTTATAATGATATAATATATGTAGTAATAAATCAAGAAATAAGAGTTCTATCCGAAGGGAAACCCTGTTTTTCTGGTTGATGACTAGTTTTTTCTTTTCGGTTCACAGAACCGACTCTACATTTTTCCCAAATAACGTTTATTTGCAAGTAATGTAGCGTTCGATCTATGATCGAAATTATATAATTTTTTTTCAAATTATCACCCAAAAAGTTATAAAACGATAATTCAAGCCCTAATTCTATTAATTAAAACTCATATTGATGCCCTCAACCAGAAATCTAAGGAAGGGAAAATTAAGGAAAAATCATTGATAAAAAATATGGCTTGAAAATTATAATTTTATTTGTTAACATATTTGCCCGTTTATGTTAGAAGAATTGTAAGGTTTTTGAGAGAAGGTAAACATAAATTAAGTTTTTTTTATTTGGATATTTTAAGAGGAGTAGATACTATGAGTGAGAATTTGAATGCCATATCTGTTGATAATCTGTTTTCGAATGGAAAAGATTTGCTTGGTCTAGAAATTGTTGCCGGGTCTAAGGGATTAGACAAAAAGATTGTTGAGGCGACAATTAACAGACCAGGTTTAGGTTTGACGGGGTTTTATACTGATTTTGCCCCCAAACGTGTACAGTTAATAGGATTGGCAGAGTATTCATATTTGGGCTCTCTTACTGAGTTTGAGAGATTGGATAGCCTAAGAAACTTGTTTCTGCAACATATTCCGTGTTTAGTATTTTCTCGTGGTCATAAGGTCTATCCTGAAGTTATCAGCTTGGCTGAGGAATTTGAAACACCTGTCTTTGTTGCAGATATGGAGACAAAACTTTTTATAAATAAAGCTACTATTATTTTAGAGAACCTGATGGCCCCACACAAGAAGGTCCATGGAACAATGGTTGAAATTCATGGAATTGGAGTTTTGATTGAGGGAGTACCGGGGGTTGGGAAGAGTGAGGCGGCTTTAGGATTAATCAAAAAAGGTCACGCTTTGGTTTCAGATGATACAACTCATCTGCGCCGTGATAGTTCTGGTAAGATTATTGCTGCACCTGTAAATGTAACTAGATATCACATGGAAATTAGAGGCTTAGGAATTATACATGTTCCTAGCGTTTTTGGTGTATCTTCTATTCGAGGTGAGAAAAAATTGGATTTTGTTGCGACTTTGCGTCCACAAGGCGAGGAAGATGAGCATAACAGATGTGGAACAATGCAGTTTACTAAG
>Ga0307987_1001017_pt1 | contig 15942 bp, 12 predicted proteins | sample EllFjometagen181_FD_203157 | JGI IMG/M metagenome (GOLD analysis project Ga0307987, IMG submission 203157) | Marine microbial communities from Ellis Fjord, Antarctic Ocean - #181 | ecosystem: Environmental > Aquatic > Marine > Unclassified | place: Southern Ocean | collected 2014-10-08
CACACCTTAAAATAATATAAAACAATAGGTTATGGTTCAAAAACAGTATCAGGAAATATGGCCGGCACTATAGTCGTGTCCTCGCCTCCGAAATGGAAAAGTTATTTCGGACTCATTCCTTAAATGTGATGATCTCATTTTTTCAGTCCAATGGCACCAGAACGGGATCATGGCAATTAATCCATTCCACGTTAAACGTTAAGTCCCGGGCTTATTCCCAAAGGAAACACCATGGATATTCATTTCTCAAAGGTTACAAAATCATACCATGAGAGTGGTACCCGGCACCTTATTTTTGAACATCTAAACGCCCTTTTCCCCTCCCAAACCGTCTCCGTAATTGTGGGAAAAAGTGGGGTGGGAAAGAGCTCTCTTTTAAACCTGGCGGGCGGCATTGACACCCCCGATGACGGGTCCATCAAAATTGGAGACACCCGGCTCACACACATGACCAACCGGGATCGAACGATTTTCCGAAGAAAACACATTGGCATCATTTTTCAATTTTTCAACCTGATTCCTGTACTCACCGTCCTTGAGAATGTCTGCCTCATTGCAGAGTTGGACAACGCCTCGCCCAAAGATGCCCAGAAGAGCGCCCTTTCCCTGCTGGATCATGTGGGGCTTTACCATCGTAAGGATACCTATCCTGACACCCTGTCCGGTGGGGAACAGCAACGGGTGGCCATTGTCCGGGCATTGGTCCATAACCCGGAGGTCATCCTTGCCGATGAACCCACGGGTAACCTGGACGTGGCCACCGGCAGAACGGTTCTAGAGCTCATTGTCAATCTGGTAAAAGAGCGAAAAAAAACCTTGATTATGGTAACCCACAGCCCCGAAGCCGTGGGATTTGCCGACCAGGTATTTACATTTGAGGACAAAAAGCTATCCCTGTCTCCGGGAAAAGGCCTCCTGACATGATATCCATGGCTCCCGGCATCCTCATTAAAATCGCCCTGAGATACAGCAGATATCACCGGGCAAGAACTCTTTTGCTGGTGCTGGGCATTGCACTGGGGGTTTCTGGAGTGGTGGCCATTGATATTGCCAAAACCAGTGTCAGCAAATCCTTTGAGCTCTCCACCGGCCTTGTCACCGGAAAAGCCACCCACCGCATCATGGGCACCACCCTATCCCTTCCCCAATCTTTGTTTACAACGCTGAAGGTCTCCCTTGGGATCAAACACTGTGCCCCGGTGATCTCCCAATATACCCATGTGCAAGAGCTTAAGGGCAAACAGATGCAGCTCCTTGGCATTGATCCCTTTTCGGAGAGTGCCTTTCGCACCCTTTCCCTGGCACCGGATCAATCCGCCAGTGCCCCCAATCTGGCAGAAACCCTGATGTCAGAATCCGGGGTACTCCTCTCCCAGACCCTGGCCCGGGACAACGGTCTTATCCCAGGAGACACCCTGACCCTGGTATTTGGCAAAAAACAAGTACCGGTGCCCATTGCCGGATTTCTTGGCAGTGGAGCAGCCCTGGAAAGCGTGGCCCTCACAGGCATTCTGGTGGCAGACATTGCCACGGTCCAGGAACTTCTAGGCATGGATGACCGGATCTCCCACATTGATTTGATACTTGAATCAAAACAGGCCGTTAAAACCATTAAAGCCATACTCCCCAAAGGTACCATCCTGGTGCCCACGGCCCAGAACAGCCAGGCCGTGCGTAACCTTTCCCATGCCTTTGAAACCAGCCTCACGGCCTTCAGCATGCTGGCTCTGTTCATGGGCATGTTTTTAATTTACAATACAGTCTCCTTTTCCGTCACCCAGCGCCAGCGTCTCACCGGAACCCTGCGCTCCCTGGGGGCCACCCAAAGGGATATTTTTTTCATGGTGACCCTGGAAGTGTTTATTTACGGCATCGTGGGGTCCCTCCTGGGAACACTTGCCGGGGTGCTTCTGGGAAAAGCAGCGGTTCATGCCGTGTGCGCCACTGTGTCGGACATGTACTTTGTACTCACCGTGAACCAGACCCACATTGCCTGGCCCACCCTGATAAAGGGCTTTTCGACGGGTATGGTCTCCTGCATGGCCGCTACATTATTTCCAGCCCTTACGGCAAGCCACATCCCCCCGGTGACACTATCCCGGCGATCCGCATCGGAAACTCGGCTACAGGGTATGGCCCTGGGGCTGACCCTTTGTGGCATGGCCCTTTTGGCCTTGTCCTTTTTACTCTTTGTGTTTCCCCACACCGGTCCGGCCCTGGACTTTCTGGGCATTTTCATGATGTTCACCGGGGCCGCCTTTATGGTACCCCTGCTCACCCGGGGGTTAACGCGTCTTCTTTTGTATGCAACGGCACCCCTATCTTCTCTTCTCACCCGCATGGCACTTAAAAATATCGTACGTTCGTTAAGCCGGACCAGTGTGCTCATTGCCTCCCTCATGGTGGTGACATCGGTTTACATCGGCATTGATACCATGACGGCAAGCTTTCGGCAGTCCGTGGTGAGCTGGATTGACGGCAATATCGGCGGAGATATCCATGTGCAATCCGCAGATAAAACCCTTCCCGCCATTGAGCCTTTGCTGGTAAACCGTATAACGGCCCTGCCCGGAATAGAAAAGGTCAGTGCCTATGCCATTCACACGGTGTTATCCGAGCACACAGGGGAAACCCATATTTTTGCCTACCAAAGCGATCAGTCCCAAAAGGAGTGGGTCTGGACAGCGCACCCGCTGGACACCATGGATGCCTTGCTGATAAAGGGGTATATTGAGGTGTCGGAAATCTTTGCAGCCCGGCATAACATTCTTCCGGGGCCGGACACCCAAGTCACGTTAAATACCCTTCAAGGACCCCATACCTTTCCAGTGGCCGGAATTTTTCGGGATTTTTTCATGGGAGGCGGCCGCACCATCGTTCATCCGCAGACCTTGAAGACTTATTGGGGATATGAGGATACCACCTCCCTGCAGCTTTTCTTAAAACCGAATCAGGATGTGGACAAGACCATTGAAAGCATCCAGGCCATGACCCGGCCCTTTCCTCCCCTTGAAATACGCTCGGGCAGGGTATTAAAGCAACGTATTCTCAGTGTGTTTGACAATACCTTTATGATCACAACGGCCCTGCAATTTTTAACAGCCATTGTGGCCCTCACCGGCATTATCAATGCAGTCATGGCCCTTTTACTGGAACGTACCCGGGAGATGGGTATTCTTCGATCCTGTGGGGCGGAATCAATCCAGGTGACAAAACTCCTGCTCCTGGAGTGTGGATACGCAGGCCTCATTGCAGGGATATGTTCCCTGCCTTTTGGCCTATTTCTCTCCTGGGTGCTCATTGATGTGATCAACCAGCGGTCCTTTGGATGGACCTACGATATGGTACTCCAGCCCGGGGGATTATTATTGGCAGTGCTCATGGCCCTTATCGCCGCTGTGGCTGCGGGTATCCTCCCAGCCATAAAGGCCGGTAAAAATAACATCCCCACGGCCCTTCGTATGGAATAAGAGCCGCCGACGGTCCCGGGCCGGACCCATCTCCCGTCCGAGGCGGCATGGTTCCATTTTCAATCTTTGTTATGGGAGTACCAGGGTCAGAACATGGTCCGCCCGTGGCGGTTATAAAAAACAACCTCAAAGTCATGAATACAATTTTTAGGTCTGTAAATAATCCAGGGATAACGTAGTTTTTTTTTCAAAGAAGAGGATATCAGTACACTAATCATAAGGCTTTACAATCTTGAGTTTTGTGAAAAACATCCTCATCCTTGAAATATTTACAGACTCCAATTTTTAAGTAAAATGTCAACAACCCCTGAGCTAAAGACTCAGGGGTTTTCTTGCCGGTTTTCTATAAATATTTTTGGCTCAGGATATCATTTATGAAGAAACAAAATAACCCTGCCAGAAACACGTGGATAAAACAGGGTAACAGTATGGGTGCGCTCGTGGGCGCACTTCTCCTGTCAGCAGTGCTCTTTTTCGGATGTGATGCCCCCGACAGGGAGAAAGGCTTTGATATTGGCCAGGCGTTGTCTTCTCCCCCCACAGAGGAATGCTTTGAACGGGCGGACCGAGAAAAAGCCATCACCTTTCCCCAAGACCTTGGCCCCCACAACACCTTCCAGACCGAATGGTGGTACTACACCGGCAACCTTGCCGATGCCTCCGGAAATATCTTTGGGTATCAGCTGACCTTTTTTCGTAGAGCCCTTACCTGTGACTCCCCCCGGGGAACCTCCCAATGGCGAACCCGGCAGCTCTACTTTGCCCATTTTGCCGTCACAGACGTGGCAGAAAAAAAATTTAACACAGATACCCGCATGGATCGGGAAAGTATCGGCATTGCCGGTGCAGTGAGCAGCCCCTACCGGGTGTGGATTGAAAACTGGACAGCACAAGAAAAAAACCAGCAGATCCATCTGTCGGCCCAAGGCCCTCTTTTCTCTTTAAACCTCTCCCTGTCCCCCCTGAAACCCCCGGTTTTACAGGGGAAATCCGGTCTGAGTCAAAAAAGTGCCCTGCCCGGGAACGCCTCTTATTACTACTCTTTTCCCCGCATGGATACCCGGGGAATCCTTCATACAGCGGCGGGAGACGTGGCGGTCACCGGCCTGAGCTGGTTTGACCATGAGTGGAGCACCAGCGCCCTTGCCACCAATGAAAAAGGGTGGGACTGGTTTGCCCTTCACCTGGATGACGGAAGAGATATCATGGTCTGTCAAATCAGAAAAGCAGACAACACCGCCAATGGGTACTCCTTTGGGTGTATCTCCCATGCCGACGGCCAGTATAACATCCTGGGTCCAGAAGATTTCACACTCAAGGCCACGGACACCTGGAAAAGCCCTGTCACGGGTGGGGTCTATCCCTCGGGATGGACACTTTTTCTGTCTCCATTGAGGGTTGCCCTTAAGGTAACCCCTTACATTGAAAACCAGGAGCACACCGGAGATTTTGAATACTGGGAAGGGGCTGTGCGGGTTTCAGGAAAAAACATTTCCGGTTCCGGCTATGTTGAATTGACCGGGTACCGGAAAGAGCAGGAAGGCCAGTAATTGTAATTACACACAGCAAGGCTTTCACTGAGGGAGAAGATAGACCCCATAGGGAGGGGTGTTCACAAATATATAAAAAAGAGGCTTCTGTGAAAAACAGCAAAATGCGTTTTGTAGGGATTCTGACCGTCTACTGCTGTCCGGGTTTGTGAGCTACCCAAGTCTAAAGAACTTGGGCTTCTTGCTTCTCAGAAATAAAGGAGAAACCATATCCGATTTCATAAGGCGCGTAGATGGGGCACTTTATGCGGCCAAGGACAATGGACGCAACCGCACAGAACTGGCCCCATGATGCCCATGGAATTATGGGGAAAACACAAGCCCGGGCAGCATGGTATTTTCCAGGCATTGTCTTTGTGATTCAAAGGTCTCGCCCTCAGACTTAGGGAGAAATGAAAGGGGTGTTCCAAAGGTCAGGGTTACCTTTGAAAAGGGTTTGGGAAGCATGAACCGATCCCAGGAGTTAAAATACCAGGCATCCTCTCCGCGGATATAAAAAGGCACCACGTGGACCCCTGTCTGCTGGGCCATTCGTATCACTCCGGGCTTGACGATGCCCATGGGCCCCCGGGGACCATCAAGAATATGGGCACCAAACCCATGGGTGTTCAGATGATCAATCATGGCATCCATGGCCTGTTTCCCCCCCCGGGAAGAGGAGCCCCGGGGGGTGTGCCAGCCGGTTCTGTTAGCCACACTGGAAATAAGATCTCCATCTTTACTCCGACTGATCATAAGACCCGGGTTGAATTTTGAATAGGTTTTAAAGTAGCGAATGGCAGAAAAAAACTGCTGGTGCCATCCACACAAAAGAATGGGGGTTCCCTGCTGCAGAAGGTGTTGCCATCTTTGCTCATTCTCCACACGAAACCGGAAGGTCAGGCTGTAAAGTTGAATAAAATAATAGACAAAACCAATAAACGGACGGGTATAGATGATCCATTTTAATTTTTTCAATATGCCATTCCTTTTAAAAAATGAAGAGGACCATTTTTGATAACCGGGCTTTTAATTCAAAGCCCGGCGGTATCACACAAAAACATTTCACATGGAAACGATATTATTTCATCATTTTTCCCATGACAGCATATATGGGGTCCGACTGCCGGAGTTGAGGGAAATATTTATCCTCAAAGGGTCTTGGATATCCCCGCATGGAATGGGTTGAAAGGGATTCAAATCCATTGCTTTTTCGGAAATACTCGGTGACCAGGCCCATCCGTTCAAAATCATGAAGATGTTCCCAGACATGGATGGCCTTTTCCGGAAACCAGCGGTTGGAAAAGGTCACCACAAAAAGGCCCCCCGGTTTCAACACCCGGCCCACCTCTTTGAACACTGCAACCGGATCTGTGAGATATTCCACGGACAGGGAACAGATAGCCGTGTCAAAGCTATTGTCGTGAAATTTCAATGTCGGATTAAGGTTGAGGTCCTGAACCCCGTAATCGGACAGATGGGGATTTTTTTTCAGCTCATTTTCATTGAGTCCAAGCCCATAAAGACGTGACAGGTCAAGGTCCGGGGTAAGATGGGAGGTCCAACCGGCCATAAGATCCAGTACTGCATCCCCCGGTTTAATACAGGTGCCGTAAAATTGGGACAGGTTTTCCCGGGCCTGGCTGTCAATGTGATGCACAAACCGATCGGTTTCATAAAACCGCGCATCCGGCTCCCCATCCCGCCGCCCAAAGGCATTGTCAGAGAAAAAATCGGTGGCTATGCCATTGTGCCAGGCCTGCATACCCGGACCTGTCAGGGCCATTTCCAACCAGTCGGTGCAGGCACCTCCCCTTTCGTCGGATTTTAGAGACTTCCCCTGCACGGTCATGGACAGGGTCATGGGGATACCGGCCATGGGGTGGTTGAGATCTGCGGTGATGTGGTGATCTGTGATGTCAACACAGCGAAACGGCGTTGTATTGTCTTTAAAAATGCCGTTTAAACCGGTGATAATCCCCTGGGGATAATGCTGCCCCCGGTGTAATTCCCGGGAAGATGTCAGCCCACTTAAATGCTCCCGGGGCAGTACATGCACCTTTTGGTAACTATGAACCCCGATGAGTTCACCGGGATCAATGGGGACCGTAATTGTTTCACCATGGGGGGTATTAAAAAGGTTTTCCAGTACGCTGCCTGGAAAGATGTCCCGCCAGCAATTGAGGTCCTCTGCGAAATAATGCTCCTGGTGGCGGATATCTTCTTTTTGCCAGGAGATGTCAATGGAGAGGTCAATGCGTGAATTATGGGATACGTTTGTCATCAGAAACTCCTACCGGTCCAGGATATTTAAGGTTTCTGTAAAATATAATCTGTCTTTTCATCAACAAATTTTGGCAAATGCTGATGAAAAATATAGTACGGATAAATATTTTTTCAAGCCCCCCCCCTCCCCTGCCAATCTGACCTGGTTTAAGGTTTGCATTGACGACCTCCTCTTTGTCAATTATAAACATTCCATGGACACCCTCATCCTCTCTTTAAATACGACCGCTGACCTGATTTCCCGCATGGGGCCCATCATGTTTATAAGCCTCTTTGGCATTGAACTGTTTATGCAGATGGGATTGATGACCTACCTTAAACCCATTGGCAGACCTGTTGCCAGACTTGCCAACCTGCCCTCGGAGAGTGCAGTGAGCTTCCTGTCCGCCATCGGCTCCATGATCGCGGCCCATTCCATGGCGGCACAGTTCCATGCCGATGGAAAACTCACCAACCGGGAACTGATTCTCACCGGGGTACTAAATACCGTCCCCTTTCATTTCAAGGAGGTCCTCACCTTTCAGCTACCCGTAATTCTGCCGCTTCTTGGCATGCGGTTGTGTCTTATCTACATTGCCGCCTTCTGGCTCACCGGATTTTTAAAGCTTGGATTTGTTCTTCTGGCAGGACGATTCACCATTGCAGGTGAAAATCGAACAGAAGATGCTTTTAAATCCATGACCTGTGACCCAGATGATCCGGATTGCCTACCCCGAACCTTTGGGCAACTTCTGAAAGATACCTGGCATGCCAGGAAAAAAATGTTCGTCCGCATGATCACATTGCTTTCCTCGGTGACCCTGATCATCCAGATACTCATGAACACCGGCATGCTGACATGGCTTGAAACCCTGATTGTTCCCATGACCTCGCTTTTAAATCTTCCAGCAGCCGTGGTGGGGCCCGTGAGTGCCTATGTGTTCAGCCCCACAGTGGGCATCACCTTCATGTCCAATCTTTTGAACCAGCAGGTTGTCACCGACTACCAGGCCATTTTATCGTTGATGGCCGGCAGCCTTTTAATGATTCCCTTTACCCGGATCAGACGCACCCTTCCCCGGTACACCGCCATATTTGGACTGAAAAACGGCACCCTTGTCTGTGCCCTCACCACCACCTTCAGCATGATGGGAAGGATTTTAACCCTTGTGTGGGTGATTCTTTTTTTTTAAGAGAGTCAGAGCCACTCAATTTCAAAAGACAATATAGCACCGAAATGGGGACAGCAGAGCTCCCGACGTTCCCATTCTGGTCAGGTTAGAATAGAATTTTGGGCATCCTTCATATGATCCCAAAACTACTTTAGTGACTTCATAAGAATAAAACTACCCGCTTAGGAATAGAAACTAAATAACCTGAACATTATTTAATGCAGACTCAAGGGAACAGTCGCTATTACTCGTGTGATGCATCTTGCTCTTATATCAAAATCAATTGTTATCTTTGCTCAGGTTAATAAGTTTACGTTCCTTATGCATGCAGCACTCCAGATAGACGGTGAGGTGCTCATTGGTCTTGGGTATATTATTTTCTATGAACACCCTTACGGTCTTTTGGGAAAAAACCCTTGCAAATGAGAAATGCTCTAAAAAGTGTAATGTACTTTTGAAGGATGCCGAATTTTGCTTTCCAAATATTATTTTTAACTTTTAACCCAGGAACCACATCCATGACAAACAACGACAGAACCATCCAGACCATCCGACAGATGTTTGACGCCCAATCCATTGCCGTGGTGGGGGCCTCTGCCGACCCTTCCAAATATGGTTTCATGACATTGGACTGTATCATCAAGGGGGGCTTTCAAGGCAAGATCTATCCCATTAACCCCAGGGGAGGTGAAATTCTGGGTCTCCAGGCCTACACCTCACTGATGGAACTGCCTGAAGTGCCCGATGTGGCGGTTATTCTGGTGCCGGTGCAGGTGGTACCCCAAGTAATTCGGGATGCCGGTAAAAAGGGAATCCCCGGTGTGGTCATCACCACGGCCGGTTACCGGGAGGTGGGCCGGGACGATCTGCAACAGGAGCTCATTGCCGTTGCCAGGGAAAACAACGTGCGTATCATCGGCCCCAACATTGAAGGGTTCATCTATATGCCCAACAAACTCAATGCCCAGTTTTTTCCGGTGATTGAAAACCAGGGCCCCTTTGCCACCATCTCCCAGAGTGGATCCCTTACCAACGGCCTTGCCGAGTGGGCAGACAAAGAACAACTGGGCATCAGTGCCACCATTAACCTTGGCAACCAGGTGGACATCTGCGAATCGGATTTCATGGAATTTCTGGCAGAAGACGATGCGGTGAAAGCCATGGGACTTTACCTTGAAGGAGTTAAAAACGGCAGACGATTTTTACAGGCACTACAACGGGTGACTCCCCAAAAACCGGTGGTGATTTTAAAATCCGGCAGATCCAGTGCCGGTGAAAAATCCGTGGCCTCCCACACCGCCTCCCTGGCTGGAACCCACAAGGTATTTCATGCCGCCTGCCGACAGTATGGGGCCATCCCCGTGGACAATCTCCAGGATCTCTACGATTATGGGAAACTGCTCTCCACCATGGAGATTCCCCAAGGCAACCGGTTGTTGATCCTGTCCTCCTCCGGAGGTATCGGAGTGATTGCCGTGGATGAAGCAGAAACCCTGGGAATTGATGTCCCAGCCCTTCCCCAGGCCTTTGTGGATGAGATAAAGGCATTGAACCTGTCCCCCCTGGGTTCCTACACCAATCCCATTGATCTTGCGGCCATCTGGGCCCATGAGTTCCGGGAGGTGGCTCTTGTGGCAGACAAGCATGATGTGGCAGATGTGTTTCTCATCAATTTTGGAGATCCCATTGTAGGGGGCGGGGAGATGATCATTGAACTTAAAAAACAGATCAAGGCCAGCATTGCCATCTCTTACATGGGCGGAGCCCAAGACGAAGCCATGGATCGTCCCCGCATGAACCGGGCTGGCGTGCCGGTTTTTTCAACACCAGAACGGGCAGTAAAAGCAATTGCTGCGGCCATGGAATATGGCAATTTTCAAAGGAAAACGGCTGATGAACAATCGGGCAGCCCAGCTGTACCTATATCTTCCTGTGATCATACCGCATGCGATGATAAGGCCAATTCTGCCTGTGAAGCGCTTCAGGGCACACAAATGGATGCGCTTCCTGCCGATGCTCCCACCAACGAAACCGAAAAAGATGCCGAGACCGCAGACTTTCTCCTGGAACCCCAGGCCGTGGATCTCATTGAAAAATACCAGATCCCCTACCCTCCCCATTATTTCAGTAATAATTTGGACGAGCTGACAACGGCGGCCGATGGCATGGGCTATCCTGTGGTCCTCAAGGTGGTCTCCAGGGATGTGGTTCACAAAAGTGACAGCGGTGGCGTAAGTGTCAACATTGAAAATGCCCAGGCCTTGGAAACACAATATGAGGCCATGAAATCCCGGATCAAGGCGGTCCATCCCCATGCCGTCATTGAAGGGATGCTGGTCTGTCACCAGGCCAAAGAAGGGGTGGAACTCATTGTGGGTGCCATGGATGACCCGGTTTTTGGCCCCACCCTCATGGTGGGCATGGGCGGCATTTTTGCAGAAATCATGCAGGACACGGCCTTCCGGGTGGCTCCCCTCACCCCGGCCCATGCCCGGGAGATGCTCATGGAACTTAAGGGCTATCCACTGCTCACCGGAGCCCGGGGAATGGCCCCCTGTGATGTAGATGCCGTGGTGGATCTCATAATGAACCTGTCTTGTCTGGTCATGGAAAATCCGGACATCAAGGAGCTGGATCTCAACCCGGTGCGGGTCTATGAAAAGGGGGTCCTGGCCTTGGATGCCCGGATCATGAGATAATTAAAAGTAATTACGCAACTTGAGTTCAAAGGGATGCGGATTTAAATAGGTTTGGGTTTTAAGCCAGGGCTGATCGTATTTTAACACATAGTGTCGGATCAGCGTGATGGGCACTATGAGGGGCACATATCCCTCCCGGTATTGATCAAAAAGGCTCTGCAACTCCTTTTTTTCATCTGAAGTAAGTTCTTTTTTGAAATATCCCATGATGTGCTGGAGCACATTGATGTTTTTTTTCAATGTGCTCATCAGCCCCAGGGCTTTGAGTAATCTTTTCTCGTAGGTATCAAACAATTCGTCCCGGTCCAGTTTTTTCCCATTGGCCACCAGTTTCCCCATCTGTCGGTATATATCCTGATTATGGGAGAGGATCAAAAGTTTATTCTGGGTATGAAATCCCACCAGCCCCCCAAGGGTTTTGTCGGTTGCAATGAGATCCCGCCACCGCTTCAGGGTAAATATATTTTCAATAAAATTTTCGCGCAACTTGGGATCATTCAGCCTGCCAGCTTCCTCCACCGGAATCCGGGGAAACCGTTCCGTGAATCCCCTTGCAAAAATTCCCCTACCATTTCTTTTCACCACGCCATCATCCCCATACACCCGGATGCGATACAACCCGTTGCTGGGAGATTTACTTCGAAAAATATACCCGCACAGATTCTCAGACTCAAGATCGTCAAGGCGTTTTTCCATCCAGATTTTCATTTGATCGGTCATGTCAATGCCGGTTTTCTGGGTCAACAGTCGGGGATTTTCGGCATCTCCCACCAACCGCAGCGCCTCCCTGGGAATGGGCATCCCACAATCCACCTCGGGGCACACCGATACATATTCGGTAAAAAGCCCCAATGTCTGGGTGAGAAATCGATCATGACTGTGGCCACCGTCGAACCGAACCTGTTTTCCCAGCAGACAGGAACTGATACCTATTTTAATGGGACTGAGCATATGGAACTCCTCCTTTTTTGGAAAGGCATGTCGGCCATTAGGATGTTGCAATCAAGCTCTTGTTTCCCTTGGCCGTTAAAAGTACTCGACATCAGCATCACCATATGATGTATATACTTTTGATGTTAAATGAAATTTAATTTTTTAAAAAGATGATGTAACTATTCAGATAGCACCTCAGAATTGGAAAAACCACTGCTCAGCATCTGCCTACCCGTGCCCCATCGCCGAGTCAGGACTTCGAAGCATACGATTGCTATTCAAGAAGGCCTGACTGGGCGAATATGGGGTGCTGCTGAACAGATACAAAATGCTAAACTTATCAAAACCGTAATGATACGTTTTTGATGTTAACACAATATGCAGGGGCCAGGCTTGGCTTATGGACATTAATTCGGGGTGTTCCCGGCTTGTGTAGATCAGGATCAAGAACACCCATAAGCCAAGCCTGACACCATTTTTATGACCCCATTTATGACACCGGTCTCCATCAGAAGGAGTTGTTTCCATGAACACCCGCAACACCCAGGCACTGGATAAAATAAAATCCTTGTTTGAAAGCGAAGCCCTGGCGGTTCTCGCCACACAGAAAGACCTTCAGCCCTATGCCAGTCTGTTGGCCTTTGCCACCGATGAAGCGCTTAAACAGATCTTTTTTCTCACCCCCAGCACCACCCGAAAGTATCAAAACCTCGTGGCAAGTCCCCGGGTGGCCCTGTTGATAAACAACAGCCGGAACCAGGTGGCAGACATCCACAATGCCATTGCCATCACTGCCACCGGCATTGCCACTGAAATTTCGGGATCGGAACGAAAGATTCATCAGACGGGCTTTTTGAAGCGACATCCCCACCTGGAAAAGTTTGCTACGGACCCCACAACTGCAATGTTCCGGGTAACGGTGGACCGTTATTTCATGGTGAGCCAATTCCAGAAGGTGGTTGAAATAGAAATGATGCCTGATGGACAGGAATAAAGGAATTGGGCGCATTCCCATTTTCCCAGCCTATCATATAACCCATTAATTTTATTAAGCTACCATCCATTGATACAAAATGAAATATCTTGATAAATCAAAGAGTTGAATTTCCAACCGGGAAAATGGGAATGCGCCCAAGGGATTAGACGAAAATAAGCTACCAATTTAAAATTTTTTATCATGCAATATCAATATATTAAACTGGGCATAGTGGTAGTCTATTCTCGGGTAAGCCCCTAACCAGACAGGAGGAGCTGTTGCAGGAAACCATTAAACACCAGAATCTGACAAATGAGTTCTATACGTCGGAAAAATGTTATATTACCGAATTGTCCAACACACCCGATGATCCAGAAAATTCCATTGCCAGAGCCAGGGTGGCCCCCGGCATAACCACCTGCTGGCATCGGCTCCGGAACACCGCCGAGCGTTATTACATCCTCCATGGCAGGGGAGAGGTGGAGGTGGGCCAATTGCCCCCCAGAAAGGTCGGCCCCGGTGACATTGTTCTGATTCCCCCCATGTGCCCCCAACGCATCACCAACATCGGCCCGACAGATTTGATTTTCCTTGCCATCTGCACCCCCCGCTTTTTAGAGGAGGTCTATGAAGATATGGAAGAGAGCTTGGGCGATGACAAAACGCCCGCCTGATTATTCATTGATCTCCCCCGACATTTTTTAGAAACAGCACCCTAATTTCCAGATCATCGTTTAGTTTTTTATGGTGGTTACATGTCTATCGGAAATATGCTAAATTAATTATAATTATTTGGCCTTTGGGTTTTCCTGGAGAATAAACGGCATCCTTCATATTACCTCAAAAGTGCTTTAGAGTCTTTTGGGAAAAGTCCCTACAATGGGGAATGATCTAAAAAAGTGCAAACTACTTTTGAAGGATGCCGACTAAACCAATAATTTTTCAATGGTTTACAAATAACGCCTAACGGGGTCATCCAAAAGATACGGAGGGCTTACACCAAATATTAAAAGGTAAACAAATACCCTGATGATCGAAAAAGATTTTGATATACCCTTCATTGCAGACCTTGCACGTCGTGAGAAACAGATTCAGCAAAACTACCGTCCGATTATTGCGGTTCACAAATGGTTTGCCAGACGTCCTGGGACATTGTTTCGAGGTCTTATTTTATCTGAGTTCTCCGATAAACCCCTTCATAAGGTCTATTACACCCCCAATAACCTTCCAGGGCTTCATATTGCAGATCCCTTTATGGGGGGGGGAATTCCTCTTCTGGAGGCTAATCGTGTGGGGTGTGATGTCACAGGGTTTGATATTAACCCCATGTCATATTGGATTGTAAAACAGGAAATTGAACATCTTAACCTGGATGATTATTCTGAAGCAGCCAAGCTGCTTTGCAACACTCTTGAAAAGGAAATTGGGCATCTTCACAAAACAGAATGCACACTTTGTGGCTCTCAAGATGCCCATGTAAAATATTTTCTATGGGTGAAAGTCATACCTTGCAAACAATGTGGAAAGGAGATAGACCTATTTCCCGGTTATATGCTTTCGGCTGGCTCCCGGCATCCCAGAAATGTATTTGTCTGTTCTGACTGTGGAAAATTAACCGAAGTTGAAGACAAAAAAAATCCAGGCAAATGCTGCCATTGTTCCTTTAAATTGACCTCAAATGGTCCTGCCAAAAGAGGCCTTTGCAAATGCTCTGAATGCCGTACTGAAAATCGTTTTCCAGACCCCGCTCTGGGTGCCCCCAGGCACCGCATGTATGCCATGGAATATCATTGCCCTATTTGTAAACCGTCCCATAAGGGTCGATTTTTCAAAACACCCGATGAAACAGATATTGCAAAGGCTGAAGAAGCGTCAAAACGTTTATCCAGTATAAATTCAAAATATATTCCTGAATCCAAAATTCCGAGTGGAGATGAAACAAATCGCCTGCATCGCTGGGGCTACACCTATTACAGTGAAATGTTTAATCACCGACAGCTTCTTGGCCTGGAACTTTCCGCACGGCTTATTGCCGATCAACCTAACGAAAGAATCCGGAATGCCTTGGCGACAAATTTTTCTGACTTACTCCGTTATCAAAACATGTTATGCCGCTATGACAGCCGGGCATTAAAATCCCTTGATATATTTTCCATCCATGGATTTCCAGTTGGGCAGCTTCAGTGTGAATCAAATTTTCTTGGCATCCTGATGCCTGGCCGAAGCATGTGTATTGGCAGTGGCGGGTGGGCCAATATCATAGAAAAATTTAAAAAAGCCAAATCCTATTGTGACCACCCCTTTGAAGTTAAATTTCAAGGCAAAACAAAAAAGGTGATCCCCATCAAGGGAGAATGGATTGGAGATCACTTAGATGGAAAGGTTACCACCCGCCCAAGACGAATTGATATTTCATGTAAGAACGCGGGTGCATCCAATCTTCCAGATGGCTCATTGGACGCGGTTTTTACTGACCCGCCCTATTTCGGCAATATTCAGTATGCTGAACTCATGGATTTTTGTTATGTCTGGCTGAGAAAATTAGTTGGAAAAAGCGCTCCTGCGTTTAGCGAGGCTTCAACTCGATCACCCGATGAGTTAACAGGCAATATAGACATGGGCCGTGGCCTGGATCATTTCACACAGGGCCTGTCCAAGGTCTTCCAGAAAATGTCCACAGCACTGAAACCAGGCTCTCCTTTAGCATTCACCTATCATCATAATAAAATTGATGCCTATTATCCTATAGCTGTGGCTATCCTGGATGCAGGGTTGACCTGTTCTGCATCCCTTCCTTGCCCTGCTGAGATGGGCAGCTCCATCCATATCAAGGGGACGGGTTCATCCATTATAGATACAATTTTTGTTTGCCGGACAACGGGTATCATGCAGGGAAAG
>Ga0307987_1001018_pt1 | contig 15936 bp, 7 predicted proteins | sample EllFjometagen181_FD_203157 | JGI IMG/M metagenome (GOLD analysis project Ga0307987, IMG submission 203157) | Marine microbial communities from Ellis Fjord, Antarctic Ocean - #181 | ecosystem: Environmental > Aquatic > Marine > Unclassified | place: Southern Ocean | collected 2014-10-08
TGACAAAACAAGGATTTACTGTCACAGCTGTTGACGGTTCGGCCGCGATGATTGAATCTGCAGTGAACCACCATCCTGAATTATCCGGTTGCCTCCATACCCTTCAACTTCCCGAAGGACTCTCCGGTATATTTGGTATATTTGACGGGGTTTTTTCCATTGCCGCGTTGATGCATTTTTCCCGACCCCATATTGAAGCGATCCTAAAACAAGTTAACGCCCTGCTGGTTCCAAAAGGGACTTTTTTCTTTTCTGTTCCCATTCAAAGAGATGATGTCCGGAACGATGAATTTGATGCAAAGGGTCGGCGTTTTACTACCATGACCGAGGCAAAATGGTTAGATCTTTGCAAAAAATACGGATTTGAGCCCATCCGGTCCAGCATCACCGAAGATGGGCTCGGAAGAAAGGGTATTGCCTGGCTGAACTGCCTGACAGAAAAATCAGAATAAACATATGAAAATTCCTTCTTCAGCGTATCCCGGATTTGAAAAAACCCTTCTCAGGTTGGCTGAAAACAGATTCTTAAAATTTGGGTCCAGCCCGGCTGGCAAAGATTGAGGGTGGGTTAACGAAAACCCATGCTACTACTAATAAGTGCCCTTAAAATGGACAATATTTAGACGCGGAAGATTTAGTTATAAAAATAAAACGTTGTTAATTGTTCATTTCCATAATATCACTAAGTTGTTTTGACAATTGCTGAGGTGGTTTGGCTCCTATGAAATATAATGATTTCCAAAAGGCTATTACCGATTATGATCTTTCGGAAAAAGCCCAAAATGTCTTAATTATCAATGATATTAATAATGCTTCTTTTTTCCTTAGTGTTACTGTCAAAAAGCTTTATTATACGGAAAGAAAATTTAAGCAAACAATGGACGAACTTTCACGTTTTCAGAATATATTAAAGCAAAAAAACGAGGAGCGAAGGGAAAAGGTACAACTCACAGCCGATTTAATCGGGGTAACAAAAAAAAAGGATACTCAAAATAAGCGCCTAATCTCAATTGCTATTGAAGAGTTTATTGATACAAAGGGCTTACCACAAAAAAGACAAGCTATCATTCAACAACTGGCCGGAGAATTTCCCAAAGAAAATATAATCGCCTCTCTATCTAATACGACGAGATTCAAAAATATCGGTAGTGGATATTATGACAGATTACAAAGCTGGGAGAATCGTTCGTGTATAGGACTTATTAAACTTTTACCCGATCCGGTATCAGAATTTGCCAAATATTTTGTGAATTTAAATAAAAATTCTTACACACTGGTATTTGCGCTCCTTTTTATTCAAAATATGAATGACCGTGGTTCCATTGACCTCATGGAACTCAAAGACATGTTTTATGATTTTTACCTTTCCCGTCACAAGAAAGGATTTGTGGTTGAGGCCAATACTTCTGTGATGAACCGGATTGGAAAATTGAAAAAAAGTGAAATAAAAAATCTAAACTGCACTGAAGGACCTCTTTCCCATTTTATTTTTTCTGAATTTTTTCAGAATCCTTTGAGGAATAAAAGGATATATCTTAAATATACTTTTAATATTGAATTTTATAACACCTTGATCCGGGATAAAATACTGATCACTTTTCTTAAAGCCATAGATGACTATTATCAAATAATCACACCAAAGTTGGTTTTTCCTGAACAAATATCGGAGCCACCAATCGAAATTCAAAAATTCGATGTTCCAAAATCTAAAGAAGATGTTCAAAAACCTAAAGAACGTTATTCCACGGAGGGCTTGTCTGATGATCCCCTATCTAAATCCATAAATGATTATTATAAAAGAAAAGCAGAGAAGCTGGTTTCTTCTGAACAAGAACCGGAAATACCAATCGAAATTCAAAAACCCTATGTTCCAAAATCTAAAGAGAATTCTGGCCCCGAGGCTTTGCCTGATGATTCAGTTACAACTCCACAACGAAGATTTGATATTTCCCAGCACCTGGGAGGAGAATCTACATCTAAAAATATTCCCGCAGTGCTTTCCGATGCCGGGCTAAGGTTTAAAAGTACTGGAGATGGGTTTTATGATTTGCCGGAAAACTTGCAGCAGATGTCCTGCAAAGAGCTTATTGATCTTTTACCTGTTTCGGTAACAGAATTAGTCCAGTATCTGGTAAGTAGAAATTATAATTCCTATATGCTGGTTATGGTATTTGTTTTTATTCGAAATATGGAAGAAGATTTTTCAATATACATACCCAGGCTCAATGAGATGTTCTATGATTTTTATTTATCCCGACATAAAAATAATCTGGTTATAGAAATAAAGACTGCTGTTGTGAATAGAGTTAACGAACTAACAAAAAATGAAATTAAAGATATAGTTTGTCCATCTGTTTTTGGTGATCTTCTTGATTCGAGATTTTTTAAAAATATTTCACACGGTCGATTTAACCTAAAAAATAATTTAGCTAACGAGTTAGTCAATACTGATGTGAAAAGTTTGATGCTCATTACCCTTCGCAAAGCCATAGATGAATATTATCAAAAAATTTCACCGAAGATGGTTTCTTTTAAACAAATTCCTGAACCACCTCTCGAAACTCAAAAATTAGATCCTCCAAAATTTAAAGAAGATGTTCAAAAGCCTAAAGAAAGTTATTCCACAGAGGCCTTGTCTGATGACCCTGTTACGGTATTTACAGATCAATCTATTATAGATAAAGAAAAATTGGAGAAATTAAAAAAAACCAACCGTATTGAGTTAATTAATTTTGTTAGAAAAACAAATTTATCAGTAAGGGGTATGAATGTTATTCTAGGAAATTGTAATTCAGTGGAAGATTGTTGTTCATTGAATCAAGAAACTTTGTTGACTTGTAGCAATTGTGGAAGGAAAACAGTTTGTGAAATTTTAGATTTCCTTCAAACAATGGATCCTGAATATACATCACAGATAAATTTAAAGAAATCCAAACATGATGAATTAGTTTGTTTTATTAAAAAGACAGACTTGTCAGTAAGGGCAATTAATGTTGTATTGCATGATTGTAGCTCTATAGAAGATTGTTTTTTACTGAATCAAAAAGCATTATTGGCTTGTCAAAATTGTGGAAAAAAGACCGCTGATGAAATTTTGGATTTAATTGAGAAAAATAAGCCTGAAGGTGATTTTTTACCGTCCCCTGCAATTAAAAAACAATTGGGAGCCCCTCCTACTGAGGAATCTCTCTCATTATTACCAATTTTTTCTTCAACTACACTTGAGGGTTTGAGCGCAAAAGATTTACATCCTGCTTTTAAGGATAATAGTAAGCTATCTGATTTACTGCTTTTATCGGTAAGAGTTATGAACGTGCTTGATATTATGGGGTTAAAAACAGTTGGAGACATTCTTTTTACACCTGGGTCTAAATTTTTAAAACGGCAAAATTTTGGAAGAAATTCTCTAAAAGAAATAAAACGGCAAATACATTCACTCTATTTTTCCAAGCAGCATGGCTCTACATCTTTTGGTGACGATACTATTTCTATTGATTTTACAAGTTATGATAATATGATATCAAGCTTCACTGCTGTGTGTGTAAAAGACGTTCGGAATCAAGGAATATTTCAAAAAAAATTATGTTTTCAATCCGAAAAAACTCCAACCCTTGAAGAAATCGGTCAAATTTTTGGAATCACAAGAGAGAGAGTTCGGCAGATAGTTAAAAAAGAGCTGCGCAAATTTAAGCACAAGATCAACATAAATAAGTTGGAATATTTTTGGGAAAAAATTGATGGGGTCGTGGATAACGGCGGAGGTATTATTCATTTAGGGGAACTGCCGGAGGTTTTACAGACTAAATTCAATTGGCCAAAAGCTCCGCATTATCTTGCGTTAGGGGAATTACTTGCTTTACGACGCTCAAAGGGTTCTTATAAAAATAGTAGTGATCTTATCACAACAGATTGCGAGTGTCCTTCCTGCGAACAGGTGTTCAAACAACTAAACGAGTTAGATTTCACAGAAAATAAAACATATCATGTAGAAGTTCTTGCAATAAAATTAAAAGATTATTGCCAAACCCATTGTTCCTGGAAAGACCCGGTTAAGACATTTCACAAGGCGTTTATCGAGCACTTGATTTATAAAACGGATGGATGCTTGAGACTGCAAGACGATATTGTGATGTCTCGCAACAAATGGATTGAAACACATTGCAATAAACTTGAAGATTTAGTCTGCTATGTTCTTGAAGTGCATGGCAAACCAATGCATTTCAGTGAAATTGCCAAACAGATTCGTAAACATAATATAAACTTTAAAGAAGTATCAGATCATAATGTCCACGCCTCAATTGCGCGTTATGATACAATCAAAATCTCGAGCCGGGGAACCTTCGGTCTAAAATCGTGGAAGTTAAAAAATTATAGAAGTGTTTCAACGGCGATTGAAGAATTTCTTGAGAGCAACGGTTTGCCACAAAGGCGTCAGCATATTATTGAGCACTTAGATGGAGAATTTGCCGAGGGAAATATCACTGCGGCCCTGTCGACCGAAACAAGGTTTAAAAGTATCGGTGATGGGATTTATGATCGGCTCCAAAACTGGCAGAAAAGAACTCTTGATGGACTTATTGAAGAGTTAGCCGATCATGTGTCAGAATTTGCCCATTATTTGACTGGGAGAAACAACACCTCCTATAAGCTTGTGATGGCATATGTTTTTATTCGTAGTATGGATGATCAAGGTTCCATTTACCTATTTAAACTCAAAGATATGTTTTACAATTTTTACCTGTCCCGTTATAAAAAAGGACTGCCCGTTGAAATTGATACAGCCGCAATGAGCCGCATTGCGGAACTGACCCAAAATGAGATTAAAAATCAGTCCTGCAAAAGACCTATAGAAAGTTTTTTAAACTCTCCTTATTTTGTCCGGTATTCAGAGAATGGCAAAAAATTAAAACTGACCGACTGGATCTTTTCTGAACTACGCACCTCTGCCATAAAGGATATCCTGCTCATTGTTATTCTCAAGGCCATTGATAATTATTTCCAATTAATTTCTCCTGATAGGATTTCCTATGTAGAAAAATCCGGAACACCTCCTAAAGATACGAACTCTGTTTCAGAAGAAAACAGACTTTTTCAAGCTGACCCTCTAAACAATGCCAGCTCAACCCTAAATATAAAGAAAAAGAGACGGGGCAAAATCAGGTTATGACCCAGAAAACAAAAAAGAGAACCTGGTGGTGTGATACCTGCCATGTGCCACTTCTAAAAGATCATTGTCTTGCCTGTGGATCGCCGGGACGGGATATTTGTTCAGCAACATTGGTTCCGGTTTTTAGGCCGGAAATTCAATATCTAAAAAAACAGACGGATACCGAACTCCATACACTTTTAAAAGAGGGAGAAATCTGGATCTCACCTGGAAATTGCACCTATTATTGTCAAGGTGTTCCCATTGCAAAATTGACAGCGGCCAATGGGAATGCGAAAATGTTAGATAAAGACAACGCATTAAAGCCTTTGAACCGCACTCTGAAAGAATGCCAAATCGCTTTGAGAGATGCTAACAAAGGGTATATAGAAACCTTGCAGTATGAAGCAGAGAATTTTATCCGACAGACGGCAGCGGCTTACCATGGAAAAACAACAATGGTTTCTTTTTCCGGGGGAAAGGATTCGACTGTTGTCTCCCATTTAATGATGACCGCCATGGGCCGCAGTGATGTGCTTCATATATTTGCTGACACCACCATTGAATTTCCTGACACATATAAATATTTAAAGAGCTTTCAGCGCCAACATCCGTTGACCCCATTTATCCGGAGCCGATCTAAACTGGATTTTTTCCAGACTTCAGAAGCCATTGGGCCGCCCAGTAGAATTTTGAGATGGTGTTGCACCACTCATAAAACAAATCCCTTGGCTAAGCTGATTAATAGTATGAGTCCGGATAAAGGCGTCCTGACATTTGACGGTGTCCGAAGGGCGGAGTCTTCAAAACGTTCCAATTACCCCCGCATTTCTGACAAGCATAAAATTGCCCGAGAAATATTGGCTAGCCCAATTATAGCGTGGTCTGACCTTGAGGTGTGGTTTTATATCCTCTTCCATCAATTGCCCTTTAATCAGGCCTATAAAAAAGGGTTTAGACGGGTTGGTTGCCTGTATTGCCCGTTTAATAGTTCCTGGTCACAAAACATGATTAAGGATAGATACCCAGACAAAGAAAAAAAGTGGCAGACCTTTTTATTTGAGCAGGCCAAACGAATGAACCATCCAAATCCAGAGAATTTTATGGATCAAGGATGGCGGGTCCGAGCTGGTGGCAGAGGACTGGATAACTATAAGGCCACCATAGAGTCGACCCCCTGTGTATTGTCCGACAATGCTGTTATGTATCAACTGTTAAGTGGAGATATCAAACTTGTTCACTCTTTTCTTAGACCACTGGGTCCTCAGTCTGTAGTAAATGATGATGAATTTTCCCAGATATTTTTGATTCATGATTATAAATCAAATGAAATTATGGCAAGCGTGGAGGTGGGTTTCTCGGATCAGGCCATTCGCATCAATTATTTGATCAAAAAATATCGACGCTTTTTTCAGCAAAGGGTTGAAAAACAATTAAAAAAATTACAGGCATGTATCTATTGTGGTGCTTGCGGGGCAAAGTGTAAATCGAAGGCTCTTGATGCCGATGGAACTTTCTGTATTGACGATAGCAAGTGCGTTAGTTGTTTGGCTTGTGTTAAACACAGATGCCCGGTTCTCGATTCATTAACTAAAAAAGGAAAATAACAGTTGGCAAAATTTGAATTCGGTTTTGAGGAAGCATGGCTCCGTTTAATTATCAAAAAACTTCCAGATCATCCTGATCTTTTTTTACCGAAAGCGGTAGAAAAAGCACAGGACATCCTTCGTGTGGGAAAATTGAAAGTAGGCGCGGCCCGAGCATGGGCTGAAGCTGCAGGTTTAGTCGTCAAAAAGAAAAATAAGTTTTATCTGACTCTTTTGGGGAAGATTATTGCCCTGCATGACCCAGATCTTGAAGAAGATGGGGCCTGGTGGATTCTCCACTATAATCTGGCCAGAGAAGCAAGTCCAGCATGGTTTTATTCCTTTTATTTTAATGAGTTTTTTTTGAATCAATTCAGTCGCGGGCAATTAGAAAACGACTTGCGTACCCATTGGGATACAACTCATGATAAACCCATGACAGATAGTGTCTTTCATAAATTGATTTTCTCTCCTTTAAAACAGGTGTTTGAAGGTACCCGACTGGGTGAAGACTTTGGGTTCTGGCAAACAGGTGAAGAGACAGATTATATTCGGTGTCCTCATAGTTCTTCGACTGTTCCTAAAGCGATACTTGCATACGCCCTCCTGGATTGGGGCAGCCAGCAGCAAAGGCAATCTGTTCATCTTGAAAAACTTTTGGAGTCCGGTGGAATTGGTAAAATTTTCAGGTTGGAACGTGAAGTCCTTGATTCATTGCTCATTGATATTGGTGAATATTATGAAAAGAAGGTGGGGTGGATAAGCCATACGGCCGGTCTTAATTCCGTATCTATTATGGATGTCCATCCGTTGGTGTTAGTCAGTGCCTATTATTATGAACTAGATGGTGAAGAATCTATAGCAGCATTTTCCGAAGGAGAAAAAGAAGTAACAAAATTTTTAAGCCATGAAAAGATTGAAGGATAGGATCTCATGGTTACCGGAAAGAGAATCTTTTATAGTGGTGCAAATCAACAAAATAGGGCTGTGAATTATGTCTGTTCATGAACAACTGCTTGAAAAATGGCAACAATGTTGTGGAAAACGATACCCGGTTTTGTTCATTATCACTGCACCGCTGGATACATTATTTTCCTCCGATTTTGTTCAAACTTTTGCCCATGATTCCGCGGCAAAAGTGATTGATTTTAAAAATCGATATCAAAACAGAATTGATGAATTTTTAACCTGGCAGACAGTGAGAGATGAGATTTATGGTGAAGCAAAAAAAGCCCCTGTTATTATCACTGAACTTGAGCCGTTCTATGCCAAATGGCCCCCGGAAGAACGACTTTCTTTTATAAAAAATTTGCTCAGAAGTGAACCTTCTCACGGTATCGTCATCATCATCAATTGCCAAGAAGATTTAAGCGGGTTGCGTAAAATTGCAGAAAATGACCGGGGGCTTATTTGGGCTCCTACCTAATAGTTTGTCAGAAAAATGATGCAACGTTCACAATTTAAAAATTGAAACAGAGGTCTTGTATGACAACAGAACATCTAAGTGAATATATTCATATCTCTCCAGGATTTAAAGCGGCGGTTAATCTAAAAAATGACCAGAACAATCTTGGAAAAGTAGCAGGATTTATCCCCACAGAGGTTGCAAGGGAAATTATTCTGGATTTGGGGAAAAAATTCCATCCGGCTAGTAGCTTAAGGTCAAGAATTATTATGGGGACCTATGGTACTGGGAAAAGTCACCTTGCTCTGGTTCTACTCAATTTTTTTGCTCAATCCTTTGAGACCACTGAATTGCAAGTTATCATTGATAAACTCGATTTTGATACAAAAGAGGTATTAAATCAATACCGCAAACAGGTTCCTGAAAAGTTCCTTATAGTGAATTTATATGGGGATGAAGGGGAGATAGCAGATGCTTTGACCATGGGACTGCGGAAGGCATTGGAGAAAGAAGGTCTTGATTTTCTGTTGCCGTTATCAGCATTTGATGCTGCCTTAAAAAGAATTCATGATATTGAAGAAAATTATCCGGAAAGTTTTGCCATATTAAAAGAAAAGGTCGAGTTAAACGGTATGTCTGTGGATGAGTTGAAAACCCGATTGGGAAAGTATCAAAAAAAGACGTTTGATTTTTTTAGGGAGATACATCCATTTTTCTCGGGGGGTGGCCGGTTTGAATTTGCGTCCATGCTCGCCCCTACAGATTTTTATACAAGTGTTGTTAAAGAGTTAAAAGAAAAGCATGGGTTCAGCGGTATTTCTGTTTTTTGGGACGAGTTTGGCCATAAAATGGGAGAAGTTGTAAAAGATCCAACGGGAAAAGAAGGGTTGGTTCTCCAAGAATTTGCAGAATGCTGTAATGACAGTGAAAACAATCAGCTCCATTTTTATCTGTTCTGTCATCGGTCTTTGAAAGAGTATCAAGATATTTCGATGAATGCACCGGGTATGAACAATAAACAATTGGAAGATGACCTTAGAAAAATAGAAGGCCGTTTTAAACAATACATTATGAAAAGTACTGATGTTGAAACTTTTCAACTTATTGATGGTGTCATTGTGGCAGATAAACAAACAAGTGGTTGGGATAATTTAACAAAAGATTTCTATTATTATTTTGAAGCACTGTTGCAGGAAACAGCCCAGTTAAAATATTTTACCGGATTTACTCAAGATGAACTTAAAGCTACTGTCGTTTTGGGGACATATCCATTGCATCCAATGGCTGTTTACAGTTTACCTGCAATCTCTGAAAAAGTGGCGCAAAACAATCGTACTTTGTTCACTTGTTTGTGTGAAGATGAGCCGGGAAGTTTTAGAAGATTTTTAGATAATGCTGTTTGTCATACCGATTCTCAAGCGCCTCCCATGTATACAGTTGACAGTTTGTGGGATTATTTTTCCAATGATGTAAAACAACAGGAACGAACCTATTCAATTTATAGAGATTTTGAAAATTTAAAAGCCAGGCTTGAAGATGATGACTTGCTCGGGCTTCGAATTTTAAAAGCAGTTTCGATATTCCGTGTTACAAACCCTGCCAGAGTAAAAGTAACAGAAAAAATTCTTTCTTATTCGTTGGACATTCTGGAAAAGGATATGGATTTTTTTAAAAAGGAACTTGCACGTCATTCTAACCTCAAAAATGAAAATCATATTCTTATGAAATTACAGGCGGACGGTTCTTATCGTCCTGCTGTCAGTAGTTCCACTGAATCTCTCATGGAAAAAATGCGGAAGCTGTTGAATGATTCTTCTGACAAAATAGGGCAGAGCCCGGTTCAGTATTTGAAATCATTATGGAAGCAATTCCAATTCAGTGATAGCTATGAGGCAACAAGCTATGGAGATGAGTTTGGTGTCCGCCGCAATTTGGAAATAGAACCGATCAGTATGAATCAGCTTAAGGAAAGCCTTCATGTTTTGACTAAAAATCTTGGTGCGGGATCATTTTTAGACGGTATTCTTTTTATTGTTTTTTGCAGCAGCAGCAGTGAAATTGATGAAGCCAAAAAACTCGTTACAACACTGTTGTCGGAGGAAAAATATCAACAGATTGTGGTGGCGATTCCGAAAGAACCCATACAGCTTTTTGCGTTGCTAAAGGAACATCAGGCATTGAGCTATTTAAAAAAGAATGAGGCCAGTCTTTATGGTGAAGGGGGTGAACTACATGAAGAATGGTGCGTCTATGACAATGATAGATCTTCTCAATTAAAAGATACGGTTGATGATTTGTTCGCTCCTGAAAAACAAATGCTCGACTATTTTTGGACAGGAATTCTCCAAAAGGTTTTAAACAACCGACATCTTAAAAAGATGACGTCCACCGTTATGTATAAAGTTTTTCCAGACTGTCCTGTCATTGGAGAACCCAAGCTGGCTTTAGATGATTTCGGTGGGAATTGGGGGTACCGTAAAGACTGCCGGGATATCACGATAAAGATGACTGAAAAAGGCGCTCCCGAAAAACTTTGGAATGAAACCGCTGCTGCGCCCCAGCATATCATTCGGCAAGTTCTGAGAAGTAACGGTATTTTAAGAAAGGATCAGGCAGGCGATTGTGTCCTCGAAAAACCTCCGGTCGATGTGTTCAACGGCGCAAACAAAACCTGGGAATGCATGGAGAAATATATTAATAGTGCCCGAACCCGCCCGTTTGAAATGAAAAATTTGGTGCGAACTTTGCGCAAACCACCCTATGGGGTTAAATGTCGGGTGATGCCAATCCTTTTTGCTTCTGTTGCCCACCAAGAGCTTACATATGGAAACATCTCATTTGAATTTCAACGAAATGCAAAACAGATCGAAAAAATTACAGCCATTGAAAACGATACTCTGGAAAAAGTATTTACCACGCCTGAAAAATATCGATTGGTTTACGTAAATGTTAGCTCAAATCAAAAAGCGTTAGTAGATGCTCTGTCGAAATTGTTTGATGTAGATTTAATGCCGACTGATCCGCCTTTGGAACGTGTAAAAAAAGTAGGTATCAAAATGGGAGAATGGTGGCGATCTCTCCCAAAACATTCCCAATTAACCGAAGAAATTTCTGATGGAGCATCTTTATTAAGAGATTATATTTTCAAGCCTCTTGCTGAACTGAATCCTGATACACAACAAATATTGCTTAAAGATTTTTTTGAGCATATTTTTGATGATGCAAGCAAGGTTACTCAAAAACGGGTTGAGGATGGTATAAGGCCTTTTAAAGAAGAGTTTGAAACGCTTCAGGACGGTCTTACCCAAAGAATTCTATCCGCATATGGGTCTGTTTTTGATCAACCTGAAAATCCCCATCAAGGTGTGTCAAGGTGGTTTTATGGTCTTACCCCTGACAAACAGAATTATACTTATAACGGGGAACCTGCTATTCTTGCGGATGCCTGTCGAGAGAGTACCGACATCAATGAGGAGACATTGTTAAAAGTTGCAAAAGATTTGACTGGATTGAATGTTGCGTCATGGAGCGATGATTTGGTTTTAATCTTTCGCGGTAAACTTGATACAGCAAAAAATATAATTGATACCTTTGTATTCAAATCCCCCCCTGATTCATCTCACGTGCTACCATTGGTAGACCCGGACCCCGGTCAGGCAAGGTTTAGTCTTTTTTCCAAAGGGAAAAACAATGAGCGTATTTTTGAATTGCTTGATAATGTTTCAGCAAATGGGCAGGTTTTGGAAAACATGCTGAACTCAACAATTGATCAAGTTGGTAAGGGAATGGATGAAAAAGAAAAAGTGATGATATTGTGCCGAGTAATCGAGAAACATGTTTTTGGGAAATAACATCAATGATTGAAATTATTTGCGACCAATATGAGTTTTATCTGTCGGATGATTACGACAGCCTTATAAAAGAACCATTCGAGTTTGAAGGAGCGCTTGACAGCATTAAGCGTCATGCCGAGAGTGGAAAACCTTTTAAGGTTATTGTTCGTAATCCTGCACTTTTTGACTGGTTTGACGCCGCCTATAAATATGGAGCAAAGATACAGATCATTGACCCTGTTATCATGCTTGCAGATAAATTAGGACTGCAGGTCATGCCGGAGTATTTAAAAAACAATCCCCACTGGGTTATTGAATTAGAATTAATTAAAAAGTGTGAAAAATCTCCTGTTAATGTTGCCTCTGCTGATAATTGGTTAAAAAGAATCATTTTAGGTGAGGCATGGACAAAAAATGAACCAAGTTCAATAATTGATATATCCGGAATTATAAATTTTTTGATAAATACCCGAGAATCGGATCTTCACGAGCTTGAAAAATATTTGATCAATGATTGTGTAACTTGCTGGAGCAATAAACCTAACAGCGCTGAACTGTTTTTTTGGTTAAAAGACAATCCTTTTACAAAGGCTAAATATATCGTTTGGGAACAGCTTCTTTATCTATTCCCAAACGATAAAATTTCGGCATGGTTGCAGCAGGATGATGTATGGTATGAACTGACATTGTTTTCAAATCGTCATAAGCTGCCTCGTCTTGATTTATTGATTCCATTACCGGAAAGTATTATATCCTTTGCCAGGTCTTTTCTTGATGAAGAGTGGAAAATATCTACTGAAAGAGCCTTGTCATTCATTTCCGGAACCATGGAATTCGAAAAAAAATTTTTAATGGAAAAACTTCGGAAAAAATTACATAGTGAAGATGCTATAAACAGACTCATCTATACCCAATTAATAGAATTTAAAAATTTTCCTGAGGTGGCGGCGCTTGCTCTTCAACTGCATCCAATTAATAAACCTACGGATCTATCCATGGATTCTTCGATTCATGATATTCAAAAATGGTTGGATACCGAATATTTACCATTTTATAACTCGTGTGCCCTTCTTGGGCTTCTTGATCAGACAGAATCCTATATAAAAGAGTTTGAAAATTGGATAGCGAAACATTATACGGATATGCTCTTCGGAAAAGGGATGGCTTACAGTAAAATTTTGCAACTCAAAGAATTTGTCTCTATTGGAGAGCCCGTTCTTATGATTGTTTTTGACGGGTTGGATTATATTTGTGCCAGAGATGAGCTGGTGCCAGCAATGCAGAATTTAGGATTCTACCCATCAAATGAGATGGTTCCCTATTTTTCATTTTTACCGACGCAAACCTACATTTCAAAACCGACCCTCGTGGCTGGTAAAATGAAATCACAGATTCCTGATGAACAGCCAACCGCTATATTTTATAAAAACCTTCTTCAGGGGTATCTTGGTATTCCTGAAACCGATATTCGATCAAAAACGGACCGAGATGGTAGCCTTTTGGAGCTTATCCAAGAACCTGCGACTGTTTATCTTTATTTAGACAATCATCTTGATCAAGAACTTCTTCATAAAAATTACCGTCAATATATTAGAAAAAAGAAATATGGTGAATACATCAAAAAAAAGGCCAGCGAGATAGCACAATGCCTGAAAGATTTTAAGGAAATGTATGGAAAATCATTACAGGTAATTATTAGCAGTGATCATGGCTACACTGTAATCCCTAAAACAGGCGAAATCATTGATGTCTCTTTGACAAAAAATGGAAAAACGCGAACTTTAAAAGCAGATGAATGCGAAAATTTAAAAGATATAGAACAAGACAAAATATGGGAATTGAATTCTGATCTCTACGGCTTAAATGATACAATGATCGTTCCAAGAGGATATGCTTGTTTCAATAAGCGCCCCCAAGGGGCCACTCACGGGGGATGCTCTCCGCAGGAAATGGCTGTCCCCTGGTTCATTATTAATAAAAATAAGCCCGTACCACCAATAGAATTGAATTTTACCATTGAGGGTGATATTTTCCGAAAACGGGCTGAGAATTCTTTGATCATAACCATATTGAATCCAAATCCATATACAGTTACATTTGTTGAAATGGATATAGAAGGAATGGATCCAAACTCTAATTTGCCCAAAGTTATAAATGCCAACACTATCGAAAAAATTAATTTTAACTATGATGCGTCTGTGATAGTTGAAAACAATGCTAAATTTTCAATATCCTATTGTTTTAAAAGCATGGCTGGAAAAATGAAACATAAATTAACAATAACCGCGCCAACAACAGGTGCCATGACAACCGAGTTTGATGATGACTTTGACTTCTGAAGATAATCAAGACTATATTGATCGTAAGATATCTAAATCTTTCCCAGATGTATGTGTACATAAAGGACTGGCTGCAAGTGTCGGGCTTTCTGGCCGTATAATTCCTGCCTTTGTATCTGACTGGCTCGTCAGTAAGTACAGTGACGGAGAGGGGGGGGTAAATAGTGAAGGTATAAGGAATTTTATATCACGATATTTACCTGATAAAAAACAAAAAGAATCGTTAATGTATGAGATCCGTAACGGGAATCCTCTTAAAATATTAGATTCTTTTAGTGTTAAGGTTCATCCAAAAACAGGAGATTTGAAACTACGCATCCCTTCACTTGATATTACCGGACGAGCCCTTGATTCAATTGTGGATGCTCACCCATCTTTATTGATGGGAAATGTTTGGGGAAGTGGGACATTAAGTTGGAGCCCTTTGAAGGACAAAAAAGATCAATATGAAATTGTCATGACATCTTTTAATCCGATGCAGGCCGCGAGCATTGATCTTGAATATTTTTTATCACAACGCAAAGAATTTGATTTTGAAGAGTGGCTCACACTGTTAACGCGAACAATGGGTTATAACGAACAAAAATACTCGACAAAACAAAAATTATTAATTTTCACAAGACTAATACCTTTGATAGAGCCCCGTGTTAACATAATTGAACTTGCCCCAAAGGGTACGGGGAAATCATATATTTATAGTCAATTGTCTCGACATGCATGGCTCATAAGCGGAGGGGTGGTAACACGTGCCCAATTGTTTTATGATATGAACCGCCAGCAAGCAGGTATTATTTCAAACTTTAATGCTGTAATTCTGGATGAAATTCAAACGATTAAATTGAGTAATGAAGGGGAAATTGTCGGTGCGTTAAAAGGTTACCTTGAGTCTGGTGAATTTCGTGTTATGGGTTTTCATGGTTCATCCGATGCCGGTTTTGTCATTCTTGGCAACATTCCCATCATCGATGGTATGCCAAGAGATGAAAATTGTTTCAGGGAATTGCCAAAATGGTTAAATGGACAAGATGCAACAGCCTTGCTAGATCGATTTCACGCATTAGTGCCAGGTTGGGAACTACCCAGAATACAATCCACATATTTGTGCAATTCGTTCGCATTGAGAGCGGATTACTTCGGAGAAGTCTTGTATACATTAAGGGCAAGCCAGGAGCATATGGCTTTTGTTAAAGACCATACAAATTCTTTTGGTGACTTAAGAGACACAAGGGCGGTTCAACGATTAGCATGTGGGTATCTCAAATTGCTTTTCCCAAATCTAAATACCGTAACCTTAGAAGAATTTAACGAATTTTGTTTGCAACCAGCAATACATCTGCGATCAAACATCCGACGACAAATGGCGCTTGTAGATCCAGAGTTTTCGCCCAATATCGCTGATATCCAGATTTGTTAGTTTGCTTTTTTGGAAATAAAAATATAGGGAAAAGTATAGAGATAGGCTATCTTGGGGGCTTTCCATTCTATGAACCTGCATATGCGAAATTGAGACGGGCTTTATTTTGTTTTTTAGGATGGATAATAATATCGACATCTTGATCTAAAGCACGTAAGAACAAAAAGAGCCTTTCCATTGAAAAACCATCAAGTTTACCGTTTCTCAGAGCTG
>Ga0307987_1001019_pt1 | contig 15922 bp, 9 predicted proteins | sample EllFjometagen181_FD_203157 | JGI IMG/M metagenome (GOLD analysis project Ga0307987, IMG submission 203157) | Marine microbial communities from Ellis Fjord, Antarctic Ocean - #181 | ecosystem: Environmental > Aquatic > Marine > Unclassified | place: Southern Ocean | collected 2014-10-08
CTGTTGATCCGACGGTTGGTGATAAAGCAGGCCTGTCCGATCTTGCCGGCAACACTGCCCCACAAGGCCAGGCAGGCGGCATGGGCGGTGGTGGCGGACGCGGCATGGGCGGTGGCGGCGGACGCGGCATGGGCGGTGGCGGCGGACGCGGTATGGGCGGTGGCGGCGGACGCGGCATGGGCGGTGGCGGCGGACGCGGTATGGGAGGCGGCGGTGGACGCGGCATGGGTGGAAGACAGTCTTAACATTACCCCGAAAAACCATCCCGACAAATTTGCCATCTGTTGCCTTTTTGTCGGAGCATTTTTTTATAGCTATTTATTGATTATTGGACAAAAATATTGCATGATTAAGTTGTTCTTTTGCTCTTTTACTTGTTTTTTTGACAATAAACAATAAATTGAGGAGGTTCTTCGGCCCGTGCCCGTAACTTGGAAGATACTTGTGATAGATGATGACCTGGATATTTTGGATGTCATGACAATCACCCTTAAAGATGCCGGATATTCGGTTCTTTGTGCCCCGGATGGGCAAACGGGTATCTTACTTGCCAAAAGCCACTCCCCCCAGATCGTCATCACCGATATTAAAATGCCCGGCATGAGTGGCCTTGATGTTCTTGAAAAAATTAAAAAAATAAAACCCGCAACAGAAGTCATCGTTACCACAGGGTTTGCAGATATTAAACATGCGGTCAAAGCCCTGCAGTACGATGCCTCTGATTTTATTTCAAAACCCATTGATGATGACGCACTTCACATGGCCTTGCGCCGTGCCATGCAACGCCATACTGACAAAAAACAATTGTCTGATTACACCGCTCTTCTTGAGAATGAAAATCTTAAAACCAGTTCCGAGCTGGTAAAAAATGTAAATTTCCAAAGCAGCCTCATCGAAAATTCAATGGATGGCATCCTCGGGTGTGACGAAAACGATATCATTGTAACTTACAACAAAAGTATGGAAATGCTTTTGGGGTATCCCAAAGCCCTGGTATTGAAACAAATGAAAGTGGATGATTTTTTTAACCCTGACCGATTTCTACAATTTAAGACCGATTTGTTTGACAGCGATTTCGGTGGTCAAAACCGGTTGTTTGTTTACGAAACCACCCTGCTTTCAATGGGGAAAAAAAATATTCCGGTCCAGATTTCAGGATTTGTTCTTTCCGAGGACAGGGTGCAAAATTATATGGTATTTTTCATCAATGATTTAAGAACGCTGAGAACTTTGGAAAAGGAAGTGACGGTTCAAGCAAAATTGCTTCACCGGGAAAAAATGATATCTTTGGGACGACTTGCGGCTAGCATGGTTCACGAGATTAATAATCCCTTGTCCGGGATCTTGAACTATATTAAACTGATGATCCGTGTCCTTGAAAAGGAGGATGTCTCCTTTAATAAAACCGTGGACCAGATTCAAAATCAGATACAAAATCGGGTCAAAAAGTTCAAATCCTATCTTTCAATCATTGAATCTGAAACCCAGAGATGTTCTGATCTTGTTTCCGGTCTTTTGAAATTTTCAAGGAAAACAAAACTGGAACAAACGCAGATTAATGTGGCCCAATTGATTCAACACAGCCTTTTACTGTGTAACCATAAGCTTGAATTGAGTAATATTGTATTGAAACAGGGATGTGATCCTGACCTTCCCCATGTTAATGGAGATTTTAATCAACTTGAACAATGTCTCATTAATTTAATTTTTAATGCCATAGACGCCATAGATGCCATAGACGCCATTGAGACTGGGGCTGTCCCTGGTACAAGAGGAGTCGGTGGGGGCATCCTGGAAATCCGGGCAGGGTTAGTGGAAGAAAACCTTGTTTGTATCACGATTAAAGACAATGGAAAGGGCATTTCTAAAGAAGATCAACCCTTTATTTTTGAACCGTTTTTTACCACAAAAAAACAGGGGTATGGGGTAGGACTCGGGCTGTCGACGACCTATGGAATTATTGAACGACATAAAGGAACGATTGTTGTGAAAAGTATGCCCAATGTGGGTTCTCAATTTATCATTAAACTTCCCTCTGGAAAAGTAGGTTAGAAAAAAATGAACGGTTGAGAATAATATAAACTAGATCGGAGGTATCCATGTCCGGAAAGTTTGCACCTGGAAAGTTTGTTGATTTAAGATTTCAATCCCCTAGAATCGGGTTTTATATTTGTCATTGCGGGTTGAATATTGCCGCCAAGGTGGACGTTGAATCTGTCAGGGACTATGTGTCGCCCCTTGAAGGAATACAGGTCTCAAGGGACTATAAATTCATGTGCTCGGAACCTGGCCAGGCAATGATTGAAAGGGATATCCGGGAATTGAACTTAAACCGCATCGTGGTGGCTTCCTGTTCCCCGAGACTGCACGGCAAAACATTCATGGAAACCTGCCGGCGGGCAGGTCTCAATCCCTATTATTTTCAAATGTGTTCTGTGAGGGAACAGGTTTCCTGGGTCACCGAGGATCCAGACCTTGCCACACAAAAAGCTAAACATCTGGTAAATGCCGCCATTCAAAGGGTCCAATTTCATCATCATCTTGAAACAAAGACATCCCGGGTTCATCCGGATGTGGTGATCATTGGCGGTGGCATTGCCGGCATGCAGGCAGCCATTGATATCGGTAATTCGGGTCATAAAGCATACCTCATTGAAAAGGATACCACCATTGGCGGGCATATGCTTCAATTTGATAAAACCTTTCCTACCCTGGACTGTGCCGCCTGTATCGGCACGCCTAAAATGGTGGAAGTCGGTCAAAATTCCAATATTGAGTTGCTCAGTTTCAGTGAAGTGACTCATGTGTCGGGGTTTGTGGGCAACTTCATCCTGGATGTTAAGCGAAAATCCCGGTTCATCAATGAATCCCTTTGTACAGGATGTGGCGAATGCGCAAAGGTTTGTCCTGTTTCGATCCCCAACCCCTGGGATGTGGGGTTGGCATCCAGAAAGGCCATCGGCAGGTCATTCCCCCAGGCAATTCCTATTACCTTTAATATTGAGAAACGAGACAGGGCCCCTTGTAGACTAACCTGTCCGGCCGGGATTAATGTCCAGGGATATGTTCAATTGATTGGCCAGAAAAAATATGATCAGGCCACGCGGCTAATTATGGAAAAAGCGCCCTTTCCAGGGGTTTTGGGAAGGGTTTGTCCCCACCCCTGTGAGGCGGAATGTCGGCGCAAACTTGTGGACAGCCCCATTGCCATCAAAGAGTTGAAGCGGTTTGCAGCAGACAGGGCAAATCTTGACCCGGACGACATTCCCAAAATTTTGGATCGCAAAGAAAAAATCGCTGTGATCGGTGCCGGACCCGCAGGCCTGACCGCTGCCTATTTCTTGCGGCTCAAAGGATATCAGGTGACTGTTTTTGAACGATCATCTGTTCCCGGCGGTATGCTGAAAACCGGCATCCCGGACTATCGGTTGCCTTCAGACGTTCTTGATCGGGAAATTAATTATATCCTGGCCCATGGGATAAGGCTTGAGACCCATAGGGCATTTGGGACCGATATCACCTTTGAAAGTTTGCGCCAGGAGGGTTTCGGGGTGTTATTTTTAAGCGCGGGTGCCCATAAAACACTTACCCTGGGCCTTGCCGGGGAAGAGACAACCCGTGGAGTGATAGATGCCATTTCTTTTTTGCGGGATGTGAATCTGGGCCGTAAAACAGATTGTGGAAACCGCGTTATCATCGTTGGGGGCGGTAATGTGGCAATTGATGCGGCACGGTGTGCCAAAAGGACGGCCAACTGTGAAGTTTCCATCATTTACCGGCGGACAAGACAGGAAATGCCAGCCTATGGGGAAGAAATCGTCGGTGCCCTTGAAGAGAAGATCAATATCATGCCCCTGACAACACCCACCCGAATTATCACCCGAGATGGCAAGATTGTGGGGCTTGCATGTACGAAGAACCAATTGGGCGAAATGGACGCATCCGGGCGACGGCGACCCGTAAATATCCCCGATTCTGAATTTATCGTTGAGTGTGACACCCTTATCCCGGCCATCGGACAAATCTGTGATCTGTCCTGGGCTCATACCATGCCCGGTCTTGAGATTACAGAATATAACCGGATAAAAACCCATCCCGACACCCTGCAGACAAGCCTTGAGGCTGTTTTTGCAGGGGGAGACATGGTCACCGGTCCTGCAACGGTTATTGAAGCCATTGCCCAAGGGAGAAAGGCTGCCCTTGGTATTGACACCTATATTGATACCTATATCGATAAGGCCAAAACAGATACAGATAGGGTGCCGATAGATGACAATGGGCCGGGCCAGGGGGAAATGGAAAATTATTCAGATATCCCCTTAAATATTGAGGTGGAAGAAAGGGTTTGTGTTCAATCTGTTGATCCTGCACAAAGGGTTTTGTCTTTTACGGAAGTTGAAGCGACCCTGACAGAAGACGCCGCCATCAAGGAAGCCAACCGATGCTTAAATTGTGCCATCTGCTGTGAGTGCATGGAATGTGTCACGGCCTGTGAGGCAAAGGCCATTGATCATTTGATGCGAGACGAGAACATTCAGATAGACGCCGGCAGCATTATTCTTGCAACGGGATATGAACCCCTTGATCCCACCCCCATGAAACAATTCGGGTATGGCAGGTTTGCCAATGTATTTTCGGCTTTTGAATTTGAACGACTCAGCAATGCCACCGGCCCCACCGGCGGCCAAATTTTGATCAGAGATGAAAACAATGAATTTACACGATCACCCAAAAGCGTTGCCATTGTCCATTGTGTCGGGAGCCGGGATGTAAATTACCATGAATACTGCTCACGGGTCTGCTGCATGTATGCCCTGAAATATACCCATTTGATCAAGGAGAAAGTGGGCCATGACACAAAGGTATATGATTTTTATATAGACATGCGATGCTTTGGGGAGGGGTATGAAGAGTTTTATAAACGGTGCCAGGAAGAGGGAACCATCTTTATCCGGGGGAAAGTGGCCCAGATCACGGATCAGGCCCTAACGCCTTTAGAACAGGGAAAGCTGATTGCCATTGCAGAAGACACTCTTTTAGGCGAATTGGTTCGGGTACCCGTGGACATGGTGGTTCTGTGTTCGGCTATCCAGGCAAGAGAAGATGCCGTGGATGTGGGAAGAATATTTGGGGTCAACCAGGGGGCGGACGGGTTTTTCCTTGAAGAGCATCCCAAATTGGGGCCCTTGAATACCGCTACTGAAGGGGTTTTCCTTTGCGGGTGTTGCCAGAAACCCATGGATATTCCCGACACCGTGTCCCAGGCATCGGGTGCGGCGGTAAAAGCACTCTCCCTTGCTGTGAAAGGCCGGGTTGATATTTCTCCCACCATTTCTTACATTGATCCGGATATTTGTGTGGGGTGTAAAACCTGCATCGACCTTTGTCCCTATTCAGCCATTGAATTTGATGACAGACGGCAGGTGTCGGTTGTCAATGAAGCGGTTTGCAAGGGATGCGGAAGCTGTTCGGGTTTTTGCCCAAGTGGGGCTGCCCAAAGCCGTCATTTTACCAAGAAACAGGTTTTCGCTGAAATTAGCGGCATATTTTAAGGAGATAAACATGGAACCATTTGAACCGGTCATCATCGCTTTTGTCTGTAACTGGTGTACTTATACGGCGGCCGACCTTGCCGGGACATCCCGGTTGTCCTATCCCACCAATATCCGTTTGATCCGGGTCATGTGCACGGGAATGGTCGATCCGCAATATGTGATAAAGGCATTCTTGGAAGGCGCAGATGGAGTGCTGATTAGTGGATGTCATCCGGGGGACTGTCACTATATCAATGGTAATTATAAGGCAAGACGGAGGATCAAGTTGTTAAAAGAAATCCTTCCACGGTTTGGAATTGAACAGGAGCGGTTGCGCCTGACCTGGATCGGGGCCAGCGACGGTATTGAATTTGCTCAAGTCATGACTCAGCTCAATGATCAAATAATTGAAATGGGGCCTTCCCAGACAAGAATGAATGTGGCCATATAAAGGAAATCTTTGCCATGATACGTACAATAGAACGTGAAGATAATAGTCTGGTCAAAGGGTTGCAGCTGTTTTTTAAACAGCTTTTGGAAACTAAGGAAATTGATGCCCTTTTTCTACCGGTTCAGTTAAAAAACTCAACCTCCATTATGCCTAATCTTGTGACAGATCTGGCACAATTGGACCGTGCCTTACCCTTGAGCCCGGCCTTTCCCATCAATTCGGCCAGGATGGTATCCCGTCTTTCATATAAGGCATCGGGAAGGAAAACAGCTGTGGTGTTAAGGCCCTGTGAAATGCGAGCTTTTATCGAATTGATAAAGCTTAAACAAGGGTCCAGGCAGGAGTTGATTCTGATTGGTATGGATTGCCCGAAGGCCCTTACATCCTCTGATTATACGGCCTATATGAACCCCAATTCTTCTACGCCCCCCCTGGACACGTCCCCTTTGGATAATAACCCTTTGGATTGGGATGCCTATATTCAAACGGTATTTTCCCAAACTAGTGACACCCTCAATGGATTTGATTTTAGCCCTGCCTGTCGTACCTGTGAGAATCCATTTCCCATGAATGCGGATATCAATATTCTTCTGCAGGGGGTAGATCTTTCAAGGGGCATGATGGTGGAATCAGGAAGCGATCTGGGCGTCAATTTTCTGGAACGTCTGGCGTTGCCCGAAGCCGTCAAACCCGAGGCCCGGGATGAGATAATGCTGCAGATAAAAGAGGCCAATTTTAAGGCAAACCAGGCAATGGTGAAGGATATTGAGGAAAGGACAGATAGTATCGTAAAACTCAATGCTTTTTTTGACCGGTGCATCAATTGTTATAATTGCCGGAATATGTGTCCGGTCTGCTATTGCAAAGAGTGTGTCTTTAATACCGATGTGTTTAATCATCAGCCGGTTCAATACCATCAGTGGGCAGAAAAAAAAGGGGCTATCAAACTGCCCACAGATACCGTCTTTTACCATCTCACCCGCATGGCCCATATGAGTCATGCCTGTGTCGGGTGTGGCCAGTGCTCAACTGCATGTCCCAGCGACATTGATGTTTTTCAATTGTTTAAGAGCGTGGCACAAAGGACCCAGGCCGCCTTTGAATATTTTCCTGGGACCGATGAAAATCAACCGCCTCCCTTATCTGTGTTCTGTGAACATGAATTTGAGGGTACGGTTGGTATTACAAGGGAATAATGACTCAATAAACGACCCGATAAATAAAAAGCTAAATGATGTATAACACTGCCAAGGTTGAATGGCAGCCGGGGGTAAAATGAACAAGGCAATTGGTAAGGCATTGGTTGCCGGGGCCGGGTTAAGCGGCATCAGATCTGCACTGGACCTGGCACAAACCGGATATAAAGTTCTTCTTATTGATAAATCTGACCATGTGGGGGGGCTGTTATCCCAGTTGGATTACCAGTTTCCCACATCCAAATGCGGGTATTGCAGAATGCTGCCCATGTTTGACAGGGATTTGTCTTCCCAACATTGCCTGAGAAAAGGATTGGTCCATGAAAATATTGAGATTCTTTTGTCAACGGAACTGATCTCCATTGAAGGGGAGCCCGGAAATTTTACCGCAACCCTCAAGCAAAATCCTTCCCTGATTGATTCGGACCTGTGCACGGGGTGCGGGGAATGTGAACGCGTTTGTCAGGTGTTTGCCGATGATCCTTTCAATGAAGGATTAATAAAAAGAAAAGCTATCTATCTGCCAAGCCCCCAGTCTTTTTCCAATGCCTATACCATTGATTATACAGCCTGTACCCGGTGTGGCGACTGCGAGAAAATTTGCCCCACCGGGGCCATTAAATTGATCAATCAGGACAGGGAAAAATTTAAGATCCTGGTCGTGGATGATGAAAAAATTGTTCGAGAATCCACACAAGAATGGCTCAAAGAAGAGGGGTTCTGTGTAACAACAGCCGATTCAGGACAAAGGGCCCTTGATTTGATGGAGGATCAGCCGTTTAATATGATGCTCACCGATATCAAGATGCCGGGCATGGATGGTGTTGAATTGCTGGCAAAGGCAAAACAGATAAACTCAGGATTATGTGTTATCATGATGACTGCCTATGCAGCGGTTGATTCTGCTGTGGATGCCATGAAGCAGGGGGCACTTGACTATCTGACCAAACCCTTTGATCCGGATATGCTGGTTGCCATGGTGCTTAAAGTATACCATGAATTTGAAATTGCCCAGGGGCGGGTCGAACAGGTGGATGCCCTGATTCTTTCCGGGGGGGTGGAGTTTTTCAAGCCGAACCTGGGGAAAAATCCGTATGGTTATGGTGTCCTGCCGGGAGTTATCACCGGGATGGAGTTCGAGCGGCTCATCAGTGGTACGGGTCCTGGGACCGGCCCTGGTATAGGTTCTGGTAATGGGCCCGGTAAGGGAAAACTCATGCATCCTGTGACGGGTAAGCCTGTGGAAAAAATTGCCTGGATTCAATGCGTGGGGTCCCGGGATGCCCAAACAGATACGCCGTTTTGTTCAACGGTCTGCTGTATGATGTCCATAAAAGAGGCCGTTCTTGCCAGGGAAAAATTTGGTCCGGATATTGAAGCCACCCTTTTTTATATGGATATGAGAACCATTGGGAAATCTTTTGAAGACTATAGGAGCAAAGCCCAAAATGAGCATCAGGTCCGGTTTGTGAGAGCCAGAATTCATTCTCTCACCCAGGTTGCCACAAAAGAAGGCGCCACACAAGAAGACGCCACACAAGAAGACGCCACACAAGAAGACGCCACACAAGAAGACGCCACACAAGAAGACCTCAGGCAGGAAAATACCCCTCTTGTAGCAAGATACGCAGATCTTCAGGGGAAAATTCATGACGAAGAGTTTGACCTGGTGGTTTTGGCCACCGGCCAGAAACCCAACCGGCAGATGGCAGCCTTTGGGGTGAAACATGATATTGCCATCAACCCATGGGGATTTATTCAAAATACTGCCTTTTCAATGGTCGAGACATCAAGGCCCGGGATATTATCCGGAGGTTCTGTTTCAGGCTTCAAGGATATCAGCGATTCGGTCATCTGCGCGTCGGCAGCAGCGCTTGGGACCTGCAAAATAATGCACCAGGCCGGAAAGCAGACAACAAAGGAGATTGTAACAGATGATGGGCAGGACCCAACCCTTTTTGCAAGACAAACACCTAAGATTTTGACGGTGTTGTGCCGCTGCGGTGATACGCTTGCTCAACGAGTTGATCTTGAAGCCCTGAAAATTTGTTTGGACAAAAATCCGGAAAATGAATCTGTTGAAATACTCGATAAACTTTGTATGGCGCAAGGAAGGGAGGCCTTGATTGAGATGCTCTGTGCCAAATCGGTCAACCGGCTCGTTTTGGGAGCCTGTCTGCCCTGCATCCAAAAAAAATGGATAAGGGAACTGGCACGTGACGCAAAATTTCCTTCAAGCCTTGTGGAGACTCTGGATATGATTTCGGTTCTAAAACAATATCCAGATTCACAAAATATAGATTTACAAAATCCAGATTCACAACCTGGTGAAACCAGCATTCCTGAAGCCACCCGTCTTGAAGCGACAATCTCTAAAGCCACCGGGGCCATTGAGCGGGAGTTGAAAATTTTGATATCCAGGGCCCGGTTTAAAAACCCGGTGCCAGAGGAATGGATTGATGCCAATCAGAATGCCCTGGTCATTGGCGGCGGCATTGCCGGTATCACGGCAGCTTTGTCCATCGCAGACTGCGGGTTTTACGTGGACCTTGTTGAAAAGGAGGAGACCATTGGCGGAAATTTGCGATGGATGGACAAAACCATTGACAACTTGGATATCCAGGGTTACCTGAATGAAAAAATCAAAGAGCTTGCCGCCCATAAGCTGGTTACCCTTCATACCCAAACACGGGTGGAAAGCGTGGCTAAACGTCCCGGGGAATTTGCCACAGTTTTAAAAACCCTGGAAAATTTGCCAAAAACGGTTCAGCACGGGGTGACCATTCTGGCCACGGGGGGAAGCCAGGCCCCGCTTGAGTTGAATGGAAACGATTCTCAGAAAATAGAACTGACCCAGAAAGGATTTGAAATTGCTCTTCAAGACCAGTCCATTGATCCTGAACGACTGACCAGTGTCGTGATGATCCAGTGCTCGGGCACACGGGATGAAAAGATGAATTATTGTTCCAGGGTCTGTTGTGTCAGGTCTTTGAAAAATGCGATTTTTCTCAAAGAAAAGAACCCTGACATCCAGGTTTATGTTCTTTACCGGGACATGATGAGTTATGGATTTTTTGAAGACTACTACACTAACGCTAAAAATCTCGGGGTGCTTTTTTTCCAATATGATCCTGCTGATAAACCCGTGATCCGGATAAAGAACGGCAGGTGTTTTGTTAAAACCCGTGATCTTTTGTTGGATATGCCGGTGGAGATTGAGGCCGATTGCGTTGTCCATGCCACCGGGATTTTGCCGGATCTTTCAGGAGCTCTTGTCGCTCAGTATGGGGCCGCTTTGGATCAGTTTCATTTTTTTAAGGAGGCCGATTCAAAATTTCGCCCGGTTGACAGTCTGAACTACCGGGTGTTTGGCTGCGGGTTGTCCTTGAAGCCGTGCACCATTCAGGAGGCGGTCGCTTCAGCCGAGGCCTCTGCCATCCGTGCCGTACAAATTTTATCCCATGAACGGCCCAAATCCGGGAAAACGGTTGCTGCCACCAGGAGCGCAACCTGCAGCCTGTGTGAAATGTGCGTTGAAACCTGTCCCTATGGTGCCAGATTTGTGGATTATCTTGAAGGAAAAATAATTGTGGACCCTGCCGCCTGCCAGGGATGTGGGGTTTGTGGGGCTGTCTGTCCAAGCAATTCTGCTTTTTTAGAAGGCTTTGACGGGCGAGGGATGTTGGATGCAATCGATATGGCGATGTCATGATATCTACAAAAAAAAAGAGTGGAAAAAAATACAAAAGGGGAAAGCTTATGGGATTGCTAAGTCAAGAACGGCTGCTGGCAGAGGTCAAACAAGCCAAGGAGATGGTACAAACCTGTATTCAATGCGGTACCTGTACGGCTTCCTGCCCCAACCTTGATTTTATGGATATTACGCCCCGGCATATGTGGCGGCTGCTGCTGACAGATCATGTCCAAGCCCTTTTTTCGAGCAAATCCTTTACCATGTGCTCTTCTTGTTATTTTTGCACATTAAGATGTCCAAGGGGACTTGAATTAACCCATACCATGGGACTTTTGAAACAGGCCGCATCCCGATTGAAATTAAAGCAGTTTCAGCGGTCTTCCCTTTTTTATAAAGCTTTTTTGGACAGTGTGGAAAAACACGGAAGGGTCAGGGAGATGGAATTTATGACCCATTATTTTGTTTCAATGAAAAATCCGGTTATTCCTTTTGGGTATGCCTCTTTAGGACTTAAATTATTGGCCAAGGGAAAGATCCGGCCCGAATTTCCATCACTGGGTAAGGCAAAATTCGGGGGTAAGGGAAAATTAGAGGCCATATTCAAAAAAGTGGCCCAGCTGGAGGAATGAGATGAATTATTTATACTATCCGGGCTGTTCATTGGAAGGAACCGCAGCTGAATATGATATTTCAACCCGCCTGTTATTGGAAACCATGGATGTTCACATTCAGGAAATTCAAGACTGGAACTGTTGCGGGGCAAGTGCTGCAGAGTCTTACAGCGACCTGTTGTCCCATGTGCTGTGTGCAAGAACCCTTGCACTTGCAGAAAAAATGAAGGGGCCAGGGCAGATACTGGTTCCCTGCAGTGCCTGTTATCTTAATCTTAAAAAAACCGAAGAAGCGGTGAAACGAGACAAGCCGCTGCTGGTAAAAATTAACAAGGCCCTTGCCGAAGAAAATCTTGTTTTTAGAGGAGATGTGAGTGTCCGGCACCTCTTAGATGTTTTGTCAACTGAGGTGGATATTTGGAAAATCAAAGAAGTGTCCCAAAATAAAATGGCTCGGTTTACCGTCGCACCCTATTATGGGTGCCAGTGCCTGCGGCCCTTTGCCGTTTTTGATGATCCTGAAGAGCCCCATTCCATGGATGTATTGATACAGGCCACCGGGGCCAGGGTATTTAATTGGGAGGCTGGTAGCCAGTGCTGCGGTGCTTCCAACACCACCACAAAGCCTGCAGCTGGCATGGCGCTTGTGGGAAGAATTTTGAATGCTGCACGAGGAGCCGATGCCATTGTGACGGTATGTCCCATGTGCCAGATGAACCTTGAAAGCAACCAGAAAAAGATATCCCATGAACAAGGGGTTGATCTTGAGATTCCGGTTCTTTATCTTCCCCAATTTTTGGGCCTTGCCATGGGAAAGTGCCCAACGGATGTGGGGTTGGATAAAAATTTGTCAAATACCAGAGGAGTTACGGCCAAGGCAATATGAGTGACTTTACTAAATATTTAAAACACAGCCTTGTTTCAAAACTGAGCATTATTATCGGGTGCACTGTTATTCTTTCCATATCGGCTTGGGCTTACTTCAATATCAATAATATCAAGACCCAGATCATAAAAAATGTTATTTCCAGTACCGAGCAGTTGTCAAATTCCATCAAGCTTGGCACCCATTATGCCATGATGCTCAATTCAAGAGATGATATTACACAGATTATTGATAATATTGCCACCCAGCCGGGAATAGAAAATATTCGGATCTACAACAAGGACGGTCAGATTAAATTTACCACCCATAAAGCAGAAATTGATAAAGTCGTCGATATAAAGGAGGTGGCCTGTGATATCTGCCACAGACAATACCCACCGCCGGTTCAGATAGGACTTGACCAACGGTTGCGGTTTTTTCGTTCCGAACAAGGCCACAGGCTTTTAGGGATTGTCCAGCCCATCTGCAATGAGCCGGGGTGTGCCATGGACTGTCATTTTCATCCGGAACATCAAACCATATTGGGCTCCCTTGACGTGGTTGTTTCCCTTGAACCCACAGACCGCCAGATACTTACAATTGAACGAGGAATTATAAAGTTTGCCCTTTGGACTATTTTAATCACAGCGGTGATCCTCTTTTTTTCCATTTTACAATTTGTAAAAAAACCGATTATCAAGCTGATTGATGGGACAAGGAAGATTGCCGAAGGCAATTACAACGAAGATATTGATATTGGCAATGATTATGAAATAGGGCTGCTTGGCATTGCCATAAAAAAGATGGGGACCCAGATCGGCCTTAACCAGGCAGAACTAAAAAAACAAAAAAATGAATACCAGGCGCTTTTTGAAATGGCTCCCTGCATGATTACGGTTCAAGATAAGCAGTATCGGCTTTTAAGATGGAATAGGGTATTTAGCGACAGATTTGATCCAGAGCCCGGGTCCCATTGTTACCATGCCTACAAGGGCCTGGAAGAAAAATGTGGTGATTGTCCGGTTGAAAAAACATTCGCGGACGGAAAATCCCATTATGGGGAAGCAGAAGGAATGGGCAAGGACGGTGAAAAAAATCACTGGATGTTTATTACCTCTCCTGTAACCGATAGCTATGGAAACGTTGTGGCCGCAATGGAGATGAGCATTGATATTACCCTGAGACGTCGACTTGAAAAGGAACTTCAACAATCAGAGGAAAAGTATCATGCCATATTTAATAATATTTCAAACCCCGTGTTTGTGGTGGAGAAGGAAAACTTTGAAATTCGTGACTGCAATAACAAGGCAATTGAGGTGTACGGATATTCAAAAGAAATTTTGTTAGGGAAAGTATTTTCTGAATTTTTTGTCCAGCGAGAAAAAACACAACTGATTGAAAAAATGAAGCGTGACCAGGAGATCAACAAGGTGCAGCACCTTGTTCAAAATGGTCGGTCTATTTTTGTGGATATGTGGGTATCCCCCTCCACATATCTAAACAAGGTGGTGTTGCTTGTGACCATCAATGACATTACAAGGCGCCTTGAAACAGAACAGCTTTTGATCCACGCCGGTAAAATGGCGACCCTGGGTGAAATGTCAAGCGGTATTGCCCATGAATTGAACCAACCCTTGTCTGTTATCAAATCATCCTCCAGCTTTTGTATGAAAAAAATGCGAAAAAATGAACGAATAGAAAAAGAGATTTTTGAAAAACTTATTTCCAAGATTGACAGTAATGTGGATCGGGCTGAAAAGATTATCTATCATATGCGACAATTTGCAAGAAAATCTGAAATTAACCTTGTACTCACAAATGTCAACACGGTTCTCAAAAAAACATTTGAAATGTTTAACCAGCAGCTTAAAGTTCACGGAATTGATGTGGTGTGGGATAAAAATGAAACATTGCCCAAAATACTGGCAGATCCGGACAGGCTTGAACAGGTATTTATCAACCTTGTCATTAATGCAAAGGATGCCATAGAAGAAAAATGGGAAAAACAAGGGATGCGCCAGGGGGAAAATCAGGGAGGAAATGACCAGATTACCATTATCACCCGGCCAACCCGGGACACAGTTTTTATTGAAATACATGACACGGGCGTTGGTATTCAACAAGAGACGGCTGACAAGCTGTTTGAACCGTTTTTTACCACAAAAGAGGTGGGTAAGGGGACAGGTCTTGGGCTGTCCATCAGCTATGGCATTATCAAGGAGTGTTCGGGAGAAATCAGGATGGAACCAAGGGAGTCAGGCGGGACCATTGCCCGGATCTCTTTTCCAGTGCCGACTGACTTTGAAAAGGATCTGAAGTATGAGAATCCTGTATAATGGGGGAAATAATGGGAGATATGATGGGTAAAAACCAAATATCCATTTTGATTGTAGATGATGAAGAAGATATCCGGGATGTGCTTGAAATCGCCTTGAAAGATGCGGGTTATCAGGTATTTCTTGCTGAAAATGGAGAAAAAGCCTTTGGGATATTTAAATCAAAACAGCCGGATATCGTTATTACAGATATTAAAATGCCGGTTATGGATGGGATTGAACTATTACGGCAGATTAAACGGGAAAATCCAGAAACAGAAGTTTTAATGATCACGGGCCATGGGGACATGGATCTGACCATTCGAAGTCTCAAAAACGAAGCCACGGATTTTATTACCAAACCGGTCAATGTGGATATCCTTGAAATTGCCATTGAAAAAGCAGTTGAAAAAATAATTGCAAGGCAAAAGCTAGCGGAATATACCCAAAAACTGGAACTTCTCATCCTTGAAAAATCAAAACTGGCAGATCATTTGTCCTCTTTAGGGGTGATGATCGGAAGCATATCCCATAATATTAAAGGGTTATTAACCAATCTTGATGGGGGGCTGTATGTGATAAAATCAGGACTGAAAAAAGCCGATAATAAAACCATGGAAGAAGGCATCGGACTGCTTGATCAGGCAGTGGACCGGATAAAAAAGATGATCATGGATGTCTTGTTGTATTCCAAGGAACGAGCTTTGAAAAAAGATGCCATTCATTCAAAAGCATTTGTTGAAAAAATTAAAAAAACCATTGAATTAAAATTAAAAGGAACAAAGATCTTTTTTAAATGCAATGATCCTGATGTATCTGATACTTTTTATGCGGATGAATCGTTTTTAATGGCTGCCTTGATTAATTTTTTGGACAATGCCATCGACGCTTGTCTGGTGGATACCCAAAAAAAGGATCATGAAATAGGGTTTGAAATCTCACGGGAAATAGATTCTCTTGTGATCTGTATCCATGACAATGGCTGCGGCATGGACACTAACACAAAAGAAAAAATATTTAACCTCTTCTTTTCTTCAAAAGGTACCAAAGGAACAGGGTTCGGGCTTTATATTTCTAATTCCATTATCAAACAGCATGGGGGGTCCATTCATGTAAGCTCCATAAAAGGCAAAGGGAGTGATTTTAAAATTTGCCTACCCATGTCTAAAGCAGATTTATAAACCAGATTTATAAGAGGAATACAATTTTTCTAAATGTTGAAAGCCTTCTAATTTTTTTTGAATATTTTCTATATG
>Ga0307987_1001020_pt1 | contig 15919 bp, 14 predicted proteins | sample EllFjometagen181_FD_203157 | JGI IMG/M metagenome (GOLD analysis project Ga0307987, IMG submission 203157) | Marine microbial communities from Ellis Fjord, Antarctic Ocean - #181 | ecosystem: Environmental > Aquatic > Marine > Unclassified | place: Southern Ocean | collected 2014-10-08
TGGGAGTTCTTTTCGATCACGGAACGGCCAATTTAAACGGAGATGTGGCGGCATGGATGGAAAAATATGATGTCGAGGCTGTGCCCGCAGGCCCGGGAAATCCCAAAGGGAACGGAGTCGTCGAAGGATCGTTCGGATGGTTAAAACGGATCATCGGAGATATTCGAATAGATATGTCGTCAAAACGAGCCATGGCAAAAAGCATTCTGGAACTTATTTTAAACGTTTATATTAAATTGCAAAGCCGACTTCCGTCAGGAGCAAGCGGCAAATCGCGTCTGGAATTGATGGGAATCCCTGTGGACCCAAAAACCAGAGAATTGGAAAAAAAGCGGCTGCGCGATTATCTGAAGTCAAAGAAAAATGGCAATGAACCCATATTGAAAGTGTTGCGCAATATGGTTCGACACCTGAATATGAATCCAGATATAAAGGTTTTTAAACGCGCGGAAAAGACGATCATTCATTACGACATCGAAGCCGTTCGACGGGCTGAAACGATATTTGTCAAAGCGGTTTCCCGAAAACCCCAACGACTGAACCTCGCTTATTTTTTTGGCATATTAAAACGGATCCAGCAGGAGCGGGATGACCTCGCCTATTCGGATTATTGCCGGGGAAAATATCAGTATGATCGAATGGTTGATATGGAACGACTGGAGCGGGAACGTCTGGAAGCCCAAAAGCCACCGGATATCGAACTGATAGTAAACATGCTGATAAAAACCGTCACGATAAAACAGCGATCTATTCAGGACTTTGCCATGAGAAGAGTGGCTGAATGGGTAGAGCGACTAAAAAAGAGCGTAGAGTATATTGAGCCTTTGCGCAAAAAATTTATGAACATCATCGCGGAGTTGAAAAATATTTCGCTGGACCAAAAAATGGAAATTCAACGACGGGTGGAAACCCTGTTGTCGGCTTAAACCTGCGGAGACCGTGTCACCCAAAAAACTTAATTTTTTTTGGATTTTTGTTGACCACATACAATAAAGAAGACCAATAGCAATCACCGCTAAAGTAGCGTTAATTGAACAAATCCCCAATTGAGACCATACGCTGGTAATCGGAGATTTTGCAAGCCAGCCTGCTATTATCAACTGCAAAGTCAGGAAGCCGCTAAAAATGCGAAAGTCGTAGCTGGTTAATATGCGCAAGTGATTAAGCTGATCCTCATATCTAATGCGTAACGCATCAAACTCGTTACCTACGTAAGCTTTCATCAATTCGGTCTCCTTATGTCTTACCCTAACAACGTTGATAACCAGAAAAGCTTCGTGATATTAACAGTAAATATTGGGTTTAGGTCCTCAACCACAACCTGCGCGGCTACTTGACCAGATCATTTCTTCCACCCTAAGGAGTCAATCAATATATCCGTTACCGTCAAGACAACATATCATCCTCATTTGCTCTTTTATCATACAGGATCAGTTTCATTTTTGATTATGGCTTCAATTTTACCTTTAAGACCTGGAATGTCTTCGACGGCCACCTGCCAGACAATCTGGTAATCGACTCCAAAGTAGTGGTGAATAAGCTTGTCTCTCATTTTTGCCATATTGCTCCATTCAACGTCGGGATATCTTTTCCTGAATTCGTCCGTTATTTTTTTGGCCGCCTCTCCAATAATCTCAAGACTTCTGACAAACGCTCTTTGAACGAGTTCGTCGCGCTGGAATTCATCTTCTGTGATTTTATCTCTTTCCCGCATAATGAACTCAATCTCATCCATAATATGCTTTACAAATTCAAGGTTTGATATCGGCATAGACGACCTCCTCAAGTATATGCGGCCCGATATGGGGACTCAAGCCTTCCTTTGTGACAAGTTCAACTTCGTTTCCAAGCCCGGCTTCAAGAAAATCAATGACCGCTATAAAATTTTTATACTTTTTTCGACCTTCATGAAAAACAGCCAGCACGTCGTAATCACTGGCGTCGTTGTCTTCCCCGCGAACGGCGGACCCGAAAAGCCCGATCTCTTTGATTCCCAGGCTCGCCAGAGCGCCCTGCTCCCGGTGTATCAGGGCGAAAAATTTTTCTTTTCGTGTGTCGGTCATCGCCTCGCGCCTTGACTCTTGTTTGCGCGCTCCCCATGGGAACGCTTTTTACTCTCGTTCCCACGCTCTGCGTGGGAATGCGTCCGGGACGCTCTGCGTCCCATACATCCAAAGGATATCAATATTTTTTATGCGCCGTAAAATCGACGCCCAACCATGCTCTCTACTCTCTTTTTTGTCTTTTTTCCTGTTCTTTCTTTTGATTTGTGCTCTACCTTATGGCCGCAGAGCGGCCGGGCAACGTTCCAACGCGGAGCGTTGGAACGAGAAAAAACAGTTTTCGGGTCTCTTTTTTGTCATCGGTTTTTTCAAAAAAATATTTCAGCATGGAAAGGTTTAAGGTCTTTCCGAATCTTCTGGGTCGGGGCAACAGAACCACCCTGGTGTCTTCATCCATTATTTCTTTGATGAACAGAGACTTATCGACGAAATACCGGTCTTCTTCCCGTAATTCTTTGAAGTCGCTGATGCCTATGGGGAGTTTTTTCATGGGTGTTTATTTTTTTTAGTTTTGTCGCTGTTTGTTCGCCGCCGGGCCGTGAATGTGAGGCGTCCGCTCAGATCAGTCTGATGCCGGGATCAGTCTGATTCCGGTCTTGATGATTTCTTTGGCCAATGGATTTTTTAAATTAAAATCATCCGGCGAAAATGGCAAGACCTCTATTTCGCTGCTTGCGGACAATGTCATGCGTCTTATTTTGTCTTTATCGTCTATTCTGTCACCAGCGAAAATATCAGAGACCAGAGCGATGTCTATGTCGCTCCACTTATGATAGTCGCCTCTGGCATAGCTGCCAAAAAGGATCGCCTCTTTGAGGGGCACATTGTTTTCTTTTAAAATGGCCATGTAGCGGTCTATCTTTTTTTTTATTTCAGAAGGGCATCGAAGCATTTATGGAATTCCTTGATTTTATCAAGATGTTTTCTTGTAAAATCCGTTGTGCATCGTTTGTAAAATTGGAGCTTATAATCAGGATAACGAGCCTGGATATTAAAATCATTTATTTTATCCAGAAAAAACATTTGATCTTCATCCAGTTTTATATCCGATAATTTTGAAAGTCTCGCAAGGTTATGAGTTTTAGGCGGCATATCGTTATCGGGGCTTTTGTGAACAAACACCGCTTTCAAAATTTTTTCCAGAGCCAAATGCCCGACAAAAAGAGACCAGTCATACCTCCCTGACGTGAACATGCTTTCAGCGGATTCAAGATCATGAATGGAACTTTTTCGCCAATACAGAATATGTTCTTCTTTTCTCATTTCAAGGTCTTTCACTCAAAAAATAATGTTCGCCGCCTAATCCGCTTTTACGCCTCAATCTCAATCCATACAAAGCCGTGCGCGTCCACTTCGGCCACGGCGTCTTCCCCGATGACGATGGTCGATTCCCGCTCTTCAATGATGGCGGGGCCGTCGATGCGGGCGCCTGGAAACAGGCGGTCTCTGCTGTAAACCGTAAATGGGATAAATTCTTTTTTTATGATTGAAAACGCCTGCCGGACCCCTTTTGCCCGGTCTTTGATATCGCCGTCTTTGGCATCGGCGCTTTTGGGGTCGAGCAAGGGGATTTCAAACGGTTTTTCAGGCAGGCTCGCCCGGGTTTTGAATGTCACAAACTCCACCCGGCTTTCAGGGTATGTCCGGCCGTACAGCCGTTTGTATTCGGCGTCGAACATCTGCCGAACCTCTGATTTTTTCCAGTTTTCAAAGGGTCTGTTTTCAATGGCGATATCTGTTTCAGAACCCTGACCGACAAAGCGCATCATGATGGAGCGATCATAAATGATCTCTTTTTTTTCAGCCTCCTTAAGGATTTGGGCCCCTTCGTTTTCCAGGGATTTAAAAAGGGCCTCAATCTCTTTGAAATCCGCGGCGTCCAGCGCGACCCTGTGGCTTCGTGAAAGGTCAAAGGCCACCGGGGCGGTGAAAAAACCGAGCGCCGAGCCCACCCCGGCCAGGGGGGGAACCAGTATTTTTCGGGCGCCTGTTTTTTTGGCCAGTCCATAGGCGTGGACCGGTCCGGCCCCCCCAAAGGCCGACACGGTGATGGTCGCGGGGCTTCCCCCTTTTTCGGCGATGTGGGTTTTGGCGGCGGCGGCCATGGTTTCGTTGATCAGATCGTGTATTCCAAAGGCGGCGGCCGTGGGGGACGTGTTTAGCGGCCCGGCTATTTTTTCAGCGATGGCTTTTTGCGCGGCGGATTTGTCAAGGGGCATTTCCCCCCCGAGAAAGTAATCGGGGTCCAGATAGCCCAGCGCCAGGTCCGCGTCCGTGACCGTTGGATGCTCTCCGCCGAGTCCATAACAGGCGGGTCCCGGATCGGCTCCGGCGCTTTCCGGCCCCACCTGCAACAGTCCCATTTTGTTGATTTTTGCGATGCTTCCGCCCCCGGCGCCGATTTCCATGAGATCCACCACCGGAACCTGGATGGGCAGGCCGCTCCCTTTTTTAAAGCGTTGAACCCGGCCGACTTCAAAGGTGGAGACCAGGCCGGCCTCCCCCTTTCGGATGAGGCATGACTTTGCCGTGGTTCCCCCCATGTCGAAGCAAAACATGTCTTTGACCCCGAACATCTTCCCATAAAACTGGGAGGCGGTCACCGCCGCCGTGGGGCCCGACTCAATGATTCGCACCGGAAATTTAATGGCGGTGGACACCGATGTGATTCCGCCGGAGGAGAGCATGATAAAGAGTTTGCCGGAAAAGCCGATGGATTTAAGCCGGGCCTCCAGTTTTTTTAGATAGTTGGATGTGATCGGTTTCACATACGCGTTGGTGACCGTCGTGCATGTCCGCTCATATTCTCTGATCTGGGGCAGGGTTTCAAAGGAGGTGGAGATAAAAAGATCGGGATGTTGGGCTTCGGCGATTTTTTTGATTTGAAATTCGTGATCCGGATTTTCATGGGAATTGATCAGGCATACGGCCAGGGATTCGATCCCTTTTTGTTTCAATTCGTTCAGTCGGGCCGAGACGTCCGCCGGGTCAAGGGGCGTTAGGACCTTCCCGTCGCTTCTGACCCGTTCATTGACCTCCGCGCGAAGGAACCGGGGCGTTAAGGGCGCGGGGTATTCGGCCAGTATGTCGTAGGCGTCGTATCGCATTTCCCGGCCCAACTCCAGGACATCCCTGAACCCTTTTGTGGTGATCAGGCCTGTTTTCGCGCCTTTTCTTTCGATGATGGCGTTGATGACCAGGGTGGTGCCGTGGATGATTTCAACGGCGTCGGGCATAAAATCGCCCGCTTTTTTCTCCAGAGCGTGAATGCCCTGTTCCACGGCTTTTGACGGATCAATCGGCGTGGTCAGGCATTTGTGTGTGATCAGTCGTCCTGTCTCGGTGTTGAGCAGGACAAAATCCGTGAACGTTCCTCCAATGTCGCATCCCAGGCGATACAATCCTTTTTCGGCCAATTCTCACCTCATTTTTGATAAGGGCTTGTTCAACAACAAATATTCGGGTTCCATGTCGCTTCTGTTTAAGTTTAAAGCTCAACCGGTTTAAAACAGACCCGGCTCTTTCCATTCGCCAAAAACCTCGCGGAACACCCCGGTCATTTCCCCCACTGTGGCGTAGGCCCGGCAGCACGCCACCAAATCCGGCATCACATTGCCGCCGTTGCGGGCGGTTTTCTCCAGAGCGGTCAGCGTTTGGGTCGTCTCCCGGTTGTTTCGCGATTTCCGAAGGTTTTTCAATGCCAGAACCTGTTTTTCGGCTGATTCTTCGTTGTATTCATGGAGTTGAATTTCCTGCTCTTCCCCATCCGTGTATTTGTTTACCCCGACTTTGATGATCTCTTTTTCCTGAAGCCCTTTTTCAAACTCGTAGGCCTGGCGGGCGATTTTTCGCTGTATGTCCCCTGTGGCGATGGCCTGGCGCATCCCGCCCATTTTTTCAATCTCTTGCATCTCTTCTATGATTTTGTCTTCCATCTCCCGGGTCAGGGTTTCCACAAAATAAGATCCGGCCAGCGGGTCCACCGTGTCGCGCAACCCCACCTCCTCCATGAGTATTTCAAGGGTGCGGAGGGAGAGAAGAGCGGCCCGGGGGGTCGGTATGGTGTAGGCTTCGTCAAAGGAGCACAGCGCCGTGGTCTGGGCGCCGCCCAGGGCCGCGGCCAGGGCGTAGTAGGAGCCCCGGATGATGTTGTTTTCCGGTTGGCTTTTTGAAAGCCCGCTTCCGCCGCCTCCGAAAAGACCCCGCAAAAACAGTTTTTTGTTTTCAGACACCCCGTATTCGTTTCTAAGCATTTTGGCCCAGAGTTTTCGGGCGGCCCTGAATTTGGCGATCTGTTCCCACATGTTGCCAAACACATTGAGGTTGAAAGAGAACCGGCCGACAAATTCATCGGGCGCGATGCCCCGGGCCGACACTTCGGCGATGTAGGTTTTGGCGATTTCAAAGGAGCATGCGATTTCCTGGGCCGGCGTGGCCCCGGATTCTCTGATGTGATACCCGCAAATGCTCACCGGGTTGCATTTGGGAAGCTCTTTCACCGAGTATTCGATGGCGTCCCCCACCAGTCGGACCGCCGGGTCCACGGGAAAAATCCAGGCGCCCCGTCCGATCATCTCTTTTAATATGTCATTTTGGGGGGTGGCGCTGACGGCCTCCTTTGCAAAACCGAATTTTTCCGCCACCGCCTGGTACATGGCCAGCATCACGGTGGCGTTGGCGTTGATGGTCAGGCCCGAGCCTATTTTGTCAAAGGGGATGCCCGCAAACGCGATTTCAAAATCTTTCAGGGAATCCACCGCCATTCCCACCCGCCCCACCTCTCCTTGGGCCATGGGATGATCGGAGTCGTAACCCATCTGGGTCGGCAGGTCAAAGGCCACGTTCAGACCGTTTTGACCATGTGAGATCATGTATTTGAATCGCTGGTTGGTCTCTTCTGGCGATCCAAAGCCCGTGTACTGCCGGGTGGTCCAGGCCCGGCTCCGGTATCCTCCCGGGTGCAGGCTCCGGGTAAAGGGGTATCCCCCCGGATCGCCCAGATCTGTTTCATAATTAAACCCGGTCTCTTCAAGGTCTTTGGGGCCGTATGAGGTCTTTACCCGGATTCCAGACTGGTAAATCACCTCTTTGACGGCGTCTTTTTCATTTTTTATGTATTTTGCAACGCCCATTTTTTCTCTCCCCGCTCATTTTTTTTCTCTAAAACAGCGCTTTGATCGATTCAATGATTTCCGAAAAGGGGGTTCCTCCGGGAAAGACCCCCCGGACGCCGAGTTTGGTCAGCTTTGAAACATCCTTTTGGGGCACGACTCCCCCGATGATGACATGAACATGGGACATGCCCTCGTCCGCCAGCCTTTTGATGAGTCTTTCACAGATGGACAGATGGGCGCCGGTCATGACGCTCAGACCCACGACATCCGACGATTCCCGCCTGGCGGCCTCGATGATGGCGTCCATGTTTTGGTGAAGCCCGGAATAGACCACGTCCATTCCCGCGTCCCGAAGCGCCAGGGCCACCACCTTCGCGCCCCGGTCATGGCCGTCTAAGTCGGGTTTGGCGATGAGAATGCGAATTTTTTTATTGTTCATATCGGTTGTCCTTTGAGGGGGTTATTTTTTTTTGGGTGGATCGGGTGGATCTTTACAACCCCGACCATTTCGCGATATTGGTTCTCAAAATTTCATGGGTTCCGCCCCCGTTCAGCAAAAACCGGCTGTCCCGGTAGTATCTCTGGGCCGCGTATTCCATGGAATAGCCGTAGGCGCCGAGTATTCGGGTCCCCTCGTCCGCGGCCGCGCAGGCCGCCTCCGTGGCAAAATATTTGGCCATGGACGCCTCTTTTAAACAGGGTATTTTGGCGTCCGCCATTTCAGCGGCGCGGTATGTCATGAGCCTGGAGGCCTCCAGTTGAGTGGCCATGTCGGCGACCTTTGCCTGAATCAACTGATGAGAGCCGATGGTTCGGCCAAATTGGGTCCGTTCATGGGCGTAGCGTATGGAATCGTTTAACGCGGCCCGTTGCAGGCCGATGGCCAAAGACGCGGTCATGATTCGTATTTCGGCCAGTATCGACATGAGGTTGCCCATCCCCTCCGCCTCATTTCCCAGACGGTTTTCCGTGGGGACGAACACATCGGAAAAGGCGATTTCAGATATCTGGGTGGAGCGCGTCCCCACCGTTTTAAAGGGCTGGCTGGCCGAGACTCCGGGAAAGTCCTTTGGCACGAAAAAAAAGTTTAAGCCCCTGAATTTTTTTTTGGGGTCGGTCTGGCAGAGCACGGTGAAAAAATCGGCCACCGGGCCGTTGGTGACCCATGTCTTCATGCCGTTGATCAGGTATCCGCCGTCCGTCTTTTTCGCGGACGTGGACACGGCGCCCAGATCCGACCCGGCCTCGGGCTCGGTCAAACAGAAACAGGCGATCTTTTCCCCTTTCATGGCCGGGAGAAAATACTCTTCGCGCAATCTGTCGGAGCCGAAGTGGAACAGGAAATTGGTTCCCATGAGACACTGCATGGCGGTGATGGCGGCCACGCTCATCAGGCCCCGGGCCAGCTCTTCGCAAATGGCGCAGTAGAGCGTGGTGTTTCCCCCGCTTCCGCCCTTTTTCGTCGGATATCTCACACCGAAAACCCCCATGTCCGCGATTTTTTTAAACATCTCCATGGGGAATTCGCCTGTTTCATCAATTTCAAACGCCTTTGGAATCAATTCGTTATCCACGAACCGGGCCATGCTTTTTCTGATTAGCGTTTCAGGGTTTGATCGCCGCATTTTATCGTTTCCTCGCGTCGGCGCATGAGCCGCTTTTTTTTAAGTGGTTTATCATTTCCGGGACGACGTCCCGGACATCCCCCACAATGCCCCAGTCGGCCACGCTGAAAATCGCGGCCCGGGGATCTTTGTTTATGGCGACGATGTGTCTGGAATGCATCATTCCGGCCCGGTGCTGGATGGCCCCTGAAATTCCGCAGGCGATGTACAGGTCCGGCCGCGCCGATTGCCCGGTCTGCCCCACCTGATTTTCCGGGGGAATCCACCCTTCCTCCACGGCGACCCGGGTTCCCGCCACCTGGCCGTCGATGAGGGAGGCGAGTTCGTCAAGAAGTTTAAAGCCGTCGGCGTTTCCCATTCCTCTGCCCCCGGCCACGATTCGTTTGGCCTTTGAAAGATCAACGCGACTTTTTGCCTCTTGAACCGATTCTATAATTTTGGTTTGGATCTCTTTTTCGTAAAGCGAGACGGCGTGGACGATTCGGGCGCTTTTTTTTGCCGGGGTTTTGACGATCTCCATGATCCCGGGTCTGACCGTGGCCATCTGGGGGCGGGAATATCGGTTGGCGATGGTGGCCATGACATTGCCCCCAAAGGCGGGCCGTGTCTGAAGCAGAACAGAGTCTTTTGGGTCGATGGCCAGCTCGGTGCAGTCGGCGGTGAGACCGGCCCCCACCCGACGGGAGACCCGTGGCGCCAGATCCCGGCCCAGGGGGGTGGCGCCCATGAGCAGTATGTTTGGCCGATGGGCGCGTATGATCTCCTCAATGACCTTTGTGTAGGAGAGGGTTCTGTAGGTCTCAAGGGCTTTGTGTTCGGCGACGCAGACATGATCGGCGCCGTATTCGGCCAGCCCGTCGGCCAGGGTCGCGACATCGCGCCCCAGAATCATGGCGAAAACATCCTGGCCGATGGACTCGCCCAGGCTTTGGGCTTTTCCAAGAAGCTCCAGCGACGATGTTGAAACGCGCCCGTTTTTTTGTTCCACAAAGACCCAGACGCCGGTTCTATCTGAAAAGTCCGGGATGACTTTCGGGGTGGCGTCGGTTAAAATCGCATGGTTTTTGCATAGCGGCAGGCATGCGCCGCACGCCGTGCAATGATCCAGTATAAACGGTTTTCCATCCTTCATGCCAATGGCGTCATACGAGCATTTCTTTATGCATTTTTGGCATCCGTCGCACTGTTTGGTTTCGATCCAGATGGTCATTTGCGCCTCGCTTTATTAAATAAAAATAGTGGTCAAATATCCGGTCCGGGGTGACGGCGTTGTTGAATCCGTCCTGTCGAGTCTGTTTCATGGATTGTTTCAGCGAACCCTTACAACAGTTTGCGCTCGTTTAATTTGTCCATTAACGATCGCGCGGCCGCGACGGAGTCTCCGCCGATGATCTCTCCTTCGCGTGTGTGTTTCGGGGCAAAGGTCTGGATGACATGGGTCAGGGAGCCTTCAAGGCCGACGTCCGCCGTCATGACTCCGATGTCCGCCGCGTTCCATATTTTCAAAGGCGCTTTTTTTCGGCATGAACCGATCAGCCGTTTGATATGGGGGTATCGGGGGGCGTTGGCCGCCTCGATCACGGTGAAAAGAGCCGGGAGTCGGCATTGAAGCATCTCATGCCCGCCTTCGATTTGTCGTTTCGCGACGATGGTTTTTTCGCTGATTTTTTCGACGCCACACACATAGGTCGCCTGGGAAATCCCCAGATAGTCGGCCACCTGGGGACCGATTTGGGCGGTGTCTCCGTCAATGGCCTGCTTGCCGCAGAGAACCAGATCAAAGCCCCCTTTTTTTTCGATGGCTTTTCCCAGGGTAAACGAGGTGGCCCACGTGTCGGAGCCGGCAAAGGCGGTGTCCGAGAGCAGGATTCCATCGTCCGCGCCCATTCCAATGGCCTCGGACAGGGCGTCTATGGCCTGGGGAGGACCCATGGAGATGGCCGAGATCGTTCCCCCAACCATTTCTTTGATGGCCACGGCCATTTCAAGGGCATGCCTGTCGTCTGGGTTGATGATGCTTTCAATTCCCTCCCGGACCAGATTTCCGGTCTTTGGATCCAGTTTGACTTCCGTGGCGTTGGGCACCTGTTTGATCAAGACTATGATGTTCATTTGAATATCCCGATGAAAAATTTGGACAAAAAATGCATGGGGAAAATGAGGCGGGCGCAAAATGATGAGTTTCAGCGCCCTATATAATCCCTTTCTCTTTTAAATCCGCAAGTTTGTCTTTTGTGTATCCGTCAATGGCCGTGTATATTTCATGATTGTGCTCTCCGAAGCGCGGCGGAAAAGAGAGCTGGCGGCTGTTTTTTTCAATAAAAGGAGTGGTGTGCGGGGGCGGGGCCAAAACGATCTGTTTGCCTGTCTTTGGGTCTTGGGCGCGCAGGAGCTTTTTTTCCACCAGCGGGTCCTGGATCATCTCTTTGATTTTTGTGATTTTGCTCACCGGAACCGTGATGGAGGCAAACAGATCAATGAGGGTCTCGGAAGAATGGTTTTGGGTGATCTCATTGATCTCCCGGTTGATCTGATCCACGTTTTTAATTCTTCCCCGGTTTTTTTCGTATATCGGTCGGTCCAGAGCCTTGAATATGTCCTGGGAAACAATGGATTTCCACTGGCGGTCATTGCCCACGGCCAGGTATATGAAGCCGTCGGCGCTTTTATAGACGGAGACCGGGCAGAAAAATTCGTGGGTGTTTCCCCGGCGGGTGATGGTTTTGCCGAAGCTGGCCGTCATGGCGATGGGAATGGTCTGCCATGACACGGATGATTCGAACATGGCCAAATCAATGCGGGAGCCCTCCCCGGTGACCTGACGTTTGAAAAGGGCCTTCATTAAAAGCCCGTAGGCATGCTCCCCGGTTCCGATGTCCGGGAGCGCGATTCCAAGCACCTGGGGATCTCCCCCGGCCTCTCCGGTCAGCTCCATCAGGCCGGATCGGGCCTGGAGAATGGGGTCGTAGGCCGGTTCGTTGCTGTCCGGGCCGAATCCCGTGATTCCAAGCCATATGATGTCGGGTTTCAAGGATTTAAGCGCGTCGTAGTCCACCCCGAGTTTTTTATAGTTTTTGGGAAGCTGATTGGTGACAAAGATATCAATCTCAAGCTCTTTGACGAGTTTTTTGAAAAGGGTCTGGCCTTCGGGTTCCGCAAGATTCAGCGTGATGGCTTTTTTCCCGGCGTTGAAACATAAATAATAGGTATTCATCCGTTCTTCGCCAAGGATATCGTCTCCGATCATCCGGTTGGGATCTCCGTATATGGGATGCTCCATGCGAATGACCTTCATGCCATCCATGGCGAGGCGGTAGGTGACGTGGGGGGCGACCATGGCCTGCTCAAGGGACAATACATTGATGTTTTCAAAGATTTTCACGAATGGTCTCCAGTCGGCGAACCGGATCAAAAAGACGCGTCAAATGTGTCCGCCGGGCGGCTAATTATAAGTTGACTGTTTTTTTCCCGTAACGTATAGTCAGCTATATTAATATGGAAAAAAAACCATTGTCAATCCCTTTCTATGAGAGGAACCGATATGAGATTGCCCGCCTTTGAGTATATCCGTCCCAAAACCACCACAGACGCCCTTGAGGCCTTTCATCAACACGGACCGGCCTGCAAAGCCCTGGCCGGGGGAACCGACATTCTGGTTCGCATGAAACAGCGCCTGGTTTTGCCGTCATTCCTTGTGAGCCTGAAAGACCTGACGGAGCTGTCCTATATCCGCCGGGGGAATGAAACGTTGAACATCGGGGCATGCGCCTCCATCGACGACATCCGGTCGTCCGACGAGATCAACGGTCTTTTTCCCAGCCTGGCCCGGGCCGCTTTTTCAGTGGGCGCGCCCTCCATTCAGCATTTCACGGGAACCATCGGGGGAAACATCTGCCAGGAGAACCGATGCAAATACTACAATCAGTCGGAGTTTTTCCGCTCGGCCCGGCCGCCGTGCCACAAGGCCGGGGGCCAGACATGCTATGCCAGGGACGGATCGGACCGGTGCCGGTCCACCTGCCATTCCGATCTGGGGCCTGTCCTGGCGGCATTAAACGCCTCGGTTGTTTTAAAGAGCAAAGGCTTTCGCCGAATCCTTCCCATGTCTGATTTTTATACATCCGAAGGGGAAAAACCGTTTTCAATGGCCCCGGAGGAGCTGATGACCGAAATCCGGATTCCCATTCCCCCGAGCCATTCTGGAAACGCCTACAAGCGGCTGGCGGCGCGATCGGCCATTGATTATCCCATTGTTTCCGCCGCTGTTTTTGTGGAGGCGCCCGGAGGCGTTGTGGCCCGCGCCCGCATCGTGGTCGGCGCCATTGGCAGCGCCCCGTTGAGTTTGGCCGCCGCCTCCAGACATCTGGAGGGGAAAGCGGCGTTGGATTCAGCGCTGATTAAAGAGACGGCGGAAATGGCCATGAACAGCGCTTCGGCTTTTGCCGTGGACAATGTTAGCTCGCCTGTGGAATACCGGATTCAGATGATCTCGGTGATGGTTGAGCGGGCGCTTGTCGAGGCGGTTGGGGTGGCTTTGGGGGGTGGGTGATGGGTCGTGGTTGGCGTTTAATGCAGGTGAAAATAAAAATAGTTGATGGGAATTGGAGCGAAGATGGTTGATGGGAAGTGGAATGGTTGATGGGAACGGTCGACAGGAATTGGAATCGTGATGAAAATGAGAACGGTTGCTGAAGATAAAAATGCGCGAGTCGCGGTGTGGATGGACGGATGGATGGATGGATGGATGGACGGGCGATGAGAGACCATTATGATTTTTCTAAAATGACGGGAGCCGGAATCCTTATTTAAAATATTTCAAGCCACCGGATATGAAATATTTTAAACAACCGGCGACTGTTTTGGACCATGATCATGATGAAGCCGATTTGAATCATGGCAAAGACGATTTGGATAATGGCAAAATCAAAATGATAAGACCCATTTGAATCATAATAAAACCGATGGTTTGGCCCTTATGCCAATGAATCCAATGATATGGAAGACGACAGGGAATATCCCACCGCATGGGACACACGGGTAGAGACGCACGGCGTGCGTCTGCAAAAGAGGATAAAACCGAAAAAACGGAATAAACCTGGATGGGATCGTTAGTGGAATTGATTTTGTTTCGTGTTTTTGTTGTTCTCGTTGTTCTTGTTGTTCTCGTTCCAACGCTCTGCGTTGGAATGATCTTCGGCCGCTCTGCGGTCATCCGTTTAATAAATAAAAAAACCGCAACGAAGACTTAATATGGATAATGACAAGCAAAATATGATAAACTCGTAAAAAAGTACGGATGGCTAAGCTTGTGTCTCCCTGTATGCTAAAGATGGAATGGTATGGATGAACCAAAAACAGATAGCAGAATTTTTTGACACCTCTAAGCAAAATGCTGGACAACATGTTGATAATATACTGAAAGAAATGAATTATTAAAAAATTCAGTTGTAAAGAATTTCTTTACAACTGCCTCTGATGGTAAAGAATATAGTGTGACTTTTGGAACTTTGTGTATTCAGCGGAATTGCAACGCCAATGCCTTTGAAACTAAAAATTGAGGAGCTGCCAGACGACCAAAAAGCAGATAGTCATACTTTGCAATTTGAAAAAATATCGGAGTTTACTCAATGACACCATTTTTAAACCAATCTGAAATCGTCCTCTACACAACGTAAAGCGCCCAGCCATTACAAAACATTTAAAAAACATTTTTGAAAGCGGTGAATTGGGTGAAAAAGTGGTTGGTTCCATTTTGGAACATACCACTCAACAGAGGAATGCCTCAAAGAGATTTTCTCCGCTCGGGAACGATAGTCCAACCCAATAATTATAGAATATCCCACAGCATGGGGCACACGGGTAGAGACGCACGGCGTGCGTCTGCAAAAGGGGATAAAACCGAAAAAACGGAATAAATCTGGATGGGATCGTTAGTGGAATTGATTTTGTTTCGTGTTTGTTTTTGTTGTTCTCGTTCCAACGCTCTGCGTCGGAATGGTCTTCGGCCACTCTGCGGTCATCTGTCATAGAGAAGACCGGGAAAAACCGGGAAAAAGACAAAAGGGAGAGTATGTGCGGGCGGCGCTTTTGCGGCGCTTTTGCGGCGCATGGCAACTGTTGAGATCGCTGCATAAAAAATGGATTAACGATTCGCTGGCCAATGATGGGGGCAAGCGTAAAAGCCATTGGACTTAAGAGCGTTGCCATTGGTAACCGCATTTGTAAAAGAAACTTTTTCACATTTGGGAGCGCAGGCAAAAGGACGCAGGATTATTGGAATGGGGGATGCTTTTCAAATCCGCGAAGAAATAGAATCCTATAACGCTCTTTTTGGGGATCAAAAGCGCGATATAGACCCTAAAAACGCCTATGATTGGATCTGAAATTTAGAATTTACAGTGGGTTATCTTGGTCCGACCCCAGAGAAAACCCAATATTCGCTTTATATCCTATTAAACCAGATGGTTACGGTAATTGTTTTAACACCCTTTTATAGCACACTTTAAAAAAAATGAAAAAAATTTAAAAAATATTACCAGTAATAGCGTTATTTTTGTTACAGTCCAATAATTTAAATTTTATCATTTTATGTTACCTTGTATTTATAGGAGAAATATATGTCAATTTATGCGATATGGAATAACAAGGGCGGTGTCGGCAAGAGTTATTTGACCTTTCAATTGGCATCTGAATATGTTAGACAGAACCCACACAAAAAAGTTTTAGTCGTAGATTTATGCCCACAGGCAAACTCATCATCAATGCTTCTTGGAGGAATGACAGAAGGAGAGCAAAGATTAACAGAAATACATACATCTCAGCCAAGATGCACAATCTCTGGTTATATTGAAGATAGAATACGTAGTCCTTATGTATCACCAAATTCAGGGGCTGGTTATATTACAAATGTTTCTAATTATAACGATAGAGTTCCACAGAATGTTTATTTAGTTGCAGGTGATGAGCAACTTGAAATTCAAGCATCAAGAGTTGATAAGCTCGTAAGAAATCAGAAGCAGGAATCGGCCTGAATTGTCGGCCATGCCCCGTTTCCGCGAAAATGAAAGCCAAATTTTTTTTTGAAGCGACGAAAAGTCGATTTCAATTGCTCTTTGAC
>Ga0307987_1001021_pt1 | contig 15908 bp, 21 predicted proteins | sample EllFjometagen181_FD_203157 | JGI IMG/M metagenome (GOLD analysis project Ga0307987, IMG submission 203157) | Marine microbial communities from Ellis Fjord, Antarctic Ocean - #181 | ecosystem: Environmental > Aquatic > Marine > Unclassified | place: Southern Ocean | collected 2014-10-08
TCCAGGAGGGTAAATCCTTTTTGATTTGTTGTATCAATCATATTATTCATTTAAAAGCCCTCCTATATCCACACCCTGCTTCTATAAATTTAAATTTCTGCACTGAACAATTGTAGCCACTGTCCGGGTTGCATTTTGGAAGGTGTGATCAACCTCTCCTGTATCCACCTGGGCTGTAATATTTATTTGAATTGCAGATATATTTCCCAGGGTAACAGGAGCAGCCAGAACAGAACCAGTAGAATCCAGATAGACAAAGGAAAATTCATCGGGTTTGATATTTTCAGCAATTGCTTGGATACTTCCAGCTCCGATTCTCATTCCAAGGTTATTTTGTCCCAGAGTGGCGGAATCATAGAGGTAAAATGAAAGATATTTTAATTCTCCCTGCTCATCGGCTACACCGTTGCCAGCGTTCATAAACCCGTCATTATCTGAATCGATCGTGGCATTATCCACGCCATCATCATCGGCCACAAAACTGAAGGTCAGAGGACTGGTGCTGTTTGATCCGGCTCCGGCACTGGTGACACCGGCACCTGAAGATCCACCGTAGGGATCATATCCGGCCATTCTAATGTTCATGGCTATGATATATAGACCTGCCCTGATATTTTGCTGCATCTCCACCACCTGCTTCTGGGAAAGACTGGACTTCTGCTGGCCGGTATAAGAGGAGATGGCGGCCGCCGCCACAACAACTGTGATTGAAACAGCAACCAACAATTCTATTATGGTAAATCCTTTGTTATTGTTTGTCATTTTTTTCCATACCCCGTCAATCCACCCGGATATTTCCTGCAGCATTAATGATAATATCCTGGGAACGGCTTGTGTTTGCAAGTGTAATCCTTCCAACACCGCTTGCCGGAAGCCCCCTTGAGTTAAATCCAAATGTATTCGGGGGGGATGCAAAAGTACTAGATATCTCAATTCCTTCGGCTCTGAGATCTGTAGTTTTAATTATTAATTCTGAGCCATCCAATGCCCACTTCACCACAGAATCATCTACATAGGTCGTATACTTATCATTGGCCGGATCAACCTGCAGAACCGATCTGGCATTTTCCTTGATGGCCAGAATCTTTAAATTTTGTAAACTGGAAACCAGCGCTCTTACTTCACTTCTAAATTTGTATATTTTTATCATATCACCCATTCTCGGTATGGTTACGGCAGCAAGAATGCCGATAATGGCAACAACAATCATGATCTCCAACATGGTAAAACCAGTATTTTTTTGCATTGCTGAAAATTTCTTTAGTATCATTAAATTAATCCTGTTTTTTAACCATCGTTAACAGATAAAATATATAGCAAGATTGGTACCACTGATATCAATTATGATAAAATACTTTCCAAAATACAAGCGCAATGGCCATTAGTCCCATTTTTATAAATTCCTCAAAATTTCTAAACCAAGGAATGCCCCCCAATGTCATCATTAACCAGTTAAATACAATCAATTGTGATGAGATTTAAACAAACAGATCAATTTTAATAAACCAGTCAAAGGAAAAAGAGCCGCACGAAAAGACTGGTATCTGCTCATGGAACCGGGTGAAAAAGCGCTTGCAGAATCCGTGGTGTTTAATAAAGTCTTATATGCCACTACGTTTCTGCCGAATGATCAAGCTTTTGTGCCGGGCGGCTATGTAAGACTGTATGTCTTAAATTACCTGACAGGAGCGACAGCGTTTGATTTTGATAAGGATGGAGATAATGACACAAGCAAAGTAATCGGTGGCGGCATCCCCACTAAACCGGTCGTTATCATCACAACTACAGGCGTGACAAAATTACTTATTTCAACCAGCTCTACAAATCCTGATGTAGACTCCGATACCACCAGTGCGGGTGTTACAACTACCAACCTTGAGTTACAGGCGGACGTAAATTTTTTCTTAAGGTGGTGGAAAGAAGTTTTTGATTAAGCAAAAGGTGTAAGAACTTGTGTTGACAGGAGCTATACAGTTTTGTATGGTTGTTGTGTAGACAATTTTTTTTGACCGGAGGTAGAATCATGATTCGTGGCAATACTGCTGCAACCCGGCGTACATCAGCAATTAATCTCCGTGCTTTTCCTGCTCAGCGGGAACTGATTGATTGTGCCTGCGCTGAAACGCATAAAAATTTGACCGATTTTATACTTGAAGCGGCTTGCCGTGAGGCGGAACATGTCCTGTGCGACCGGCGTTATTTTGTGTTGGATGAAGAATCATCTAATACATTTGAGGCTGCACTGGATGCACCGTTGGCTGAAAACAAAGCGGTTAAAAGGCTTCTGGCCTGCAAGGCACAATGGGAAGATTGAGCTCGCCTGCACCCTTGTCCACAGATCACCGGACGATTGGGTTTAATTGTGCTGTTGATTCGCTGAATGAATGGTTGATTCGCCGTGCACTAAAAAATGAGCACTGCGGCGGTTCTCGGACTTATGTGGTCTGTGATGGCAATCCGGTAGTTGGTTATTACGCAATTGCTGCCGGAAGTATTGCCCGCAGCAAGATATTGGGCCGGACCAGAAGGAATATGCCCGGCCCGATCCCCGCACTGATTCTCGGCCGTCTGGCTGTAGATCACCATTGCCAAGGGACAGGTATCGGCCGGGGATTACTCAAGGATGCACTTGCACGCTCAATGAACGTTTCTGAACAGGTCGGTACTCATGTCCTCATTGTTCATGCACTCAACGATAAGGCTGAAGCGTTTTATCGGAAGCATGGATTTTCAGTGTGCCCACAGATACCCAACACATTAGTATTGTCGCTGAATGATTAAAAATTTTAAAATCGCCATTTTATTTGCCATCCTTGTTCTGCCGCTTGGGCTCCCGGTTTTTTTTCATACAGGAGTAACATTTGATTTCAGGGTTGTCGTTTCAAGCTTTGAACTAATTTTTATTTTCTTTTTTTCTTTTTTTTATCTGGAAAAGAAATCACAATATGATTTGCCACGATATGAATTTATATTGTTTGTTCTATGGGCGATTTGCGCAGTCATTGCGGTCATTCTTTCCGATCACTATGCCCCAGCCACAATACGTCAGTGGGAATGGTTCACCCAGATTCTGTTTGCTTTTTGTTTATGGGCATTCCTTAAAGAGAATCAAAAATTTATAATTTATGCGCACCTGATCGTGATTGCCGGTTTTTTGCTGGTGTGCACGGGACTGGTGGTTCATTGGAATATCCTGCCGGACCCCTATCATTATGATTGGCTTTCACTGACCCCTAACTTTATTAATATCAGGCATTTTTCCCATTATTGTACGGCCATGGTGATCCTCTGTTCCTCTTTCCTTTTAAGTGACTCAAGAAAATTCAGTTCTCTTGCCGGTTCTTTTTTGCTTTTATCCATCTGCTGGGGCTTTTTATTCTGGACGGGTGGCCGAGCCGGAATTGGATCGGCCGCAGCAGGTCTTTTTTTTATATACCTGCTTTCCGGAAACAAAAAAAAACAAGTGCTGGTTATTACCATCCTTGCCTGTTTTTCAGGGTATTTGTTGTCGGATATAATGGCGGTTGAAAGCAGCCGTGGCCTAGGTTTTTTAAACTCTATACAAAGGACGACCAGCACCAGTCCTGACAATTTTTTGTCAGTCAGGATTGAACTGTGGCAGTTTTCTCTAAAATGGATTAAGGCATGCCCTTTTTTTGGTGTTGGCCCAGACGGATTCAAATTTTTTCCTGATGCTGACTTTATATCTCATCACCCGCATAATATCATGGTACAGCTTACCCTTGGATGGGGTGTGCCCGGAATCCTTTTGTTTGTTTATTTGCAGTACCGATTAATGCTCATGGGATTAAGAAAACTTTTAAAGGAAAAAAGAGGATGGATGAAAGGCATTAAAGTAGCCGCATTTTCATGGATTGCAGCATCTGTTATTTACGGGCTGGTGGACGGCATTTATTATTTTGCAATCCCCCTGACCCTGACTTTGTATTGTTTTGCAATGATTTTTCTTCCGACAGATGACAAAAAAGCTCAAGCCCCTCCAAAGAACAGGATTACAATAAACCGTGGCGTTATCAGGGTTGCAGTCAGCATACTGGTCATGATACTGGCAGTACATATAGGTGTTTTGCACAGTTTAAAAAACGAATCAATTCCCGAACCTTTCAGCATCAGGGGATTATTGGTCAGGGTATTTCCTTCAAAAACAGCAGGGGTTGAATACCAGCTTGAAGAATGGATTGAAAAATGGGCACAGGATGATCCGGATATGGCTTTGGCTGCCGCTGTAAAATTTGCTGAAAACAGCCTGAAAGCCAAGTTTTTCTGGAAAATAGCCGCAAAATTAAAGATGGATCAGGGAGATATAAAAGGTGCAGAATTAATGAAAGCCCGGGCCGTTGATCATAAATCAGAGTGGGGGCAATATTGACAGACGTAAAATTCAATTTTAAAATAAATGTGACAATTTTTGGCAAAAAATTTCAAAAATTGTTTGCAATTCAAATCTTTCTCCTCAGAAACTAAAATAATAATTTTTAAAAAATAAAAAAGATTGCTGTTTTAAGGCATCTCATGTTTTTTTAATTTTTTATTGCCGTTGGCACCCTTTTTGAAGGATAAGCAAAACAAGGATAAGCAAAACAAGGATAAGCAAAACAAGATGATGTTAAAAAAACAAATCAAATAAACGTAACAATTTAATAACATAAAAAATGGAGGTACCAAATGTTTAATTCTTTAAAAAAACACAGAAATCAAAAGGGTTTTACTCTAATCGAGCTCATGATTGTTGTTGCAATTATCGGTATTCTGGCTGCAATTGCAATCCCGCAGTTTGCTGCGTACAGGGAACGCGGCTACATCGCCACAATGAAAGCGGACGCTAACACTATTAGGACCGGCGAAGAGGCATACTATGTGGATAATAATGCATATACGGTTACTGAAGCTGACCTTCCTGGAGTCCCTGGCCTTTCTGATGGTAATTCAGCTGTTATTACGCTCATAGGAACAACTGGCTATTCATTAGTCATCTCCTCTACTAAATCAACCCAAGACGTTACTTATAATAGTACAACCGGGGTGCTTGCCGCCAGTTAAATATTTTTAAAACCAGATCGAATGAAGCAGCCACACTCCAATGAGGAGTGCGGCTGCTTTTTTGATTTTCATCTACCTCCAAATGAGATCGACTATTTCTGAATGAGATTGACACGGTCCTGACATATAGCCGGATTTTGCAGTTATACAAGCCAGTTTTCCAGCTTCAGTTCATTTATTCTGGCGAAGTGCTTCTGGTTTCCTGATACAAGTGTAAAATCCCGGGCCAGCGCACAATTGCCGCTATTTCAAGGTCTGATCCAGATGCTGTGAGGTGCTTTTTATTTTTCCTGCCAGACCGGGTTTCGTTTCTCAAAAAATGCATTAACGCCTTCTTTTGCATCATCAGTTGTACAAAGCCTGGCAAAAGCTTCATTCATATATGAAAATTGCGCTTCATAGTTCATATCTTCGGAATTATAAAATGCAGTTTTTGCAATTTGAACTGCAATGGGACTTTTTTGGGCCAGTTCTTCGGCCCATTGAAGTGCCTGGGATTCAAGGTCTTCTTTTGGAACAATTTTATTTATCAAACCAAGAGAGAGTGCTTCGGGAGCTTTTATTAATTTTCCATAAAGTAATAGTTCCAATGCCTTTTTCCGGCCGACGCACCTGGCAACAGGGATGATGGGACCCACACAATTGAGACCCACATTGATTGCGGTAAGCCCCATGCGTGAATTATCCGCGGCAATGACCAGATCGGCAGCTGCTATCAAGCCCATTCCGTTTGCGGCTGCAACCCCATGAAGCTGTGCAATTACAGGTTTTTTTATTTTTGAGATAGTAACAAGAGGCTGCTCCATTTTTTCTATCCATTCGCGGTATTCAATGGCTGTCTTACCGGAAAGCTCTGTTACGTCAATCCCAGCACAAAATGCTCTACCTGCTCCTTTTAAAAGAATGACCCGGACACAAGGGTCTGAATCCAGATTAATGAGTGCCTCATTTAGCTCAGAAGCCATCTGGCTGCTAAAGGTGTTCATACTTTCGGGTCGGTTTAATGTCAGGGTTGCGACATTATTTTTGCCTGTTTCAACAATTATTTTTTTAAATTCCATTATGATACATCCTTTTCAATATAATTTAATTTCTTTACCATTTTTATTTTATTAAAACCTTCTGACGTGCGGGCATATTCAACCCTGTCCATCACTTGATTTATGATATAGATGCCAAGCCCACCCGGCTTGATTTCATCTATGTTCCTTGTTTCAATGGAATTTTTATCAAATCTGATACCATTGTCTAAAATTGAGATGGAGAGAAGATTTTTTTTCAGTATAATAGTGAGGTCAATTTTTTGGTTATAGTCATTTTTATAACCATGCTTTATAATATTTGAACAGGCTTCATCAATAGCAAGAATTACACAACCTGAATCCTTTTTTGAAAGGCCGGTCTTTGACATAACATCTTTCATAACTTTCCGGATAATTTTCAGATTTTCCGGGTGAGATATTATGCTTAAATGAATGGGTTCCAATTGCATAGATTATAAAATTTTTGTAGTCATTGAAAAATATTAATTTGTACTAAAAACAAGCAGGGTCAAATCATCACTTCTACCTTCAGTTAAGGTAAATTTGTCAACAGAATTTATAATTTCTTTGACAATCAAATCAGGATCATTTGGAAGCTTTTCAATTACCTTTAGAAGCCTTTTCATATCAAATAATTCTCCTGTATAGCTTTTTGCCTCAATAACACCATCTGTATAGATGGTAACACTTGAATTCTTTTGAAGTTCAAATGTTTCCTGTTCATATTCAACATCCGGTATAATGCCAAGCGGCGGGCCTTTTTTATTGTCGTGTCCCAAAAGTTGAGTGCAATCATCATCTGAATAAATAGGTGATACATGGCCTGCATTGGCAATTTTTAAGCAATTTTCAACAGTATCTAAAAGAATATATACAAGGGTTACAAACATGCCTCTTTTTGCCCGTTCACATAAAATTTTGTTTATCTGGGCTAAAAGTTCTCTGGGTTCGGGGTATAAAAGAGTATAATATTGCAAATCGCTGGTCAGTCGTGCCATAAAAAGGGAAGCAGAGATCCCTTTACCGGAAACATCTCCAAGAACAATTCCCAGTTTGTCTGCAGGCAGCATGAAAAAATTGTAAAAATCACCGCCGATTTCAAGGGCAGGCTGATTTAAAGCGGCAAATCTGTATTTATCAACCAGGGGAAGTTCTTTAGGTAGAAAACTTTCCTGGACTTCCCTGGCAAGTTTTAAATCCCTTTCAAGAGTTTCTCTTTGCAGAATTGTTTTATGCATTCTCGCCGTATCAACGGCAACAGCAACGCTGCTGCTGATAGTAACCAGCATCTCAAGTTCCTCATTGGAAAAAACAAAGGGTTTGATTAATTTGTTAATCACCTGGATGACACCGATGATTTCACCATGAACCTTAAGTGGGACACAGAGCATTGCCCGGGTTCTGTAATTGGTTTTCTTATCATATTCCGGTGAAAATTTGGGATGCAGGTATACATCTTCAAGATTAATGGGTATCCCAGTCATGGCAACTGTTCCAGCAATCCCTTGTCCTTTTTTTAATCGAAAGATTTCCTTGATTTCATCTCCAACTTCACCAAGTGCAATCTGGAAGGTCAGGTCTCCGGTTTTTTCATCAATTAGAAGTAAGCTTACTGCATCTGCAAAAAAGGTTTTTTTCGTTGTCTTCATTACATTGGAAAGTAGCTTCCCAATGGTAAGTTCCGAGTTTATCAAATTGGCAATTTCAATACAGGTTGACAAACGTTTAACCTTGCGAATACAGGATGTAAGATCGGATGGAGGATCAGTGGGAAAAGAGACTGGTATGTTCTTATTTGTTGCCATGGTTACATTTCTATATAAAGACGAGCAAGGTTTGTCAATCCTTGTAATTATCGTTGACACGTTAAAAATGGTAAGTTATTTATAAGGAATCATAACCAGAAAGGTGAATCACAAAGCATATGATCAGAGTAAAAAATCTTGTAAAAAGGTACGGTAGCCTGACTGTTTCTAACCACTTAAATTGTCATTTTAAAAAGGGAAAAATCACTGTTATTCTTGGTGGGAGCGGGTCGGGGAAAACCTCATTGTTAAGACAGCTCACCGGATTGGAAAAGCCGGACTCCGGATCTGTTTTTTTTAACGGGTTGGATCTGACAAGGTTAAGGAGAAAAAAATTATATGAAGCCAGAAAAAAAATGGGTATGCTGTTCCAGGGATCTGCCCTTTTTAACTACCTGAATATTTTTGAAAATATAGCATTCCCTTTACGAGAGCATACTAAGATTGCTGATAATATTATCAAAACAATCGTGACTATGAAACTTGAGATGGTGGGATTAAGAGGGACTGAAGATTTGATGCCCTCCCAGTTATCCGGTGGAATGACCAAACGGGTGGGGCTTGCACGTGCCATTGTTATGGATCCTGAAATTATTTTTTATGATGAGCCCACATCCGGTCTAGATCCGATTTCAACAGGAGTGATTGACAAACTTATCAAGGACCTTAACCAGACGTTGAACATTACATCTGTTGTTGTTTCCCATGATATCAAATCCTGTTTCAGAATAGCAGATAATATCATTATCCTTTTTTATGGGGACATTATAGCGGAAGGAACTGCACAAGAAATTAAAAACAGTGAAGATTTAAGGGTGAAACAGTTTATCAATGGAGAGCCTGAAGGTCCAATCCCCTTTACCCGAACTGATAGGAACTATTTAGATGAAATATTATTTGACTAAAGTAGGGTTGTGAATATGGAGATTGCGGCCACACTTGGACGATTCACTTTATACCGTCTTCAGATTCTTGGAAGGAGCGGCATTTTTTTGTTTGCTGCCATTTTTCAGGCATTTCTTCCTCCTTTCAGATTACAACGTCTTATCAAAGAAATAGAATTTGTCGGATCAAAATCATTTTTAATTGTTTTTGTCACAGCGCTTTTTACCGGCATGGTACTGGGTATTCAAGGATATTATTCGTTAAGCCAGTTTGGAGCGGAAGCAGCCCTTGGCGTCATGGTTGCCCTATCCATCATAAGGGAGCTTGGACCTGTGCTTTGCGCTTTGATGGTAACAGGCAGGGCCGGTTCAGCCATTACTGCTGAAATCGGTATTATGAAAATTACAGATCAATTTCCTGCTCTTGAGATGATGGCCATTGATCCTTTAAAATATGTGATTAGCCCCAAGGTTCTTGCGGGGATCATTTCTCTACCGCTTTTAACAGCCTTTTTTGACCTTGTTGGCATTGCCGGCGGATACCTTGTCGGTGTAAAATTATTAGGGGTTAATGAAGGTGCATATTTGGGAAAGATGATCACAGCCATAACCTTTACAGATATTTATGGAGGGATTTTAAAGTCTCTTTGTTTTGGCGTTTTGATCACCTGGATTGCAACGTTTATAGGATTTACATCTGAACCAACCACAGAAGGCGTGAGCCGTGCAACTACAAATGCGGTTGTTCTGACATCACTTTCAATTCTTATTGTGGATTATATCTTGACATCTTTATTACTATAGGATTTAAATTATTCATCATGTATGGAAAAAAAACAGAAATCTCAGTGGGTATTTTCATGATGGTGGGTATTGCCTGCCTGGTATATCTTTCCGTTAACCTTGGCAATGTTGATCTTTTCGGATCTGATTCTTTCATGATTGATGCAAAATTTGGATCAATTGAAGGGCTTGAGGTAGCGGCCTCGGTGGAAATTGCCGGGGTGCCTGTTGGGAAAGTGAAAAGAATCACCCTTGAAGAAAATGAAGCCCTTGTACAGATGGAAATAAAAAAGGGAATTAAGATTACAGATGATACAATCGCCTCTATTCGTACAAAAGGTGTTATAGGAGATAAATTTGTCAAATTGTCGCCGGGTGGTTCTGATGATCTTCTGGGAGATAAAGACGTTCTGATGGATACAGAATCTGCCATCAGCCTGGAAGAACTGGTAAGTAAATATATTTTTAAAAAATAGTGGGCCTATGAGTTTTAAAATTAAAAGCAAAGAAAAAGAAAATATTGGTGTCATCATAGTTGAAGGTGAGGTTGATATGTTCTCCTCGCCAAATTTGCGGGATAAATTACTTCCTTTTTTTGATAAACGGATTAAAGGTATTATTGTAGACCTCGCAGGAGTTTCGTTCATGGACAGTTCCGGTATTGCAACCCTTGTGGAAGGTCTTCAGTGGAGCAAAAAAACTGATAAGGCCTTTGTATTGACTGGTTTAGGTACAAATGTTATGAACTCGCTTTCCCTGACAAAACTGGACAATGTATTTACCATAAAATCAGATATGGATGATGCATATAAACAATTGTGTGAACATTAAAAAAGATTTGCCTTACCTTGGAGGGTTTAATGAAACAATTTAGGATTGTTTTCCTTGTTTTTTTTCTTATCTGTCTTTTTTCTCCGGTTAATACAACCTCTGCATCCTCAGTACAGGATCAATTGAAAGTCACCCTTGATCAAATTTTAAAGGTATTGCGTGATCCGTCTTTAAAGGGAGAAGAATTTGTTGAAAAGAGGAGGGTATCACTTCGAAAATTGATCCATGAAAGATTTGATTTCGAAAAAATGTCCAAATATTGTCTTGCAAAGCATTGGAAGAAAAGAAGTGCTGAAGAAAAAAAAATTTTTATTGAACTGTTCGGAAGACTCCTTGAACAAACCTATGTATCCAAAATAGAATCCTATTCCAATGAGAAAGTAGTTTTTCTAAAAGAATATGTGAAAAACAAGAAAGCACAGGTGAATACGAAAGTTGTTACTGATACAGTTGAAATTCCAATAAATTACAGGATGAGCCAAGCAGAGGATGGTTACTGGAATGTTTATGATGTGGTTATTGAAGGTGCCAGTCTTGTGAGTAATTATCGTTCCCAGTTTGACCAGATTCTGCAGAAACAATCTTTTGAAAAATTGATAGAAGACCTGAAAAAGAAAATTGAAACCTGATTGTTTTTTATTAAATATTGAAACTTATTGGTTTTTGGAGGAAAAATGAAAGTTAAATATGTAACCAGGTCTTTTGCAAAGATGATTGCCATTGCAGCATTGATCTTTTTTATTTCCGGGTGTTGGGGCGGAAAGTTTTCAAAAAAATACGAAGAAGAACAGCCATCGGATGTTGCGCCCAAATCCAGAAAAGTTACTGCGGTTTATTATGATTTTGAAGATATACTAGTCCCAAAGGAACTTTCAATTGTAAAAAACAGGACAGTCGTCATATCAACTCCTGGGTTTACTTCAGGAATCCTTACCCTGAAAGGCAGAATAGAAAGACGTTCTCTTTTTAATTTTTTCAACAATAATATGCAAAAAGACAATTGGAATATATTAAGCCAGATCAAATCTCCCGGCACTGCTATTATGGTATTTCAGAAAGCTTCCAGAACTGCAGTAATTGCCATTAGAGATGAGCAGATATATACCTATGTTGAGGTTGGAGTGGCACCAAAAGTTATTGGTGATGAAAGCCTTTCCGGGCCAAGTCTGATAGAATGATAGACTTACAAGATAAAAATATCCTTCTCGGGGTTACAGGGGGGATAGCGGCCTACAAGGCGGTTGAACTTTTAAGACTCTTTAAAAAAGCGGGCGCCAGGGTAAATGTGCTGATGACCGGTAGCGCACAAAAATTTGTCGGCAAGACAACATTTGAAGTCTTGTCTGAAAATCCAGTGCTGTCTGATTTGTTTTTTGACACTGAATCTTCTGTAAAACATATCGAGCTTGCAACAAGAGCTGATGCTGTCATCATAGCCCCAGCAACAGCAAATACTATTGCAAAACTTGCCCATGGCATAGCAGATGATGCTCTGTCCACAACACTGCTTGCTGTCACCTGTCCGGTTCTGATCTGTCCGTCCATGAATACAGACATGTACCAGAATATCAGAGTGCAGAGAAATCTTGATATCCTTGAGAAGGACGGATGGCATATCCTTGATCCTGATTCTGGTGTTTTGGCCTGTAAAACAGTGGGAGCGGGAAGATTGCCTGATCCCTGGTTTATTTTTGACAGGGTTGAGGCCATGCTTGTTAAAAAGGATTTAAAAGGTAAAAAATTTCTTATTTCAGCTGGCCCCACAGTCGAGCCCCTTGACCCGGTTAGATTTATAAGTAATCATTCTTCGGGTAAAATGGGATATGCCATTGCCAGGGCTGCTGAAAAAAGGGGAGGGTTTGTTACTTTGGTGTCCGGGCCTGTCAACATAGACCCACCAGTAGGTGTTGAGTGTATTGATGTTCAAACCTGTGAGGAGATGGCAATACAAATGCTTGCCAACCTGGATCAGGCTGATATAATTATCAAGGTAGCGGCAGTGGCCGATTATAAACCCATAGATCCCAAAACCAGAAAAATAAAGAAAAAAGAAAATGAAAAAAATATTTCCATTTTATTGACAAAAAATCCAGATATTTTAAAGCAGCTTGGGAAAAAGAAAACCCGTGATCAGTTTTTGGTAGGATTTGCTGCAGAAACAGATGATCTTGAAAAAAATGCACTATTAAAAATGGCAAAAAAGAATCTTGATATGATTGCCGCAAATATTGTGGGATCATCTGATTCCGGGTTCAAGACCGATACAAACAAGGTAAAGCTTTTTTTCAAGGATGGTTCATCATTTGATATTCCATTAATGGAAAAAGACAAGGTGGCAGACATCTTGATTGATCACGTGATTGAGAAAATGGAATAGATTTTATAATGGATTCAGACATTTTAACCGACCCGGGTCCGATAAAGGCTCAGATAACACGGGTTATAAAAGATTTTTCACAATATCTTTTTTATCAAAAACAAATAGGAAACTCATTTTTTGACCTTTCTGAAGAATCCAACACCCTGATAAATAATTGGGGAACCAAAAGCCCTTCACAAAATTTTTTTTTTCAAGGCCCTGAAACTGCAAGCGTTTTTATCATAGACAGCGAAACACAATTTTTTAAGGGTGAGAGCGGCAAGCTGCTTATTAAAATCCTTAAGGCCATGAAACTGTCGTCTGATTCGATATTTATCTGCAATGCAGATGATTTGAAATCTGTTCATGAAAAGATAAATGACATTTCTCCTAAAATTATCATTACCCTTGGAACAAAGGCGGGTCAATCTCTGTTAAAGATTGAAAGTCCTCTGGAACAATTTCGGGGTAGATTTCATAAACATAATGGAATTTTGGTTATGCCGACATTTCATCCCTCCCTGCTTTTAAAACAACCGGAATACAAACGCCAGGTCTGGGAGGATATGAAACTTGTGATGGAACATGCAGGATTGAAAGATGATTCTTGACACCTTTATTGATACGCTTATGGCTGAAAAAGGATATTCCGTCCACACCTGCAGGGCATACCGTGCAGATATTTTTGATTTTGTTCAATTTGTAGTAGACAAACCAGATACAGATAATATTAATTCTGAGAAATTATTTTGGCAGCAGTTGAAAACCCTTGATAAAACTTCCATTAGAAATTATCTTGCACAACTTGTGAGGTTTGGGAAAAAAAAACGAACCATAGCAAGAAAACTGTCTTCTTTAAAAGCATTTTTTGATTATCTGGTCAAATCAGGACAGATCCGGGTTAATCCAGCAGAAACAATTCCATTTCCAAAACTTGAGAAAACCATACCCCAATTTTTAAGTATTGATGATGTTTTCAGACTTTTGGATTCCATAGAAACCATAACCTGGTTTGATAAGAGAAATCTTGCCATGTTTGAAACTTTTTATTCCACGGGTATGAGGGTATCGGAAATGGAAGGAGTGAATATTGAGGACATTGACTTTAAAAGTCAAATGATTAAAGTCTTGGGCAAAGGTTCAAAAGAAAGGATGGTACCGGTTGGAAAAAGAGCTTTAAATGCTATCAAGGATTACAGGGCATCTTTGAAAGAAAATTTTATTCCAATTTTTTTGAATAAAAATTTTACACGTTTAAGTTCAAGGTCCATCAGGCGGATTCTTGATAAAATAGTTAGAGGTTGCCAATTGAATGTGCCGGTTTCACCCCATACATTGCGGCATTCCTTTGCAACGCATATGCTGGATTGTGGTGCGGATTTAAGGGGGATTCAGGAAATTTTAGGTCATGCAAGCCTTTCAACAACTCAAATTTACACCCATGTGAGTATGGACAAACTCATGCAGGTCTATGACAAGGCTCATCCAAGAAGATGAAAATATAGGGTAATTAAAATGAATAATGAAGTGTTTCACGGAACAACCATTCTTGCTTTAAGACATAAAGATTCCGTCGTAGTGGCAGGAGACGGTCAGGTGACATTGGGAAATGTTGTAACAAAACACAAGGCTAGAAAAGTCAGAAGAATTTATAATGACAAAATTATTGTCGGTTTTGCAGGGGCTACAGCAGATGCTTTGACCCTGTCGGAAAAGCTTGAAAAAAAATTGGAAAGGTATAACGGAAATTTAACAAGGGCTAGCGTGGAGTTAGCACGGGAATGGAGAACAGATAAGTATTTAAGGCGACTTGAGGCGATGATGATTGCAGCAGATAAGGACAATACATATCTTTTATCCGGCAACGGTGATGTGATTGAACCCGATGACGGGGTGATCAGCATTGGTTCGGGCAGCACTGCTGCACAATCTGCGGCAGTCGCTCTGCTTGAAAATACGGATTTGAACGCTACGAATATTGTTGAAAAAGCCATGAAAATCGCAGCAGATTTGTGTATCTATACAAATCATCATATTATATTGGAAGAGATATAAAGAAAATGAAAGATTTAAAACCAGGACAGATTGTTATAGAGCTGGATAAATATATTATTGGTCAGAAAGATGCCAAAAAATCGGTTGCCATTGCCCTGAGAAACAGATGGAGAAGACGACAGGTTGACAAAGACCTTCAAGATGAGATCGCACCAAAAAACATTATATTGATCGGCCCTACGGGTGTGGGAAAGACAGAAATAGCTAGAAGGCTCGCTAATTTGACGGATTCTCCTTTTTATAAAGTTGAAGCCTCTAAGTTCACAGAGGTGGGATATGTGGGCCGGGATGTTGAATCCATGATCAGGGATATTGTGGAACTGACTGTGAACGATTTAAGAAATAGGGAACAGGATGCGGTACAGGAGAAAGCAGCCAGTATAGCAGAAGAAAGGCTTTTGGATATTTTATTGCCCCCGTCTTCAAAAACCGGAGCAAGCATATCAAATGATCTTGATATTATTACAACAGGTCAGGAGGGTGATCAGGATCAACCAAAGGCATCTACCCGGGAAAAATTAAGGAAAATGCTGAGAGCTGGAAAGCTTGATTCAAGACAGGTCGACCTTGAGGTGGCTGATAAATCCTCTCCCATGGTTGAGATTTTTTCTAATTCCGGTATTGAGGAAATGGGAATTAATGTCAAAGATATGTTGGGAAATTTGATGCCCAAAAATACAAAACGTCGCAAAATAAAAGTTAAGGATGCCATAAAACTTGTGACCCAGGAGGAAGCAGCCCATCTTGTTGACATGGAGCAAATAAAGACAGATGCAGTAACAATGGTTGAGCAATCAGGGATTATTTTTATTGATGAAATCGATAAAATTGTGGGAAAAGAAAAAAGCCAGGGTCCGGAAGTTTCAAAAGAAGGTGTTCAAAGGGATCTTTTGCCTATTGTTGAAGGAAGCTCTGTCCCTACAAAGTATGGCATTGTAAAAACCGACCATATTTTATTTATTGCTTCAGGAGCATTCCATATGTCAAAACCCTCAGACTTGATTCCGGAACTTCAGGGTAGGTTTCCCATTAGAGTGGAGCTTAATTCTTTGGGTGCTCATGAATTCACAAGGATTTTAACTGAGCC
>Ga0307987_1001022_pt1 | contig 15902 bp, 17 predicted proteins | sample EllFjometagen181_FD_203157 | JGI IMG/M metagenome (GOLD analysis project Ga0307987, IMG submission 203157) | Marine microbial communities from Ellis Fjord, Antarctic Ocean - #181 | ecosystem: Environmental > Aquatic > Marine > Unclassified | place: Southern Ocean | collected 2014-10-08
TGAACATTTAACTGAACATTTAACGGAAAATGAACCCAATATGAAATGTGATATACGGTTAAACACCAGATTTGATGGGCAATGGGACGCTCAAGTGAGGCGCCCCGCATGATTCCCTGGAAAGAGATAGACCGGGCCAAGGTTCCCGGAAATGAGGGGGAGGTGATCCTTTTGTCCCGGGGCGAGGAATTTTCCATCCGAACGGCAGGTACCGAGTTGATGAACAGCCGTATCCACGGGTCTGAAGAGTCCCTGGCCGAACTGACCTTAAGCCGCCTTGATCCCAAAAAAAAATGGCAGATCCTCATTGGGGGTTTAGGGATGGGTTATACTCTGGCAGCGACCCTTGAACAGACCGGTTCAGACGCACAGATTCTTGTGGCTGAATTGATCCCGGCGGTTGTCAAATGGAACCAAAAATACCTGGGACACCTGGCAGGCAACCCTCTTGCTGACCCTCGGGTAAGGGTGACCGAGGAGGATGTGGTGAAAACCATCGGGAAACAAAGAGCTGCCTGGGATGCCATCCTTCTGGATGTGGACAATGGACCGGCAGGGCTTACCCGCGAGGCCAATGATCGGCTTTACGGCAATTCGGGTCTAAAGGGATCCTTTGATGCGCTGAGACCGGGGGGGATTCTGGCCATCTGGTCTTCTGCCGTTGACGAGGCATTCACTCTGCGAATGAAGCGTACCGGGTTTAAAACCGAAATTGTTTCTGTGAGAGCCCGGAAATCCGGGAAGGGCAGTAAGCATACCATCTGGTTAGGGAAAAGACCCTGAACCAAAACACCTGGTTAAATCAAAACACTTGGTCAAATCAAAACACTTGGTCAACACCCATATGAATCTGGCCATGGCCGAAAGGAAAATACAAAAATGGACGAAGAGCGTTTGGTAAAAATTGAAATGAAGATTGAATTCCAAGAACAGACCATCAAAGATTTAAATGATGTGATTTGTGAGCAGCAAAATGAAATTCAACGTCTCGCCAAGATCTGTGACCTGTTGTCAAAGCAGGGGAAAGAATTTTCTGAGTTTACATCGAGGATTGATGCACCGGCAAATGAAAAGCCTCCCCATTATTAACGGAGCGCTTATATATAAATCGATACAAATATTAAAAAGGGGTATGAAGAAAAATATCATGATCTTCATACCCCTTTGAGTGATGTATAAATTTAGTTTTCTTAGGCCGCTTTTTGGGTCATTTCTTCCCGGGTTTTTGCAACTTCCGTGCTTTCAATATATTCGTCAAAGGTCATGAGGCGATCAATGACCCCACCGGGTGTAATCTCAATAATCCGGTTTACCAGGCTGTTTACGAACTGATGGTCATGTGAGGTGAAAAGAACCACCTCATTGAATTTGAGCAGGCTGTTGTTTAAGGCGGTGATGGATTCCAGGTCCAGGTGGTTGGTGGGTTCATCCATCACCAGCACGTTGGAATTGGCAAGCATCATCCGGGAAAGCATGCAGCGAACTTTTTCCCCGCCTGAAAGTATGTCGATTTTTTTTGTGGCATCTTCTCCGGAAAAGAGCATGCGTCCCAAAAAGGTCCGGGCAAAATTTTCTCCCTCTTTTGGGGGGGCGTATTGCATGAGCCAGTCGATGAGGTTTTTATCCCCCTTAAAATAGGTGCTGTGCTCCTTGGGAAAATAGGAGTGGGAAATGGTGACGCCCCATTTGAAACTGCCAGCATCCGGTTCCATTTCTCCGGAAAGGATTTGGAAAAGGGTGGTCTTTGCGACGCTGTTGCTGCTCATGAAGACAATCTTATCATTGCCGTTCACGGTAAAACTAACATTGTTTAATACCTTCTCGCCGTCAATGGTTTTGGTGAGCCCTTCAACTTCCAGGATCACATTGCCGCAGGATCGTTCCGGCTGAAAACTGATAAAGGGGTATTTTCTTGAAGAAACCGGCATGTCTTCAATGGTGAGTTTTTCCAAAAGTTTTTTCCGGGAAGTGGCCTGTTTGGATTTAGAGGCATTTGAACTGAACCTTTGGATAAATGCCTTTAAGTCGTCGGCCCGGTCCTTAACTTTTTTGTTCTCATTTTGTTTTTGTCTCAGGTTCAGTTCACTTGCCTGGTACCAGAAATCGTAGTTTCCCACATATACCGATATTTGTCCAAAATCGATATCCGCAATGTGGGTGCACACCTGGTTCATGAAATGGCGGTCATGGGATACCACAATGACCGTATTTTTGAATCGAAAGAGGAACTCTTCAAGCCAGGCAATGGATTTGATGTCCAGGTTGTTGGTGGGCTCATCCAATAGCAGGACGTCCGGGTTCCCGAACAGGGCCTGGGCAAGAAGCACACGAACTTTTTCCCCTCCCTCAAGCTCTTTCATCTTTTTGGCGTGCAGATCTTCGGCAATCCCCAGATGATTCAAGAGAGTGGCGGCTTCAGGCTCGGCCTCATAGCCGTTCATTTCTGCAAATTCGAGCTCAAGCTCACCCGACTTGATGCCGTCTTCTTCTGAAAAATCGGGCTTGGCATAAAGGGCATCCCTTTGTGTCATGAGGTTGTAGAGGGCTTCATGACCCATGATGACCGTGTTTAGAACACTTTGTTCGTCAAAGGCAAAGTGGTCCTGTCTCAATACGGCGATTCGTTCACGCGGCCCAACAGTGACCATGCCTGAATCGGCTTCGATATCCTTGGCCAGAATTTTTAAAAAAGTGGATTTTCCAGCACCATTGGCGCCGATGAGTCCGTAACAATGGCCCGGGGCAAATTTTATATTAACGTCTTTGAACAATACCCGCTTGCCATAGGCCAGGGTGATGTTATTTGCGGTAATCATTGGTTTTTATTTCCTTAGGTATTAAATAAAAAAACCACAGGAGGTTTTACCTGAGGTTAGATAATCGACGAACTATACCATTATTAATCGTAAAAGGAAAGTTGTTTTTATTCCTTTGACAGGTTGACAGTGGAAGGATAAAAGGAGAATGATAAAAAAATAATTAATACGCTGTTAAGATAAAGTATAGGAGATTCTTTTGAAAGTATTTGTAAAAGATATTATGGCCACCGAGTTTAATACCATTGAATCCGATGCAAGCGTTGAAAAAGCGATTCAAATGATTACAAACGGCAGGGTAAGGGAAACCGGTGACAAGACCATCAGTCTCATGGTTCTTGATAAGGTTCAGATGTTTGTCGGGATCATCACCATGGCAGATATTCTCTATCATCTCCGGCCTGATGTTTTGAACCATGGCATCCGTGGTGACGAAATAGACTGGACCGGACAGTTTGAAAGGTCCTTGAAGCAGGTCAAGGGAAAAACGGTAAGCCAGCTGATGAGCATCAACATCGTGGGCGCTTCTGCCGATGAACATTTGATGGTTATTTTGGATCGGATGGTTAAAAATAAATATCAGCGGTTACCGGTGCTGGAGAATGGAAGGCTTATCGGCGTTGTTTATATTTCCGATATTTATTATCACTTCTTTTCCTAGAATCTGAAGAGTGGGCCGAAGACTACAGAAGGTTGTCTTCGGCCCCTTAGGTCGGTTGTTACATGGCACTCTCCGGGTGGAAAACATTGACCTCTTTAAGGTCATCCCCCAGGTACTCTCTTTCATTGGGTCCCAGAATACCCAATGACAGACAGATCAGGGTCCACATGTGAACCACAGGATAATCTCCCCCATAGTGTTCACTTAATTCGTGGATCTGGGCATGGCAGTTATGACAGCCGGCAATGCAATAGTCTGCACCAGTGGCTTTTATTTGGTCGTCCTTAATTTTTCCATAGGTAAGGCGCTCTTCCTTAAATCCTGACTGGAGAAATCCGCCGCCGCCGCCGCAGCAATAATTGTTGGATCGGTTGGGCTGCATATCGATAAAATTTTCTTCCCCCACAACGGATCTAACAACAAAGCGCAGGTCTTCAGCAATGGGATCTCCATAGCTTTTCCGGACGATCTGACAAGGATCCTGGACCGTGAATTTAATCTTCAGGTCCTTGTTCCAGTCGGAGTTGACCTTAAGTTTTCCCTCACGGATCCATTTGGCATAATATTCATAAATATTTTTTACTTCAAAATTGTGTTCAAGGTTGTATTTTTTCAGTCCTGCCAGGACTGAGAATGTCACGTGACCTCACTCGGTATTGAGAAATATCTTGTTCTCTAATTTGTTGGCCTGGTCAGTAGATGTCTTGGTGATTTTTTTCCAGTCATCATCGTCGGCCAGGAACATGCAGTAGTTTTCTCCTGCCCATCCCTTGCTGCCGTATGTCCAGTTTGCCCCGACCGTGTGGAGAATTTTCCACAGGGGGACCATCTCGTCGGGTTCTGTGACAGGTTCCCTTGAATTCTGGTTCAAAAAGAACTCAGCCCCTTGCTTGTCAATGGGGGCCTCCATCTCTGCGAACTCGGGTTGGGATTCCTGGTATTCTTCAAGCACATCATTGACAACAAATTCGAAATCCTCTTCAGTGGTTCCCATGGCAGAGGTGGTATCGTTTCTTAGGGCCATGTCACAGGATTCCCGGATTCCTTTGGGCCTGTCCTCTCTTGGTCGCAACTGTCTGGCATTGAAAACCAGCTGGGGAATGTCAATTTTCATGGGACAGACATAGATGCACCGCATGCACATGGTGCACATCCAGGGCCAGTCAGAGGCAATAATTTCTTCATCCATGCCCAGGGCTGCCATTCGTAAAAATTTTCTGGGATCCATATCACCGAGACCCGTGGCGGGGCAGCCTGAAGCACAGGCGCCGCATGTCAGGCACGCATTGAGATTGCCGCCTTCGGGCAGCAGTTCTTTAACCTTGTCCAAAAAGATATTCGTTCTACCTTTACGACCAAGCTTAATGACAGTTTCTGTCATCTTTATTTCCTTTCAAAAGGGTTAATGATAATCATGGGTTCCTAATATTACATCAATACCGGTTTTTTCTTTTATGAGACCAGCAAGATCTTCAGCGTTGTAGTAGGGGCATCCTGGCTTGGCATTGACCAGGCAGGAACTTAGATAGATTTTATCTGGTTTTATTTCAGATAGTTTGGCAGCCATTCCAAGAGCAGGGATGACAGTTCTGCCGGGGCACTCACATTTGACAAAGGCCACCACGGTAGAAGGTTTTTCAAATTTTCCATCCCCTTCGGATGCTGCTTTCAGGCATCTCCATTCTCCGGGGCAACCATATCCCTGATCCATATATGTACCGCAGCCGACAACCGCAACTTTTTCCATTTTGAGCATCTCCTCTGTTAATCGCAATTCATGGCAGCTTTTCCAATTCAAAATATCAAGAATATTCAGAATATCCAGTTAACCAAAAGCATAATGTATGCCAAAAAGACTTGGGGAGAGGGATTTGATGGAAGTGGTTAAAAACGACATAATATTAGATGTTTATGTTTTGGGGTGCTTTTGAGACTTAAAAAAAAGTCGCAAACTTGCAATCTGTAAAAGGGCAGGGGTTTCAAATCTGCTACCTTAATCTTGAAAATCACAGCCTTATTTCCATTCCACAACCCCGGCAAAAAAAATTGCTTTGGATAAAAATAAAAAAAAACTTTTATAGGCCATCATGTTAGGGTACAATATTATAGCTAAAATAGACAGAACCTAAGCCGTTGCGCTATAATAAAAAAAGATGATTTAGTCATATGAACAGAAGGAAATTTTTAAAATTAGCCGCTGTTTCCATGGTGTTGAATCCGGTACCGGATGTCCTTGGGTTTGCACCTGGTTCAGAAAAACGTGCTTCATCCCAGGGGGCTGGAGCGGATAGGGGTGAGAAAAATAGCCTCGCCCCTGACCATGGGGTCAAGGACCGGCTCATCAAAAGCCGGCTCTTTGATCATGCCTTTAAAGACGATATTTTGCTGTCGCCAAATGACTTTACCCTGCTCAACACGAGTCTTGCCCGGTTGACCCGGATACAAAAAGTGATTGGGTATGGTAACTTTTCCCTTTTGAATTTTGACGATGCGGTTATCTATGCCAGGAGTTACTCACGAATTGGCAGGTTTTCAAAGGCAGAACTTTTTTTTCTTGAAAAAATTTTTTATGACCAGGTTACAAAATATGGGTTTATGGGCGAAAAAACCATTGAAACCATCACTGGGAAGATAAAGAAAAAAGAGGTTAAAAAAATTCCATCAACCGGTCATTATCTTTACCGGGGAAAACCCATTGCTGTCTACCATGCTATTCAAAAAAAAATCGGGCCGGATGTGGTGTTGACCTCTGGAATTCGAAGTGTCATGAAGCAGTTTTTGCTGTTTTTGAACAAGACAGCAAAAAGTCGTGGTAACCTTTCCATGGCATCCCGCTCCCTTGCTCCTCCGGGGTATTCCTACCATGGGGTTGGGGATTTTGATGTGGGGAAAAAAGGGTTTGGTGTGGCCAATTTTACAGAGCAATTTACCCAGACCCAGGTGTATAAGCGGCTGGCGGATCTAGGATATATCACCTTTAGATATGATCGGGGCAATGACCTGGGCGTTCGGTTTGAGCCCTGGCACATTGAAGTGGTATGATAGTTACCTGAAATTATAAATTAAAAACAGATGATCGGTCGGGTTTTGCTTTCTTTTTCTTGTTGACTTTAATGTTCTTTCAAAATAAAAGCGTATCAGTTCAGGTGCATGAAAATGCTTAATAGGGAACTCCTGTTGAAATCAGGGACGGGCCCGCCGCTGTGATTGGGGACGAATGCTTTACTCACGCCACTGCCAATGTTGAAGTTGATGGGAAGGCAAAAGTAATTCGGAAGATCCAAGAGTCAGAAGACCTACCTGGAATGTTGCACATCCTTCGAGGACGAAGGGGTGTTCATGGATCTTGGACTAAGCAAAGGGATACTCCAGATTGATTTTTAAAATCGGTCTGGAGTTTTTTTTTGCCCAAGACCCGGGCATTTCAGACCGGTTTCACAGTGGGTTGTTAAAAAAACTGGAACTGAATGTGAAAACAAAAAAGAATAAGGGCCTGAAAATTTTTCTGGCTGTCTGGATGGGGATTGTCTGTCTGCTCACTACTTTCACCTGTTTTGCCGCCATTGGTGTTACAGATTCCAAAGGCAATGATCTGGTGTTTAAGAATCCGCCTTTACGGGTGGTTTGCCTTGTGCCCAGTGCCGCTGAAATTTTGTTTGGAATTGGTGCAGGAGAGGCAATTATCGGCCTGACCTATCACGATGCCACCCTTGAAGGGGCAGCAGACAAAGCAGTTGTGGGCGGGTTTTTCATGCCTTCCCTTGAACGAATAAAAGCGCTCCAGCCGGATCTGATTATTCTGGCACCGTTTCAACAGCAGAACCTATATGATGGATTGGATGGATTGAACAAGGCCAAGGTTCAGATGTTTGTATATGAAACCCAAAGCATTGAGCAGTCCCATGAAAATATCCTGACCATGGGCAAATTATTCGATCGGGAAATTCGGGCACGGCAGGTGGTTAAAAATAATCTCTTGGCAATGGGTCACATTGAAAAAAAACTGGCCCGGGCTGTTCCCGGCAAACGCAAACGGGTGATTCGTCTCATGGGCAGGGACAAAATCATGACCCCCGGCAACACCTCTTTTCAAAACGAGCTGATTCGTCTGTCCGGCGGTGTTCCGCCTGATTTCGGGAAAAGGGGCAGTGTGGTTGAGGTGACGAAAAAAGAATGGGAGACCTTTAACCCCCAAGTGATATATGGCTGCGGCAATGACAGAGAAGCAGCTAAAAAATTCTTTTCGCGTCCGGGATGGAAAGAGGTGGATGCCATAAAAAATAATCAGATCTATTATTTCCCCTGTGAGCTCACCTGCAGGGCATCCACCCATTCAGGGTATTTTGTATCCTGGCTTTCCTCCATGATTTACATGGATGAATTTGCAAATCCGGCCAATGATATTCTTCCGGTAACGATCACCCGCTCACGCCCCATCAAGCTTGATCTGGATTATGTTAAGTCCGCGGTGATCAATATTTCTGATATTTATGATTTTGCCAACAAAACTTTGATGGTTGATTTTAAACGGCCCCAGACCATTGTATCCACCCTTGAAGGCCAGCGGGACAATATTTTTACCGTGGGCAATCATTATTCACCCCCTCCCACCTGGGGGCCGGGGCACAAGCTTGGGATCGATGATATCCGGACCAAAATTTTAAGGGCCAATGGTAAAGCAAAGGACACCACTTCCTTTTTGATCACAGGGGCGGATATGGACAACCTGAGCGTGACCCAAAAAATTTTTAAAGAAATGAAGGTGATATCCCTTGTCACGGCCGGTGTTCTGTCCAACGCGATTCGCATGTCAAAGGATACGGGAGCGTTTTACGAGCCCGGCACCATTAATATCATTGTTCTGACCAACATGAAATTATCCAGACGGGCCATGACCCGTGCTATCATTGCGGCAACAGAGGCCAAGACCGCAGCCCTTGAGGACATGGACATCAGAAGTGCCTATACACCACTGCTAAATCAGGCCACGGGGACGGGGACCGATAACGTTCTGGTGGTGCAGGGGGAAGGGGAGCTCATCAAAAATGCCGGGGGCCATTCAAAAATGGGGGAACTCATTGGAAAAGCGGTATATGCCGGGGTAAATGAGGCGGTTTTGAAGCAGAACAAAATTGGTCCCGGTCGCCACATTTTCCAGCGGCTCAAGGAAAGAAAAATTTCCTTGTACAGCCTTGCTGCCGGGATGGACTGTGACTGCATTCATAAGAAGGGTATCGAAAAAAATGAGTTTGCCAAAATTGTGGAATACCTGGTGCTTGAGAAAAAATATGCCGCATTTTTAGAAGCAACTCTTGCCCTGAGTGATGCCTACGAACGCGGTCTGCTCAGGGACTTAACCCTTTATGAGGAATGGTGCAAAACCATTGCCTCACAGATTGCCGGACAGAAGGTTGAAAAAATACAGGATTTAATTTTAGACCCGCAAATACCACCGGTCCTTAAAACAGCCCTGAACGCCATATTTACTGGCGCTCTGGAACAGGTGACCCATGAATAGCCGCCCCATAAACACGGTGATACTGCTGTTGGTTATTGCAGGGGTTTTGGTGGGGACTGCCCGGCTAGGTTTGGCAACACCGGCTTTCCAGCGGGTGATTTCTCTTTCCCCCATTATCACCGAGACCATCTATCTTGTGGGGGCCCAGGGAAAGCTGATTGCCGACACCACCTATTGCAACACCCCGAAAGAGGCACAATTCAAAGAAAAAATCGGGTCGGTCACCCAGATGAATGTTGAAAAAATTATCCGGCTACAGCCGGATCTGGTTATTGCCAGTGCCCTGTCCCGAGAAAAACAGCTCAAAATTTTAGAAGGGCAATCCATTCACATCCTTCGGGTCCGAAATCCGAAAACCTTTGAGCAGATGTGCGAAATAACCCTCATGATCGGAAAAACTCTGGGACAGGAACCGGCTGCCCGGATAATTGTGGACAAAGCCCAAAAACAGGCCAACCTAATTCTTGAGCGAACACAAAATCTGGTCAAACCCAAGGTTTTTTTGCAGATCGGGCTTAAACCCCTTCATTCTGCCAATCACGAGATGTTTATCAATGAATATATCCGTTATGGCGGCGGGATCAACATAGCAGAGAATGAATCTTCCGGCATTTATAGCAGGGAAAAAGTGATCCGGGAAAATCCTGAGGTTATTCTGATTGCCACCATGGGAACTTCCAAACGCGCCGGGGAACTTGAAAGGGAAAAATGGATGGCCTTTAAGAGCATTGATGCGGTGAAAGAAAACAGGGTTCATGTGCTGGACCCTGAGATGATTTGCAGTCCCACTCCTGATACCTTTGTTGTGGGGTTAGGGGTCGTTTTGCCCTTGCTTCATCCGGAGATCCGATGAACAAGCGGGTCAGGCGATGGGGGTTGATCCTTTTGGGACTTTCAGTCCTTGTGGCGGCTGTGGGGCTTCTGGCCCTGTGCACAGGCAGTGCTGGCATTCCCATAAACGATATTCCCGACATTTTGCTGGGAGGAAAGGACACGGCGGAATACAGTATTCTCATAGGGATCCGCTTGCCCAGAATCCTATTGGCAATGTCCATCGGCGGAGCCCTGAGCCTTGCTGGCACTCTTCTCCAGGGCATGTTCAGAAATCCGTTGGTGGAACCCTACACCCTGGGAATTTCCGGTGGCGCCTCCCTGGGGGTCTGTGTCAATATCCTGTTCGAGTTCTACGCTGTCATCGGTATTGTTGCCTATCCCTTGTCCGGGTTTATCGGGGCCAGTCTGGTGATTTTTCTGGTCTACAATTTGAACCGCAACAACCAAAATGTCCGGTCCAATCGGATGCTTCTGACCGGGGTGATGATTTCCTATGTGGCATCTTCTCTGGTCATGCTGCTCATGGCCCTGTCCAAAACTGACGATCTCCAGAGCATTGTTCTCTGGATCATGGGATCCCTGGATGAACCCGACATCACCCTGATCAAGATTTCCTGCGCAGGGTCCATTGCTGGCCTTGTCATCTCCTATTTTTTTTGCATGGATCTCAACGCATTGCTCCTGGGGGATGAAGAAGCGGCCAACCTGGGCATCAATACTTCCCGGACCAAAAAAATCCTTTTTATCACGGCCTCATTTCTAACGGGCCTGAGTGTGGCCGTTGCCGGTATCATCATGTTTGTGGGCCTTATTGTTCCCCATTTTGTCCGCATGATCACAGGTCCGGACCATAGGATTCTTCTGGCAGCCTCCTTTCTTTCAGGGGCAGCCTTTCTCACCCTGTCCGATGTGATCGCCCGGGTGATCATTGCCCCTTTAGAGCTTCCCGTTGGGGTGATTACCGGAATCATTGGCGGGGTCTTGTTTATCTGGGCGCTTTCAAGAAAGCAGGTGACCCTGTGAACGATGATATGGTGAACGAGAAGGTGGCGGAGGACATGGCGAAAAATGTGCTGGAAATAAAGCACCTTAACTTTCGGTACAAGCAGGAAATCATCCTCAAGGATATCTCATTTTCCGTTGCTCAAGGGGAGTTTGTCTCTGTTATCGGGCCCAACGGCTGCGGCAAAACCACCTTGATCAAAACAATTTTAAGAAGCATTGTGCCGGAAACCGGTACCATTCATATCCAGGGTCAGGAGGTAAAAACCCTTTCCAACAAAGATCTTGCCCGTCACCTGGCCGTGGTGATGCAAACCATTGATCCGGCTGCCATGACCGTCATGGATTATGTGCTGCTGGGCAGGCTGCCTTTTTTTGAGCGATACCAGTTTTTTGAAACAAAAAAAGATCTGGCCATTGCCCAACGCTACATGGAAATGACAGGGATTGCCACCCTCGCCCATGCCAAAATCAATGAGATCAGCGGAGGCGAACGGCAGCTGGCGGCCATTGCAAGGGCATTGACCCAGGAACCGGCCCTGCTGGTTCTGGATGAACCCACGGCCCACCTGGACATTACCCACCAGGTCCGGGTGCTCAACCTTGTCAACACCCTTCAAACCCAATTGTCCCTGACCGTTCTCATGGTGCTTCATGATTTGAACCTGGCGGCTGAGTATTCCGACCGGCTGGTGCTCATGGACAAAAAGCAGGGTAAGATTTTCAAGGCCGGTCCCCCGGAAGAGGTGTTGACCCAAGAATCCATCCAGGAGGTGTATCAAACAAGGGTTCAGGTGAGGCCCAATCCCATATCCGGCAAACCATGGGTGTTTTTAATCAACCCCCACTCACAAGAAAAGAGCATTAATGGCAACTAACCGGACAAGATCGGTCTTTAAAAATCCCCTGGGTGTCTTTGCCCTGGTATTGGCAGGGATGAATATAAACTTTTAAACGCAATTGGATTGCCATGAAATTTTTAAAAAATCAGACAAGGAGTATCCCAGGTATTTTGTTCTGGGGATGCGCCTTTGTTGCCTTGGCCTCGCCCGCAATAGGCCAGACCAACATTGCCGCAAAACTGATCCAGCCCGTTGAACACTCGGTTACCATCCGTCAGGAAAGCCAGGAACAAAGGGACCAATGGGAACAGGAACGATCAGACCTGGTCCTTTTGTACGAGCAGCTTGAACAGGCGCATGGGACACTGGTGTTGGAAAACCGGGAGCTGACAGCAGCGAAGCAGGGTCAAAAAGCCCAAAACCTGGCCCTTATTCAACAAAAACAGGCCTCATTGAGAATTCAAAAGGAATTGCTTCCCTTTGTACAGGCGGTTTATGCGAGGCTTTCCAGCCTTGTTGCAGCGGATACTCCTTTTTTAAAACAAGAGCGGGTTCTGCGGATGAGATCCCTTGAAAAGGAGATCAACGACCCCGGTGTATCGGTGGCTGAAAAATACAGACGGGTGATGGAAGCCCTGTTTGTTGAGGCAGAATATGGCGCAACCATAGAAGTATACCAGGAGAAGGTGATGATGGAAGGCAAAACAACCACGGGCAATATTTTTCGCCTGGGCCGGGTCTCCCTCTTCTTTTTATCCCTGGACCAGCAATCCTGCGCCCGCTTTAATGTGGCCCAATCCGCATGGCAGCCACTCGCCAACGAATATTTGCCCGCGGTTCGTTCGGCAATTGAAATTGGCACTAAGCGAAAACCCGTGGAACTTTTGTCCCTCCCCATCGGACATCTGGCCCTTCAAGGAGAGGATCAATGAAAATTTCCTCGCTTTTAATGGGTATGGTTCTAATTTTTTTGGCCGGCCTGCCTGGGGTTGCCCGGGCAGATACCCCCACACCGGAGATTAAACCAGACATTACATCGGACACAAGATCTGACATGCGATCGGACTACCAGGTCCGTGAACGCCAGCGCAGGCAATTGATCCAAAAGGCCATGGCGGAAAAACAGGAAGCCCTGAAAGAGGCCAAAACCCAGGCGCTTATCATTAAAAATGATCGCCAGGCCCTTAAAATTGCCATTGCAGACCTCAAAAACAGCATCAAAAATGTGAAAACCCAAAACAAAAAGATTCGCGAGAATATCAATAATCTGAAGAAGGAAGAAGACCAGCTTAACCAGGACCTTGAAAAGACCCGGGCCGTGAACCAGGAGTTTGCAGGATTTGTTTCGAGCAATGCCAAGGATTTGAAGGCCCTTTTGCTTCAAAGTCTTCAATCGGGGCTTTACCCGGGGCGTCATTTGTTTTTAGGCCCTATTTTGGGTCAGGAAAAATCAGGTCAGGAAAAATCAGGCGGGAAAAAATTTCCCTCCATGGATGATCTGAAAATGATGACAGATCACCTGTTTGACGAGATCAATTTGTCCGGCCAGGTGGTGTTTACCTCCGGCCGGATCATCGACCGAAAAGGAAAGGAACAGGAGGCAAACCTTTTGCTCCTGGGTAATTTTACCGGAATTTACCAGCTGGGCAAAGAGTTGGGGTTTCTCTTGTATTCAGACAATAGCCAGCAATATTTTGCCCTTTCCAAACTTCCCTCCCAAAGGATAAGTCGTAAGATTGCCGCCTATATCCAGGGCCAAAGCGATGATGTTTATATGGACATCTCAAAGGGCGGGGCCATCCGGCAGCTGGCCCACAAGCTCAATCTGGCCGATCAGATTCCCAAGGGCGGGGCCATTGTTTGGCCCATACTGATCATTCTGGTGCTGGCGGGGTGTCTTCTTATTGAAAGAATTGTCTTTTTTACCCGCAGGCAAACCAATGCGGAAAACTTGATGAAAACGGTAAAAGAACGGGTCATGGCCGATGACTGGGAGGGTTGCCGGACATTTCTGGAATTGGGCCATAAAAAATTTATTCCCAAGGTGCTGCTGACCGCCCTTGCCTTTAAAGACCAGACCCGGCAGGACATGGAAAATGCACTCCAGGAAGCCATCCTGGGAGAAATTCCCCGGATTGAACGCTTTTTATCCACCCTGGGGATGCTGGCGGCCATTGCCCCGTTGTTGGGCCTTTTGGGAACCGTCACCGGAATGATCAACACTTTTCACGTGATCACCTATTATGGCACAGGAGACCCCCGGATGATGTCCGGCGGTATCTCAGAAGCCCTGGTCACCACCATGCTGGGCCTGTCCGTGGCCATCCCCATTATGATGGCCCATACCTTTTTAAGCCGCAGGGTTGAGACCCAGATATCCAAAATGGAGGAAAAATCCGTGGCCTTTGTCAACCTGGTGTTCATGAACCGGAATGATTGCAAGGGGTAAACCCATGATCAAAGAACTCCTATTGTCCATGGAAGGTTATATCCAATCAGGCGGGATCGTCATGGTCCCCCTCCTGATCATATCCCTTTCCATGTGGCTTTTGATCATCAACCGGGCCCTGTTCATGCGCAGGCTTTATGTCAAAAACATTTCCCGGGAAAAAGCAGGGGAACTTGTGAAAACCAACCAGATGCCCCATGATCGATACCAGGGCATCACTTCGCTGCTGGTAAGGCAATTTATTTTGGCCCGAAGTCATGATTCCCATCTGGATGAATATATCCTGGATGAAATTGTGGTAAGGCTGGTGGCATCGGTGGACACCTATCTTTCGGTTATCAGCATCCTGGCAGGGGTTGCCCCCCTTTTGGGGCTGTTGGGCACGGTGATGGGAATGATGGAGACCTTTGATGTCATTACCCATTTTGGCACGGGCAATGCCAATGCCATGGCAGGGGGTATTTCCGTGGCCCTGATTTCTACACAGACAGGGCTCATGGTCTCCATCCCCGGCCTTTACATGGCAGGGTTTTTAACCAAAAGAGCCAATAACCTTAAGTATCGGATCGCTGCCACGGGCATCTATCTAAAACGATTTTTATAGACATAATGATAAATAAAGGAACAACTTACCATGCTTAACATCAGTGCCGCCAGGCGGGCAAATTCAAAAAACCTTGAGTTAAATATTGCCCCGCTCATTGATATGGTGTTTATTTTATTGATTTTTTTTCTGGTCACCACCTCTTTTGTAAAAGAGACCGGTGTGGACATCGCAAGACCCACCGCTTCAACTGCCGTCAGCAAAACAAAAACCACCATCCTCATCGGCGTTACAAAGGATAATACCATCCACATTGACAGACGAAAGGTGGATGTCCGGGCGGTCCGGGCCAATGTGGAACGGGCCCTGGCGGAAAACCCGGAAAGCAGTGTGGTGATTGTGGCGGACAAGGACAGCCTGACCGGCCTTGTGATCACGGTGATGGATGCCTGCAAACTTGCCGGTGCCCCAAATGTTGCCATTGCCGCAAACCAGGATCCGGGAGCCTGATCGCCATGCCTTCCCTTAGATCTTTTTTGGGCTGGGTCTTTGCTCTGGTCTGTTCGGTCCTGCTCAATGTCAGTCTCTTTGGCCTCATGCCACGGCTCACCCAGAGGGTTCCGGACTTGCCCTGCGCTCTGGAGGAGATCAGTCAGGTTCAGATTATCCGGATCAAAAGACCCCGAACCCCGCCCCCCCCAAAAAAACCGGAGAAACCAAGGCAAGTAAAACCTGCAAAAACAAAGGTCCATCCAAAATCCCGGGATATAAAATCAAGCCTGAAACCCATCTTAAAACCACAGCTGGCCTTTCAATTGAATCCAAAACTGCCTAGTGCCCCCATGGATCTTGTGATGCCGGGTCTTGAACACTTTTCAATGGAGGCCCCCATACTCAAAGCCCATTATGCCATGGGCGAGCTGGATTTCCCCCTTACCCCCCTGGTGAAGATCCCGCCCATTTATCCCATGCTGGCAGCCCGCCGGGGAATTGAAGGATACGTAACCGTGGAATTTCTGGTAACCAAAAAAGGCCTGGTCCAACAGGTCCGGATTGTTGATTCCAGGCCCGAACACGTATTTGATAAAAGCGTCACCAACTGCGTGTCCCAGTGGAAATTCAAGCCCGGAACCATCGAGGGTATCCCGGTTGCCACACTGGCCCAGACCACTATCCGGTTCAGACTGGAGAACCAATGAAACAGCGCCACCCCATTTCCCCAGGGGCTATCCCCGG
>Ga0307987_1001023_pt1 | contig 15902 bp, 10 predicted proteins | sample EllFjometagen181_FD_203157 | JGI IMG/M metagenome (GOLD analysis project Ga0307987, IMG submission 203157) | Marine microbial communities from Ellis Fjord, Antarctic Ocean - #181 | ecosystem: Environmental > Aquatic > Marine > Unclassified | place: Southern Ocean | collected 2014-10-08
GAATGAAAATTGTGTTAAATTATGAATATTTATTGAATAATTTTCAATATATAGAAAAAAAAATAAAAACAAGAATAATTAAATATAATTTAAAATTACTACTAAAATTATTACAAGTAAAAAAGTATTTAACTAGTAAAATACAAATGCATCAAAAAGAAAAGAATAAAATTAATCAATTATATTTTCAAAAAAAAATAGATATTAATTATATGCAAAAAATAAGATATGATATAAAAAAAAAAACTATTCAATTAAAAGATGTAAATTTAATTATAGGTAAAATATCTCTTAATATTCCAAACATACCAATGGTTGATGTCCCTATTGGAAAAAATGATACAGAAAATATAAATATTAAACAAATCGGGTTTATAAAAAAGAATAAATTTTTAAAAGATCATTCAGAAATTGGTAAATTAACAAATACAATAGATTTATTAAGAGCAGTTAAAATATCAGGTCGTAAATTTACTTTTTTAAAAGGATATGGTAGTTTATTAAATAGAGCTCTTACTCAATATATGATGGATTTTCATATCAATATGGGAGATTGTGAGTTAAATACCCCATATTTAGTAAATGAAAATGCTTTGATAAATACTGGGCAATTTCCGAAATTTAAAAATGATATTTTTACTGTTACAGGATGTGAAAAAAATTTATTTCTTATACCAACGTCTGAAGTTACTTTAACTAATTATTTTGCAAAAGAAATTATTGATGAAGATAAATTACCAATTCGTTTATGTTCTGCAACACCATGCTTTAGATTAGAAGCAGGAGCTGCAGGAAAAAATACTTATGGAATAACAAGAATGCATCAATTTGAAAAAGTAGAGATGGTTAGAATTACATCTCAGGAACAAGCATTAATGGAATTAAGTGAAATGGTAAATAGAGTTAGTAAAATACTTGAAAATTTAGAATTACCACATAGGATCATAAAATTATGTACAGGAGATTTAGGTTTTTCTTCTAAAAAAACATATGATATAGAAGTATGGTTACCTGGAGTGCAAAAATATTGTGAAATTAGTTCTTGTAGTATATTAGGAAATTTTCAAGCTAAACGAGCTAATATTCGTTATAGAGAAAAAAAAACATCAAATAAGATGGTTTTTGCAACTACTTTAAATGGATCAGGATTACCATTAGGAAGAACATTAGCTGCAATTTATGAAAATTATCAAAAAAAAGATGGATCTATAGTAATTCCTAAAGTATTATGGAAATATACTAATGGAATTCGTAAAATACCTATTTTATTTAAAGAAAATCTTTAATATTGAATCCCATTTTTTTTATCAAATATTTTTTAAATTCTTTTTTTAATCTTTCAGTTAATTGACCCATTCTTTGTTTAGATACATTAAAGTATTTACCTAATTTAACTAAACTAATTGGTTTATTTCTTATAACATAATTTTTCCATATATATTTATTTCTATTATCCGAAATAATAAAATAAAATTTACGGATAGCATATTTAATATATAATTTTATTTGATTAACTGTTACTGTCTTTTCTGGTGAATTCTCATGTGTTTTGATTTTATCAGTAATCATTATATTAGTATTATTATAAATAGGTGTAAATATACTAATTTCTTTATTATCTAATCTAGCAATTATTAATGCTATTTCATTCGGATCTTCTTTACTTTCTTTAGCTATAGTAGATATATTTGTTTGTTTGCCATCTGCTAATAATTTTCTTTTAATTTCAGGTAATTGAAAATAAATTTTTCTTCCAGATCTAGTATTTCCTGTATGTATCAATTTAGCATTAGTCATTAAAAATTTACTTAATTGTGCTTTAATCCAATATGAAGCATAAGTACCAAATCTAGTTTTTTTTAAAGGATTCCATTTTTTTGAGGCAATCATCATACCAGTAAATGCTTCTTGAATAAGATCCATTAAATTAGTCCAAGATCTTTGATGTTGATGTGCCATTTTTATTGCTAATTTCATATTATGAAAAACTAATTTTTTAGATGCGTTCGAATTTGCGTGATAAAAAGCTTTTTTTCCTAATATGATTTCTTCATATTCTGATAATCTTATTATTGGTGATGCTTTTTTTATTAGTAATAAATATAATTTATCAAAATTATTATATTTTATTTTATTTTTTAATTTATATATTTTTTTAGGTATCATTTATATATCTTAATTATATTTATAGAATATAATTATTGATTTTAATAAATAAATATATTAAATCTATAAAATATAACTATTAATATAGAAATAGGAACTATCCATTTTATTGCAATAAGCCAAGTATAATATAATAAATTATTTTTAACATTAACATTAATATTAAATGCTTGTCTTTGTATATTACTAGGTAGTTTCCATCCAACAAATATAGATATTAATAATCCTCCTATAGCAATTAACCAATCAATTAATATTTGCATAGTTCTAAGAAAATCATATTGAAATATATTTTCCCAATGTACAAATAAAATTTGAGATTTTGCTAATGAAATTGGTAACCCTAAAACAAAACCAATGACAATTGATATGATTACAGCTTTTCCTCTGCTCCAATTATATAAATCTATAAAAGTCGCAACAGGCACTTCCATCATAGAAACTGAAGATGTTAATGCAGCAAACATTAATAATGTGAAAAATGATGTAGATATTACTAAAGAACCTGGGAGTTGTTCAAAAACATATGGTAATGTTTTAAATATTAAACCTTCTCCTTCTTGTGATTCAAATCCAAAAGTAAAGATCATAGGAAAAATCATTAATGCTATTAGAACAGCGGCAAATAAATTTGCTATAGCAACAATTAAAGATGTTTTAGGAATATCTTCAGATTCGGACATATAACTTCCATAAGTAATCATAATACCGTATCCTAAACTTAAAGTGAAAAGAGCTAGCCCTAGTGCTTGAAGTATAGTATCTTTAGTTACAGAGGAAAAATCAGGATATAAAATATAATGAATTGCTTGATTAAACCCACTTAAAGTAGAACTATAAATTGCTAATAATATTAACATAATAAATAAAGAGGATGTCATTATTTTATTGCAATACTCTATTCCACCAGAAATTCCTTTATAAACTATTCCACCTGTCATAAATAAAAATATAAGTTGCCATAATATATTTAAATCACCAGATTGACGAAATAAATCAAAAGTATAACTTATTTCTTGTAAATTTCTATATTTAAATGAATCTACAATTGATAATAAAATATAGTTTAACCCCCAACCTGCTACTACACAATACCATCCCATAATAAGAAAAGATGTTATTATTCCTAACCAACCTAAACTATTCCAAATTGAGGAATCTTTGGATAATTTATTAAATGTTTTAACAACACCACATTTTGATGTTCTACCTAAAGTTAATTCTGCTATAAATAATGGAATGCCTATTAAAAAATTAAATATTATAAATATTACTATAAATGCACCTCCGCCACTTTCACCCATAATATAAGGTAACTTCCACATAGTACCTAATCCTATTGCACTACCAGCTGCAGATAAAATAAATGCTAATTTCGAATTCCATTGTTCTCTTTTATTCATTTTTTTACTTTTTTATAGATATAAAATTTAATTATTAAAAATATTAATATAATATATGAATTAAAAAAAAATAAGTATAATTATTTAAAAATATAAATATATACTTAAATAATATTAAATGGTTTCCCATTTTAAAATAGGATTTTTAATTGCTTTTTTTTCATCTAATCTACTTCTATTATGAGGAGCATTTTTTACAATTAATGGATTTGTTTTAACTTCTTCAGCAATTTTAAGAAAAACATAGCATAAATAATCTAAATCTTCTCTAGATTCTGATTCTGTTGGTTCTATCATAATTGCACCAGAAATATTTGATGGAAAATAAATAGTAGGTGGATGAATATTAAAATCAGTTAATCTTTTAGCAATATCTAATGCACTTACATTGCCAATAGTTTTTTGGTTTTTATCTGATAAAATTATTTCATGCAAAGAATCATTTTTATAAGGAATATAATATTCTGTACTTAATTTAGCACGAATATAATTGGCATTAAGAACTGCCATTTCAGTAGCTTTAAATAAATTTTCTGTCCCCATAGTACGAATATAAGTCCAGGCTCTTAGAATAACTGAAAAATTTCCAAAAAATGTTCTTATCATACCTATGGAGTATGGTCTGTTCTTATCGATAGAAAAAAAATCATTATTAGATTTATTAATAATAGGATGTGGTAAAAATTTATTTAATTTATTATTAACTCCTATAGCTCCACACCCTGGTCCGCCACCGCCATGAGGAGTAGAAAAAGTTTTATGTAAATTGAAATGGAAAACATCAAATCCTATTTTTCCAGGGGTTATTTTACCCATTATTGCATTTAAATTAGCACCATCTCCATATAGATATCCTCCTCTTTCATGTATTATGTTAGATATTTGTTTTATTTCTTTTTCAAATATTCCTAATGTATTAGGATTTGTTATCATAATTCCTAATGTATTAGTATCCATTTTTTTCATAACTTCACTTATAGAAATATATCCATTTTCATTTGATTTTAATGTAACTACTTCTAAATTAGTCATATTAGCGGTTGCTGGATTAGTTCCATGAGCAGTGTCTGGTATTAAAATTTTATTTCTTTTTTCATTTTTTAATAATGCAGCGGCTTTCATCATCATAATACCTGTGAATTCAGCATGTGCACCAGCAGATGGTTGTAATGAAATCGTATCAAAACCAGATATAGTAGATAACCATTGTTGTAAATCCCATAGAATTGATAAAGAGAATTGTAATTTTTCTAAAGGCATATATGGATGTATTATACTAAATTGACTTAATCTTGCTACCCATTCATTGATTTTGGGATTATATTTCATTGTACAAGATCCTAATGGATATGTATTTGTATCTATACAAAAATTTTTTGTACTTAATCGAGTATAATGTCTACATACTTCTACTTCTGATAATTCAGGTAATTGAATATTATTAGAGGTATTTTTTTTTTGATTTCCAAGAAATTTAATGATTTCATCATTAGATATTTTTAATAAATCATTATCAAAATATAAATCAATACCTGATTTATTATTTTTTTTATATTCAAAAATTAATTTATTATATTGAGATGTGCAAAAATTTTTATTAACATCAAAAATCATTGGGTTAGTTCTCCGATTAATGTATCTATATTAGTTTTACTGTGCATTTCAGTAATGCATATTAATAAATGTTTATTTAATTCTGGAAAAAAATTAATAAGGTCTAGACCTCCAATGATATTTTTTTTTTCCATAGATTTTAAAACATTTAGTAATTTATTTCTATTAGGAAACTCAACTATAGATTCATTAAAATAATTGTTATTATATAAAATTTTAATAGTTTTTATTTTATTTATATTATTTTTAAAATATATATTATTTTTAATATTTTGCATTGCTAATAGTTGATATCCTTTCTTTCCATATAAAGATAAAGTTATTGTAAAGGCTAAAGCATTCAAATTACTATTTGTACATATATTAGAAGTTGCACGTTCTTTACGAATATGTTGTTCCCTAGTAGATGCAGTTAATACAAACCCATTTTGATTGTTTTTATCAGTAGTTAATCCTACTATTCGACCAGGTATTTGACGTAGAAATTTTTTTCTAGTTGCAAAAAAACCAACGCTTGATCCACCAACACCAGATGAACCAGTAAATCCCATACCTTCTCCTACTACAATATCTGCATCTAAATTTCCTGGTGATTCTATTATGCCAAAAACTAAAGGATCAATGTTAACAGCTATAGCTAAAGCATTGTTATCATGTGTGATTTTAATAATTTTTTCTTGTGATTCCAATTGCCCAAAAAAATTTGGTGTTTGATAAACGACTGCAGATACTTTATTTTTATATTTATCTAATAATTTATTTAATATATTTAAATTCATAGTTCCGGAAGATTTATCATAATCAATTATTTTAATTTTAATATTTTTATTTTTTAAATATAATTGGCATACTTTATAATATTCTGGATGTATATTACTACTTATTAAAACATAAGGGTGGTTGGTAATTTTAATAGCCATTAATAAAGCTTCTGCTAATGCTGTTGATCCATCATACATTGATGCATTAGATATATCACATCCATAGATATTAGAAATAATTGTTTGAAATTCAAACATAGCTTGTAATGTTCCTTGACTAACTTCTGGTTGATATGGTGTGTATCCAGTGTACCATTCACTTCTTAGTAATAATTGAGAAACTATTTCAGGAACATAATGATTAAATATGCCAGCACCAATAAATGAAAAATTAATATTATTGGTATTTTTATTAAAAAAATCTTTAATTTTTATTTCATCCCATGGCATGATTTTATTAAATTTACTTATTTTAATTAAATCCTGAGGTATGCTATTAAATAATTCATCTAAATTGGATTTACCAATTGTGTTTAACATTATTTTTATATCATAATTTGTATGTGGTAAATAACGCATAATTATGCAACCTATATATTATATATGTATTATAAATGTAATATGTAAATAAAAATTTATTTTTATAAAAAACTTACCATAAAATTACATATTTAAAAAAGTAATAATAATTTTATACTATGATAATATATTTGCATTATTTAATTTATAATATTAATAAATAATTAGTTAACAGAGAAGAAACTAGATAATAAAATATTAGGATATAAAAATGTTTAGAAAAATATTAATTGCTAATCGTGGTGAGATTGCAATGAGAATTATAAAAACTAATAAAAAACTTGGAATAAAATCAATATGTATATATAGTGAAGCAGATAAAAATGCAAAATATCTTAAAGAAGCAGATAAGTCTATTTGCATTGGTGATTCATATATTAAAGAAAGTTATTTAAATCAAGATAAAATATTAAATATAGCAGAAATGTATAATTGTGAAGCAATACATCCAGGATATGGATTTTTTTCAGAAAATTATGAATTTTCTATGCAATGTAAACAAAATAAAATAATTTTCATTGGTCCAGATCCAAAATTCATTAAAATTATGGGTAATAAATTATATGCGCGGAATATAATGAATAACTTTAAAATACCTGTAATACCTGGTTCATATAAATCAATAGATTCTATTGAAGAAGCATTAGAGATAGCAAATAAAATAAAATATCCAATATTATTAAAAGCTTCAGCTGGAGGAGGAGGAAAGGGAATAAGATTAGCAAATAATGACATAGAATTAAAAGAAAATTATATAATAGCTAAAATAGAAGCAAATAAAATATTCAGTGATGATAGTATATATATAGAAAAATTCATGTCTCATAGTAGACATATTGAATTTCAAATAGCAGGTGATAATTATGGAAATATTATATACTTAAATGAAAGAGAATGTTCTATTCAAAGAAATAATCAGAAATTATTAGAGGAATCTCCTGCATGTAATTTGAATGAAAAGAAAAAACAAGAATTAAAAGATATTATTATTAATACAATGGAAAAATTATCTTATACAAATTTAGGGACTTTAGAATTTTTATTAGATAAATATCAAAATTATTATTTTATTGAAATGAATACGAGAATTCAAGTTGAACATCCAGTAACAGAAATGGTTTTAGGATATGATTTAATAGAAATGCAAATAAGATTAGCATTAGGTGAAAAAATGTATATTTCTCAAAAGGATGTAATAAGTAAGGGACATGCAATAGAATGTCGTATTAATGCTGAAAATCCTATAGAAAATTTCAAACCACATATAGGATTAATAGAGAATTTAAAAATACCTATAGAAAGTAATAATATAAGAATTGATACTTATATAGATGAAAAAACTATTATTACTCCATATTATGATTCAATGATTATGAAAATTATTGTACATGAAAAAGATAGAAAATCAGCTATTAATAGTATGAAAAAATGTTTAAATACAATATTAATTGAAGGTATATCTACAACATTAGATTTACATAAAATAATTTTAAATGATGAAATATTTATTAATGGTAATTATACATGTCATTTTTTACCAGAAAGATTAGAAAATTTTATTGAAATAATAAAAAAAAATAATTAAACAGGAAAAAACAATTATGGCAAAACTTTTTTTAAAGCTTATTGGAAATAAAATAAAGACTAATGAAAAAAATTATTTAATAAATAAAAAAAAAATGAAAGAAATAAATAATTCTTTAGATAAAATTAAAAATAAAATGTACATAGGATGGGGGGAAAAATATATAAAAAGAGTTCATAATAAAAAAAGAATGACGGCATGGGAAAGAATAAATTATATATCGGATTTAAATGAAAATATATTACCTATAGGAACTTTAGTAAATCATTTAGAAATATTTCAAGATGAAAAACAAGATAGAACAGCTCCATCTGCAGGAATAATAACTGTATTAACACGTATAAATAAAAGAATAATAATGATAATTGCTAATGATAATACAGTGGCGTCTGGATCATGGTGGCCTAGAACACCAGAAAAAATTATTAGATCACAAGAGATAGCTCTTAAGTTAAATATACCTATAATATATTTAATTGATTGTTCTGGGTTATTTTTACCAGAACAACGAAAATCTTTTCCTGGTCAATATGGAGGAGGACGTATATTTAAAATGAATAGTTTATTAAGTAATAAGGGAATACCACAAATATCAGGAGTAATGGGTGATTGTATAGCTGGTGGAGGATATATGCCTATTATATCAGATAAAGTATTTATGACTGAAAATGCTTATATGGTTATAGCAGGTGCAGCTTTAATTAAAGGTTCAAAAAGTGAAAAAATAAATTCTAATGACATTGGAGGTCCTCATATTCATGTACATGTTTCTAATTGTGCTGATTTTAGAGTTCCAGATGATAAAACTTGTTTAGATAGAATAAAAATTGAAATTTCTAATTTATCCTCTAGTTCTGTTGATTATTATAGGTACTCTTTTGAATCTAGCGAACCTTTTTTTAAAACTGATGAAATATCCTCTTTATTACCAATAAATTCACAATTTAGTTATGATATTAAAGAAATAATATCAAGACTTATTGATGATAGTTTATTTCATGAAGTATTACCAAATATTGGTAAAGAAGTAATTACAGGTATTGCTAGAATTAATGGATTATATGTTGGGATAGCGAGTAATGTTCAAGGTATAATTGAGTGTTCAGATAAAAAAAAACCTGGTGGAATATTATATAAAGAAGGAGTTGCAAAATTATCAGTATTTAGTCGTACATGTAATGCAGATGGAATTCCTATAATTTGGTTACAAGATGTATCAGGATTTGATATTGGAGAAGATGCAGAAAAAGAAGGACTTCTTGGATTTGGGTCTAGTCTTATTTATACAAATTCTACTAACACAACACCTATGTGTACTGTCATTCTTAGGAAATCATCAGGAGCAGGATATTATGCTATGGCAGGATTACCGTATGATCCAATTATACAGTTAGCTACTCCGATTGCTAAATTAGGAGTTATGGAAGGAAAAACATTATCAATAGGAGCATTTCGTAGTAAATTAAATGATGACTTTGAAATAAAATCAACTGATATAAACGAAATAAATACTATAAAAAATGGAATGAAAAATTTGGAAAGACGTATCGATGAGGATATGAATCCTTATTTAGCTGCTAATAATATGGATATAGATGAAATAATTAAAACATCAGAAATAAGAAAATATTTAAGTTATTTTGTTGAATGTTGTTACCAATTTCATGGAATTAGAAGAATTAAAAATCCAAGGATTTGGTCTTTACATGATTTAGAATTATTATTTAAAATAAATTCTAATGATAAAAAAGAAATTTTATTAAAAAAAACAGAAGATCTTAAAAAAGAAAATAATTTTGGTAAAAATGATTTATTTATCAAAGCACCAATGACAGGAATATTTTACAGTAAACCATCTACAGATGAAAATAATTTTATTTTTATGGATGATATAGTTAATAAAAAACAAATAATAGGTTTATTAGAAGTAATGAAAAATTTTTATCCAATTTATACAGAATTTAATTATGATATAAAAATAAAAAATATATTAGTAAAAAATGGTCAATCTGTAAAAGTTGGACAAAATCTTTTTCTTATTATTAAAAAATAGGTTTATTAATTTTAATTGATCTTTTCAATTACACGTAATTTAGCACTTCTACAAGAGGAGTTAGTTTGCATTTCTTGATAATTAGGAGTTATTACTTTATTAAATAATATTTTCCATTTGTTTTTATTTTCGGTATTAATTAATTGAGAATATTTTAACATATTAGATTTTACTATTTTATCTTCTAAACTATGAAAAGTAATAAATACTGCTTTACCAAATTTAGATAAAATATTATCTAGTATAGAAAATATTTTATCTAATTCACCTAATTCATTATTAACTTGCATGCGCAAAGCTCTAAAAATAGAAGTAATTAATTTTTTAGATTTATTATTATTATTTATATCAATAGCATTAATTAATGAAAATATTGAATTAGAAGTAATTCGTGTTTTTATATTTTTAGCTATTTTATTTGCATTATGTATATTTCCGAAGGAATGAATAATTTTTGTTAAATTTACAATAGAAATTTGTCTTAACATCTTATATGCAGTTATATCATTTTCTTGATTTATTCTCATATCTAAAGGGCCATTCGATTTAAAGGTAAATCCTCTAGTAGAATCTTGGAGTTGATTAGATGATATTCCTAAATCACATAATATGCCATCTATTTTTGATATTTTATATTTTTTTAAAATTAATTCAATATTAGAAAATGAATCATAATTTAATTTTACACAAGAGTATTGTTTTGTAATATTTTTTATATTATGATTTTTTAAAATTTTAATATCTTTATCTAATGCAATGACAATACCGGTAGGGCCAACTTTTTTAGCTATTTCTTTTAAATGTCCACCTCCACCTGTAGTAAGATCAATTATATTAGATCCAGGACGTATATTAAGTATTTCAATAACTTCTTTTAACATTATAGGAATATGATTATTATTAGTAAATGTAGAGTGCATTATTTAAAGCCTTAAATATTATTTATTTAATCTTCTAAGTATGTATAATTTGAGAGTGCTTTTTTGTATAGTTTAATAAAATTTATAGATTCTTCTAAAGAAATTTTTTTATAATAAACAGATTTTTGTGTGGTTTTTCTAATTTTATTAATTAAATCAATATTATTATATTGTACATGTTTTAATACTTCACTTACAGTATCACCAGGTATTATATGTTCTATTGTATAAGAATTATTTTTTTTAATTGATAAATGTATTACATTAGTATTTCCAAATAAATTATGTAAATCTCCTAAAATTTCTTGATATGCTCCAACTAAAAAAATACCTAAATAGTATGGTTTATTTGTATATTCATGAAGAAAAATAGTAGTTCTAATATCTCTTAAATCAATAAATTTTTCTATTTTACCATCAGAATCACAAGTAAGATCTGCTAATATTGCTTTAATATGTGGTTTTTCATTTAATCTATGAATTGGTAAAATAGGAAATAAATGCGATAAAGCCCATGAATCAGGAATTGATTTGAAAACACTGAAATTACAATAATAGATATCACTTAATTTGTAATCAAGATTTTCTAAATCTTCAGGTACGTATGAAAGATTGCATATGATTTTTTGTAATTTTAGACATGTTTTCCAAAATAAATTATCAATTTTTGCTTTAGTAAATAAATTTATCATTCCATGATTAAATAAACTTATACTTTCTTCTCTAGTAGATAAAGCATCATTATAAGATTCTTGAAAATTTTTATTATTTATGCTTGTATAAATTTCCCATATTTCATGTAAAATATAATGTTCAGAAGATTTTGGTGTTTTTAAATTTTTTTGATATAATACTGATTTAGTTTTACTATGTACTCCTAATACATTAAATATTAATACAGAATGATGTGCAACTAAAAATCTTCCGGATTCTGACATGATTAATGGATGTGGTTGAAAAGATTCATCACATATATCTTGTATTATGGAGACTACATCATTAGCATATTCTTGCGTGGAATAATTTCTAGAGGAATGAAAATTAGTTTTACTACCGTCATAATCAATTGCTAGTCCTCCACCAACATTAATAATTTTTAAAAATAAACATCCCATTTGTCTAAGATTGCAATACATATGTGTTGCTTCTTTTAATGAATTTTTTATAGCCCTTATATTTGTAATTTGAGAACCTATATGAAAATGTAGTAATTGTAATGATTTTAACATGTCATGTTCTTTAAGTTTTTTAACTACTTCAACTATTTCTTCAGAAGATAGACCAAATTTACTAGAGTCTCCAGAAGAATTTTCCCAACGCCCAGAGCCTTTGTAGGACATCTTAGCTCGTATTCCAATTAATGGTTTTATATTTTTTGCTTTTGAAATTGTAAATATATAATCTAATTCTTTAAATCTATCTAGTACTATATAAGGTTTAAGAAATAATTTTTGAGCAGTTAAAACTATTTCTATATAACTAAAATCTTTATATCCATTACAAATTAATAATGGATTATTAGGTGTTAGTAGAGCAAGAGCAATAAGTAATTCAGATTTCGAACCAATTTCTAATCCAATTGGCACATCTTTTTGATTTATTAATTCTTCAACTATATGACGTTGTTGATTGACTTTTATTGGCATTATACAGTGATATTTATTTTGATATTTATATTTTATAATACTTTTATTAAAACTATTGGAAATAATTTTTGATTGTTTATGAAGAATATTATTAAATCTTATAACAAATGGAGGGAAAATATTTCTACTAATTAAATCATCTACAAGATATTTTAAATCAACAGATGTAAGTGAATCTTCTCCTAAAGGTAAACATATTAGATGTCCAAATTTATTAATAGAAAAATAAGGTTCTCCCCATCTAGAAATAAGATATAATTCTTTGCTTTTTTGAATGCTCCATTTATTATTCATAATGATATACCAATAATATAAATATTTTTATATAAATTATAATGTTTTTTTATATTTGCTTATTGTAACTTTTTTATTTATTTTAGAAATAGAAATAATAATAATTTATTTTTTTTAATATATTGATGGAGCAGATATGAATTTTGTTAATCATTATAAAGTAAATATGAGAGATATAGAATTTAATTTATTTGAATTTTTAAAAATACAAGAAACAATATTAAAAAATAAAATATATGATGATATTGATATTAATACTATTAAAGATATATTAGAATCTTTAAGAAAATTATCAATGGAACAATTATCACAAAGTTATGCAATATCAGATCAAGTACCTTTAAAGTTAAATCAAGATACAGGTACTGTTTATTTGCCAAATGAATTAAAAAAATCAATTAAAACTTTTTATGAAAATGATTGGCATAGGTTATCCGTATCAAAGAAATGGGGTGGATTTGGGTATCCAGAAATTGTAAATTGGGCTAATTTTGAAATGATATTTGGATCAAATTCTACAGTTGGACTATATTTATTATCTGTGATGACTCCTGTGATAATGGATCTAGTTGCTACGGAAGAACAAAAGAAAAGATTTATTCCTGGTATAATGGATAAACACTGGGGAGTTACGATGGTTCTAACTGAAGCGGATGCAGGTAGTGATGTTGGAGCAGGAAGGTGTAAGGCAGAGCATATTAAGGATGATGAATGGTATATAACAGGTACAAAACGTTTCATTACAGGTGGGGATTATGATGTGCCAGAAAATATAATACATCTAGTATTAGCAAGACCTGTCGGTGCAGAAAGTGGTACTAAAGGATTATCTATGTTTATTGTCCCGAAATTTTGGGTAAATCAAGATGGTAATTTAGAAGATAGAAATGGAGCTTTCTGCACTAAAGTAGAAAAAAAGATGGGAATAAAAGGATCTGCTACTTGTGAAATGACTTTCGGTGAAAAAATGCCGGCTAGAGGCTTGCTAATTGGAAATAATCATAGTGGTATTAAGCAAATGTTTAAACTTATTGAACAAGCTAGAACTGCTATGGGATTTAAATCGATGTCTCTTGCATCAACTGCATATTTACATGCTTTAGAATATACTAAAGAAAGAATACAAGGTGTTGATTTAGCAAAAGCGAGAGATCATAATGCATCTAAAGTAAGTATTATTAAACATCCTGATGTAAGAAGAATGTTAATGTTGCAAAAAAGTTGTGTAGAAGGAATGAGAGCATTATGTTACTATTGTGCTAATATTTCAGATCAAATTAATATTAAAGAACTAGAAAATAAAAAAGAAGAAGTTAAAACTTTAAAATTAAAATGGCATTTATTGCTTCCAGTACTTAAGGGTTATAATTCAGAAAAGGCATTCGAATTAATAAATAACGCATTGCAATGTTTTGGAGGATCTGGATATTTACAAGATTATCCTATAGAGCAATATTTAAGAGATCAAAAAATAGATTCTTTATATGAAGGTACAACACATATTCAGTCATTAGATTTAATTTTTAGAAAAATTGCAGGTGATGGATTTGTAACTTTTAATAAATTATTTGATGAGATTGAAGATACTGTTAATAAAAAGATAGAATCTAAAAATTTTAAAAATGAATATATAATTTTAGGAGAAGCTTTAATCTCTTTCCGAAATGTAATTAATAGGTTAATGGCAAAAATTAATATATCATTAGATTATATAGGATTACATGGAAATAATATATTATTTTCGTTAGGAGAAATTGTTATTGGATGGTTATTATTAAAACAAGGTGAAATTGCAGTAAATAAATTAAAGGATGATAACTTATCACAAAAAAATAAATTTTTTTATAAAGGTAAAATCACATCTGTATCTTTTTATTATGCTCAAATCATGCCAGAAATTTTTAAAAGAGAAAAAATAATTAATAATGATATAATGAATCTTATGGATATAGATGATTTAGAATTTTAATATTTTATTTTATATATTTAAAAAAAATCATTAACCATTCTTTAAGTCTTTTTTGATCACCAGGAGCAAACTTTTGGAAAACAGTCCCAATTAACCATAATCCTTCTGTTTGTTCAAATTCAACCCAAATAACTTTAGAAGCAATTCTTAATAATTCTAAATCTTTTTTTATAGGCATATATAAAAGAATGTTGATTTTTTCCCCAATGCTAAATCTTTCTAAACTTTCAAAACTAACGCCACCTAAAGATAAATTTCTAGAAGTTGCAGTAAATGATTGTAATCCTGTAGTGATTTCTAATCTAATTTCTATTAATGTTCTAGGTTCTCTTTTTTTAAATTTTTTTTTGTTCATTTTATTTTTCTTTATTAATTATAAAATTTTTATGTATTAAATAATATATTATCTTATTTATTTATAATAATGTAATTCTAAAAATTTTGCATTAAGAAACAGTTTATATTTAATGATAAATTATTATAAAAATAGGATTAAAATATGTATAATAAAATAAAAAATGCTTGTGTAATTGGATCTGGAGTAATGGGATGTGGTATCGCAGCTCATCTAGTGAATGCAGGGATTAATGTATTGTTATTAGATATAAAATCTAAAACACCTAATAATCCAAATGAAATTGCTAATAATAATTTAAAGGCATCTTTTAAACAAAAGCCAAATTTATTTTTTGATAATAAGGTTAAATCTAATATAACTGTTGGTAATATTACTGATGATTTATCAAAAATTATTGAATACAAGTGGATAATAGAAGTTATTCCAGAAAAATTAGAAATTAAACAACAATTATTTCAAAGAATAGATTTAATTTTAAAGAATAAAGAAATAGATTTTATTATATCTTCAAACACATCTGGTATATCAATAGATTCTATGTGTATTAAATTGAG
>Ga0307987_1001024_pt1 | contig 15902 bp, 16 predicted proteins | sample EllFjometagen181_FD_203157 | JGI IMG/M metagenome (GOLD analysis project Ga0307987, IMG submission 203157) | Marine microbial communities from Ellis Fjord, Antarctic Ocean - #181 | ecosystem: Environmental > Aquatic > Marine > Unclassified | place: Southern Ocean | collected 2014-10-08
ATCGAGGAGTTGATCCAGATCGCCAAGCAGATGCGCGAGGCCCAGCAACGTGGCGACGAGCTTGGTCTGAGCGAGGACGAGGTCGCGTTCTACGACGCCCTGGAAGTCAACGACAGCGCCGTGTCTGTCCTTGGCGACGACACGCTGAAGAGCATCGCCCAGGAACTGGTCGAGACCGTCCGTCGCAGCGTCACCATCGACTGGACCGTCCGCGAGGCCGCCCGCGCCAAGGTCCGCGTGGTCGTCAAGCGCATTCTCCGCCGCTTCGGCTACCCGCCCGACAAGCAGGAGAAGGCCACCCAGACCGTCCTCGAACAGGCTGAGGTGTTGTGCAAGGACTGGGTGATGTGAGTAGTCTGTGGGAATAGAGGTCGGCAAGAGCCAGTGTTGGGCTCAACTGCCAGTAACAAGAAGAGGGAGACCAGACGATGCTGAAACAGATTCTTGATCCGTTCCTGACGATTCTTGGCGGGATGTTTGGGGGGCTGTGGGAGCGCCCCGTGTTCTTCATGTTCGTCATTCTGGCGGTGGTCCTGCTGGGGCTGTCGCGGTTGCCGGGGGTGAAGGGTTGGATCGGGGAGACCATCATGCGGGTCAGCTTCTCGCTGTTCCTGCCGAAGGACGTGTACCGGGTCATCCACAACGTGACGATCCCGGACGGGCAGGGGGGCACCACACAGATCGACCATGTGATCGTGTCGGCGTTTGGCGTGTTCGTGGTGGAGACCAAACACCACAGGGGCTGGGTCTTCGGCGGCGAGAAGGACCGCACGTGGACGCAGAAGATCCACGGCGGGCACAGCCAGAAGTTCCAGAATCCCCTTCGCCAGAACTACAAGCATACCGAGTGCTTGCAGGAGCTGCTTGGGCTGGAGTCGAGCGAGGTCAAGTCGGTGGTTGTCTTCACGGGTAACTGTACGCTGAAGACCAAAGAGAAACTCCCGGACCATGTGACCAAGCCTGGGAGCTGCGTGCGGTACATCAAGAGCCAGGCCGACACCATCCTCGACGAGGCAGCAGTCTGTGCCCTGGAGAACACGATTCGCGAGGAGCGCCTCAAACCTAGTTGGAAGACCTCTCGCGAACATGTCGCCTATGTGAAGGGCCTGCATGGGGAAGAGCCCGCCGCTGTCCCCGAGCCCCATCCTGGGCCTGCTGAACCGTCCCCGGCTGACCCGGCACCGGAGCCTGTCTGTCCCAAGTGCGGAGCTGCCATGGCCCTTCGCACGGCCAAGCGGGGAGCCAATGCGGGCAACCAGTTCTGGGGCTGCACCAATTACCCCAAGTGTCGGCAGATCCTGAACGTCGCCGAGACGGCCTAGAAACCGGGCCGGTCTACAGCACTCGTGCCGGCAGTAGGTCGTGGCGGGAAGAGGGAGGCCGTCCGTATGCCACATTGCGGTTCGGGGAGGCGAGGGGGATTGCAGGCGAGACCGTCCAGGGAGCCGCTACGGAGAGCGGCGCTCCCAGGCGGCTTTCGGTTGGCGGAGGGGCTGGCTTGAAGCGGACATCGAGGGGTTGGCCGTGGCGCTCGAAGTGGGTTGCACAGGCCGTTCCCCGGCGGCTGTTCCGATGCCGGATCGAGCTCCAGTTTGCCGGGAGTCTGCGTGCCAGAACGGGGGGCTTCCCGGCACCCGCAGGGGGTTTGGGGAAGGGGAGACCCGCCGGGCAAGGCTGGGAACAAGCGGGGGGTAACAGAGATTGGCTGAGGGCAGCGTCCTCGGCATCTCTGGGACTGACATCGCCATGCTGGCCGCTTTCGCCAATCGGTCGCGATTGGGGGTAGACGGTCGCGACTGAGATCAGGGATTCGCTCCGCCAAGCCCGGACTTCTCTGGCCGCCGGGGACTCCGCCGCCGGGGCAACCTGTAAGCGATCCTTACAAGTTCGGCATCCGCCGATCCTATCCCCGCTCCTCCCTCCAATCTGCAATCACACATCCTCAATCTGCAATCCCCCCTCCCCAACTCCCCGCCTCTCCTTAGACAACCCGACCCCCGGCTCAATATTCATTCTCTTGCGTGTAACGGCCCCGTGGACCCCATGCCGGAGGAGTCGGATGGCATCCCAACCCAGGCAACACATGTCCCTCGGTGATGTCGCCGACGTGGTGTTGCGGCTGGGTCCGGTGCTGGTGGCTGCGACAGCGAGCACTGAACAGACCCTGGCGGGGGAATGACGACATGGCGAGGAAGGTCTCCGGCGCGGACCTGAGGTTTGAGGCAAAGATGGCGGGGCTCTCTACCACTCTCTACCAGCAACTCGAGGAAGCGGCCCGGGTCGAAGCCGCCATCGGGATTAACCCGGAGGGTTGCGGCCATGGCAAATGACGAACGGGAAGAGCGGGCCGGATCGCTGGTCCCGCGCGCGAACGTTGTGGCCCGGCGGGTCGAGAGCTGCATCTACCTGATCCGGGGCGAGCGGGTGATGCTGGACTCCGATCTTGCCGATCTGTACGGCGTCCCCACGGGTGCCCTCAACCGCGCCGTCGGTCGGAACCGGGATCGGTTCCCCCCGGACTTCATGTTCCAGCTCAGCAAGCCCGAGTTCGGCGACTTGAAGTGCCAGATTGGCATCTCAAGTGAATGGGCGGCAGGCGAACCCCGCCCTACGCCTTCACCGAGCAGGGCCTGGCCATGCTCTCCGGCGTCCTGCGCAGTCCTCGCGCTGTCGAGGTCAATGTGGAGATCATGCGCGCCTCCGTCCGGCTCCGCCGCATCCTCGCGGAGCACGAGGACCTGAAGAGCCAGCTTGCCGCGCTGGAGAAGAAGTACGACACCAGCTTCCGGGTCGTCTTCTCTGCTATCAAGAAGCTGATGGATGCCAGCAAGACCGTGCCCAGGAAGCGCCGCATCGGCTTCGACCCGGAGGGACCCGACAATGACTGACCACATGTGCGGCACATTGTCCCTACTCGTGATATCCGTCCGACTCGAAGCCGCCATCAAGGACTGGGTGATGTGATGCCACGAACTGGGCAGTCGGCACTCCACCAGATCGCTGACATGTCGCTCATCCAATACCTCGGCATGGCAAATCGGGTGCTGGTCAGCGCCGCGAGATTACGCAACCCCGATTGGGGTTGATCGGGAGGGCGGCAGCAACCCAGGGTAGGTGTTTGCGCAGAGTTCTGAAAGGCGGTAGTGTCCGCTCCCAACTACATGCCTCGTTGGGTGCTGGCTGCGCGGAAAGGGAACGGATGGATCAAGGAACGATCAACTTCGAGAAGAGGGTGTCTGATCCTGGCGGCGAACCCAGGGGCTACTCGCTCTCTTCAGGCGACATTCTCGGGCAGTATCGCGTGGTGCGTGCTCTGGGTCGGGGCGGCATGGGCGAGGTGTACGAGGTGGAGCACGGGGTGTTGCGTCGGCGCTATGCGCTGAAGCTGCTGCCCGCCGAGTTCGCCCGCAGCACGGCGGGGCTGGAACGCTTCCGCCGCGAGGCGCAGGTGATGGTAAACCTGGAGCATCCGAACATCGTCCGGGTCGACGACTTCGGGGAGGCCGGAGGCCGCTACTGGCTGCGCATGGAACTGGCGGAAGGGGTAGAAGTCGGGAGTGTGCATGTGCATGCTCTGGGTGACTACGTCAAGGCCAAGGGTGGCAGACTTGTGCCTGCTGAGGCCGAGGTGCTCTTCAGGCACATTCTGGAGGGGTTGGGCCATGCCCATTCCAAAGGTGTGGTGCACCGGGATCTGAAACCGGGGAACATCCTGCTTTCTGCCATGCCGGACGGGGGCGTGTTCCCCAAGATATCCGACTTCGGATTGGTCCGGTCGGTGGGCGAGGACTGGGTACGCTCGCCGGCGGAACTTTCCGTGCGACAGTCCATGAGCATCGGTGGAGATCCCACGCTGGAGGGTGCAGATGCTGGCTCAGGCACCCGTTCGCTGCTCGGAACCCATGGGTACATGAGCCCCGAGCAGAAACGCGGCGAGGAAGCCACCCCTGCGAGTGATGTGTATGCTGTGGGGTTGATGATGTGCCGTTTGCTGACGGGCAGGCAACTGGGAATGGAACGTCCGTCGGAACTGGTGCCCGATCTCCCCGTTTGGTGGGACGGTCTCGTGGCAACTGCTCTTGAAGACGATCCTGCGGAGCGTCTCGCTGACGGGGGCAAGTTTCTGGAGAGGTTAGGCAGCGCCCAGGCGGAGGAAGATGGCGCCGCGCTGTCTGGACGGAGTGCCTCGGCGAAAGCGGAAACAGAGGGGGGGATGGAGCCACGGCACGCCAGGAACAGGGCACCGGAGGAGGAGAGTCACATGGTGGCCGAGGTGGCTGCGGAACGGACGAAGCCGAGCAAACTCGCCTGCATGAGCCCGGAAGATCCTCCCAATGCTACCGGTGCGGCCGAGAGGCTGCCTCGGGTTGTTGCCGGTCTGGGCTTGGCGCTCGTCCATATTCCCTCTGGCTCGTTCCGGATGGGGTCGGACGGTGGCGACGAGGGCGAAGGACCAGCCCATGACGTGGAAATCACCCACCCATTCTGGCTGGGCAAGTATCCGGTCACTCAGGCGGAATACGCGCTGGTGATGGGGAGCAATCCTTCGCATTTCCAGGACGAGGTCGTGGTCAAGTCGGGGTTCCTGGGATTTGGGCGGCAGACCAGGAAGCGGGCCCGGGACAAATGCCCGGTGGATTGCGTCTCATGGCACGATGCCGTAGACTTCTGCGGTAAGCTGACGGAGCGCGAGCGGATAGGGGGGAGCCTGCCGGATGAGTACGCGTACCGTCTGCCGACAGAGGCGGAGTGGGAGTACGCGGCGCGCGGCGGCGAGCAGTCCAGAGGGTTCACCTACGCCGGTTCCAGCGACGTGAAGGAGGTGGCCTGGTGCGATGGGAATAGTGGCCGCAGGACCCACTTGGTGGGGCACAAGAAGCCGAACGAGTTTGGCCTGTACGACATGAGCGGGAACGTGTATGAATGGTGCATGGACTGGTACAGTGAGTACCCGGCGGGGGCAGTGGCAGATCCCGCTGGTTCCACGACTGGCTCGTACCGCGTGCTCCGGGGCGGCAGCTGGAGCGTCATTGCCAGGATCTGCCGCTCGGCCTTTCGCGGCGGGAGCGTCGCGTCGCACTCGTACGGCTACCTCGGGTTCCGCGTCGCTCTCGCCCCGGTTCGATGAGGGCGTTCCGCTCCACCTGTTCGAGCTGGGCGGTTCGCCCACGGAGGGGGTGCCGCCCGCCAGCGGGGCGGCGGGCAGGCGAACCCAGGAGAGGGGGAATCCGCCGGGGGTGCAGAGGGCTTGCCCCCTGCCAAAGGCAGGTCTCTGGTTTTGGTTCTCATGCATGACAAACGGCATTTGGGATGCGTATTCATGCCATTTCATGTTTTCATGGTACCGGCAAGCACTCCAGACTCCTGCCAGGAACTGAACGGTCTTCTTTCCAGCCATCGCGTGTTCTCCGTTGTCCGCGTCGCCGCGCATTGGCACGTCTTTGCGCTGGCCTGGTGCCGCAGGGCGGCCCGGAACCACCTGCGCCGGTCCCGATGGTGCGTTCCGGGCAGCAGGGGGCCTCGGTCCCAGGGAGTGCCTGTGACCGGTGGTCGATCCGCCGCGTCGCCAGTCCTGGTCAGTCGAGGGGGGGAGGCGGCGGCAGGCGAAGAGGGTCGGGGGACTGCCGGGGGTGCCGGGAGAGAGTCCTACGGCCAGGTGCTTACACAGCGCCAGCCTGGTGTCGATCAGCTTGGTTGCCATCCCGCGTACGAAGAGCTCGGAGCCGATCAGCGCGCCGTCGCTCCAGTGGCGCACGCGGCGGCAGACGGTGAGGACGAAGGGATCGCGTCCGGTCCGGGCCTTGGTCTCGGCGGCGAAGATGGCCTCGGAGCCCTCGCCGCTCTCGGAGTCGGCGGGGGCCGCGCAGACAATGTGCCAATGGTGTGTGCAGCGTTCCGTTATGTGAAGCCGGAGCGTTTTCTTGGTTCGACTCCGTGTGTCCCGGCGCTGTCACTCATGTGCTTGCTGCACGTAACGGAGCTGCCCTGGGCAGGTTTTCGAGCCAAGCAAGGATGCCGGGTCGCAGCCAGGCGGGGGTGCGTTTCGGTTTGGTCGATGGCGGCGGGGAACAGCGTTCGAGTATTCTCCGCTTCATATCGAGATCGATCTCGACATAGATATGGGTGGTGTTGAGACCGGCGTGGCCGAGCCAGAGCCTGACGCTGTTGATGTCACTCCCGGAGTGGATGAGATGCATGGCGGTGGAGTGCCGCATGGTGTGTGCAGTGACTGCCTTGGCGGCGATCGACGGGCAGACTTCGGCGGCCTTGGCGGCCTACTTTTCGGACGATGTGGCGGATGCCGAAGCGAGTGATCGGCTCGCCATTGGCGTTGAGGAACAGATGGGTGTCGCTCTGCTCCTTTGGCCGTCGCTGCTCGATGTGCCGTTCGAGGGCCTGGACGGTCTCCGGCCACAGCGGACATGCGCGTTCCTTGCGGCCCTTGCCGTGCAGCCTGACGTGGCCGGGGCGGTCGAGCCGGAGATCCCCGATCTTCGGGTCCGCCACCTCCTGGGCGCGGGCGCCGGTGTTGTACATGAACAGCAGCAGGGCCTCGTCGCGCTCGGCGAGGCGGCGGCCGGGGACGACGGCGGCGAGCAACGCGGCCATTTCGGCTTCGTCGAGGTAGTCCAGCGAACGGACGGCAGCCCGCTTGCGGGGGATGGTGCGGATCCGGCGGCATTGCTCCAGGAACAGCGGTTCCTGCCTGGCAAGGAAGCGGAAGAAGGCGCGGATGGCGGCAAGCCGAGCGTTGCGAGTCGCGACCGAGCACGCGCGTGCGGTCTCGATGTGGTCGAGGAACGCGAGGACGGTCCGTTCGTCCAGCCCCTCGACTGTCAGTTCTTCGGCGGGGATGTGGAAATGGTCGGCGGCAAAGGCCAGAAGCAACTTCATGGCGTCGCGATAGGCAGCGCCGGTGTTGCTCGACAGGCCTCGTTCGGCCGCGAGATACTGGTGGAAGAACGGGCGCACGTACTGCGCGACCGGATGCTGCGGGTGCGGGGCTTCCATCTTCATGCCCTCCCGTCCACATGCTGGACGAAGTGTTCGTGAAAGCGTTCGCCGACCGGGCCAAGCAGCCTGGCGGCCCCATTCAGATGGACTTGGGTGGCGTCGATCCCGACGTGTCCCATGTAGGTGGCGAGAGATGGCAGCAACGCGTTGACATCCAGGCCCTGTGCGTACCACAGAAGCACGCGTCGCACGGCGAACGTGTGCCGGAAGTCGTGGATGCGCGGCCGGTTCGTTCCCGTTCCGGGCATGCGGGCGCCAGCAAGCACGTTGCGGAACCCCACGTAGACCGAGGAGTGTCTCAGTCGATCGCCCTGCACGTTGACGAACAGCGCGCTCCGGTCGGTGGTGGGGAACATCTCGCAGCGCAGATCGATGTAGTCCCGGAGAACGTCCCACGTGGACTCCGAGAGCGGCACCCAGCGCGCCTTGCGGAACTTGCCGTCGCGGATGTGCAGGCGCATCGAGTCGGCGCAGGCGTCCCGCAGATCGAGCGCCATCGCCTCGGCGATCCGGCCGCCGGTGCTCCAAAGCAGCCCGAAGAGAGTGCTTCACATAACGGAACGCTGCACATACCACGCGCAGTTCAGCCCGGCCGACGATGAGTTGGTGCTGATCTGCAAGGAGTACTGGACCGACGCCGTAACCGGAAAGCAACGCCTGATCCCGACCAGCGCGGACGGTGTCTACGAGCGTCTCTGGCTCTGGCCCAAGGGCGAGAAACCCAAACTGGTGCCACCGATCAACGGCGGCAGGGCCACCCACGAATGGTGGGGTGCCGATGGCACCTCCTTCTACTACTGCGCCTACCCGAAACACGGCATCGCCCGCTACGACCTCAAGACCGGCCAACAGCGCCTGATCACAACCAACCGAGCCACCCACGCCCACAGCTCGCGCGACGACCGCTACTTCGTCTTTGACCAAAACCTTGACCCGTGGTACCGCGGCTGCGCCTGGAAGGTCTTCTTCTACAGCCCCGCAAGCGACAAGACGGTCTGTATTGTGACGCACAACCCGGCATACAACACGCCGGAGAAGCCATCGACGTGGCATCCGGACCCGCACCCGCAGTTCGTGGCAAATGACCGCTACATTGTCTCCACCCTGAACATTGGTGGCGCAATGAACGTGCTCATCACCCCCGTTGCCCCGCTTATGGAAGCGGTCAGATAGAGCGGCGGAGATGGCCCCTTGGTCCGGCCTGGTGGGCGACGCCGCCGGTCAGCGGCGCTATGGTATGATCCCCGTCGCGTGGCCAGTTCCATGGCCCGGTAGACGCGGGTCGGCTGACGGCGCGGGAGCAATCTGGACTGGAGAGCGATGAGCATTCGTGGTGCAATTCTGGGGTTACTTGGCGCGGCGTTGGTGAGCAGCGTCTGCTACTTCAACGACGAGGTCATCCGCCAGGGCATGCTGGTGCCGCACCTGATGCCGGTGGTGGTCTATGGCAGCCTCGTGCTGTTCCTGCTCTTCGTGAACCCCCTGTTGCGGCGCCTGCGCCCAAGTTGGGTCCTCCGACGTGGCGAACTGGCGGTGATCGTCTGTTTGACGATCATCGGGTGTTCCATCGCCAGTTGGGGACTGGTGCAGTTCATGCCCACCAGCACGATGATGCCCCATTACTTCAATAAGACGCAACCGGGCTGGCAAGCGGAGGAGATCCTCAAGGCCGCGCCGCCCCAGATGCTGGTGAATGTGACGGAGGAGAACGAGGACGCCGTGCTGACCGCCTACACCAGCGGCATGAGCCAGGGCAAGGAGCACATCTCCTTCGGCGAGGTGCCTTGGTACGCCTGGCTGCCGACCCTCGCCTTCTGGGTGCCGCTGATGGTCTGCCTACTGCTGGCGACCTCGTCCCTGGCGATCGTCTTCCATCGGCAATGGGTGCGGCACGAGCAACTGCCCTATCCCATCTCGGTCTTTGCCCACTCGCTCTTGCCCGGCTCGGGCAAGGCCCGGGGGGCCGTGTTCCGTCAGCGGGCCTTCTGGGTGGGGGCGCTGCTGCTGTTCTGCATTCATATGAACAACTACCTCTGCCGCTTCTGGCCAGACGTCCTGATTCCCGTGCGGCTGTGGCTCGACTTCACCCCGCTTTCCAGCATGGTGCCGACCCTGATCCGGGGGCAGGGGGGGATGCTTCTGCGTCCGACTCTGTATTTCGCCGTGATCGCCCTGGCCTACTTCATCCCCTCGGATGTTTCGTTCTCCATGGGAACCATCCCCTTCATCTTCTGCTACATCCAGGGCCTCCTGGCTGGCTACGGGATCATGCTCCGCCAAGGCAACCACCTATCGACCAAGCTGGAGGCGTTTCTGTTCACCGGGGGGTACTTCGGCATCATGCTGATGGTGTTCTACACCGGGCGCCACTACTACATGAACGTACTCCGGCGCAGCGTGGGCATGCGCTCTCGCGAGCAGGTGGAACCCCATGTGGTCTGGGCCATGCGCATCTTCATGGCCGCCACCGTGGCGTTCGTGGCCCAGCTGAGCATGGGGGGGCTGGACTGGCAGCTGTCGTTGCTCTACACCGGCATTGCGTTCATGATCTTCATCGTGGTCAGCCGGACGATTGCCGAGACTGGGGCGTTCCACATCGGCAGCGAGATCTTCCCCGGCGCGATCATCATCGGTATCTTCGGGGCGGCGGCCCTGGGGCCGCGATCGATCATCATGATGTTCCTCCTCTCGGCAGTCCTGCTGGGCGCGCCGGGGTGGTCCTCCATGCCCTTCCTGGTGCAGGGGCTGAAGCTGGCCGACATGTCCAAGGTGCGCATCGGGCGACTGACCAAGTGGATCTTCATCGCCCTGGGCTTGAGTCTGCTGATCTCGCTGCCGATGACGATCTACTGGCAGTACGATCAGGGCGTTCCCAAGGGCGGCTGGCCGCGCTCACTGAGTTCATTCCCCTTCGAGACCTTGGTCAAGACCAAGCATCAACTGGCGGCACAGGGGAGTCTGGTCCAGTCCGAGGCGGTGTCCGGCTGGGGTCGGTTCGCGGCCATGCGCCCGACCGGGCCGTGCATTCTGGCCTTCTTCATCGCGGTGGGCTTGGCCCTGGGCATCGGCTTCGGCCGGCTGCGCTTCCGGAACTGGCCCTTCCACCCGGTGGTATTCGTCTTCCTTGGCGGGCACCAAGCCAAGATGATGGGGGTGTCATTCCTCATTGGCTGGCTGGTCAAGGCGCTGGTGAACAAGTACGGGGGCGCCCGCGTCTACCAGGCCACCAAGCCCTTCATGATCGGCATTCTCGCCGGCGAGATGACCGCGCGCCTCGTGCCCATGCTGGTGGGGAGCATCGTCTATCTGGTCACCGGCCAGAGCCCCCAGCTGTATTTCGGCTAGCTCCTGCGGGTGATCTCGAGGCAACAGGCCTCCAGAGCGAGATGCTCCGGGACGTTGGCGGTGAGGCAACGGATGAGGTGGGCGACGTAGCCAACGGCGGCGTTGGCCCCCGCGTAGGAAGGAACAGCGCGGAGTTCCTCCGGGACCACCGCCAGAATCTCGGGGTGCGGGATGGCGTCGTCGCCAATCCCGGCGGCACGCAGCGTCTGCTGGAGAAACCAGGTCTGAATGGCGTCGTTGATCCCATCGCGGCGGCGGAGGTACTCGGCCTGTACCTGGGCTTTGCGCTGATCCTCTAGCTTCTTGCGGAGTTTGGGATCGTCCTCGGCGATGGTGTCCCAGCGTTCGTCCCGCTCGGCCTCGATCTGCTCGTCGGCTTCGGCCTGGAGCGCAGCATACACGGCTTGGAGCCGGCCGGCCCCCTTCAGGGCCACCGCGGCTCCCGCCTCGGGCTGGAGCAGCCCGAGAATGGGGAAGACACCGTGCTCGAAGGCGAGCGGATAGCGGTTGTGATTGGTGCGCAGAGAGACCAGCTGGCAGCGCGAGCGAATGGTGGGTAGCAACCGGCGCGGGCGGGCGCTGTAGAGCACCAGCACCGTTCGCGGCGGCGGTTCCTCAAGGGTCTTGAGGAAGGCGTTCTGGGCCTGTTCGTTGAGGCAGTCGGCTTCGGCAATAACCCCGAACTTGTGCCGGTCAAGGCCGATGGAAAGCTTGATCTGGTGCTCGAATTCCCGCATCTTGTCCACCACGATCATCCGCGACTTGGATTCCGGTACCAGGTCGTTGCGTTCGCTGTAGTTGCCCTCGGCCAGTTGTCGGCAGTCCTTGCAGACCCCGCAGGCATCGCCCTCGACGGATTGCTTGCAGGCGCAGACTTGCAGCCAGGCGGTGGTGAAGCGCCCGAGCAGATCCACATCGTCGCCTTCGAAGAGGTAGGCCTGGCCGATGCGGTCCCTGCGTTTGGTGTGGCACAGCCGCTCGCAGAGCCCTGGGAACTGTTCGTGGAACTCAGCCAAGGGCATGGTCGAAGGCCTCCAGGATGACACGGTGGATGGCGGCGGGGGTGCCCTCGCCAGAGGTCACGAAGAACCGTTCCGGATGGCGTTTGGCCAGGGCTAGGAAGCCCTCGCGGACCGCCTGGTGGAACTGCCGGGACTCGGCCTCGATGCGGTCCACCGGGCCGTCGCCCTGGCGGGCCTGGACCCGGGCGAAGCCGGTAGCGACGGCCACGTCGAGGAGGATGGTCAGATCGGGCCAGCGGTGGCCGAGGGTGAACTCGTGCAGGCGCTCGATGAAGCTGGCATCAAGCCCTCGGGCGAGGCCTTGGTAGACGGTCGTGGAGTCGGCGAACCGGTCGCAGAGAACCACCCCGCCCGCATCGAGGTGCGGCTGGATCACATGGCTCATGAGCTGCGCGCGACTGGCCCCGAACATGAGCAACTCCGCCTCGTCCGAGACGGAATCCGGGCCACCGAAATGCTTGATGAGCCGCCGCAATTCCTCGCCCAGGGGAGTTCCCCCAGGCTCGCGGGTCGTCAGCACATTTCGGCCCCGTTGGCGCAGGACGTCGGCCAGCAGGCTGATCTGAGTGGATTTTCCGGCCCCTTCGGGACCTTCGAAGGTGAGGAGGAGGCCGGGTTCCGTTGGGACTTGGCGCAAAGCACACTCGTGGTTGAGGGGACGTGTCCTGCACCTTGCAGGAGTGGACCGAATATACTAGGTTCATCCGTTGTTCCCAACGCCCACCCGCCGGTGCCCTTCCCGAAGATGCCGGATATCCGGAGCCCCTGCCATGAGCCCGAAGAAGACCAAGGCCGAGAAGGCCGCAGCAAAGAGCCTCTTCCGCAAGGACGAGAATGCTTACGTCTCGCTCAAGAAGACCGAGGAACGCAAGCTCGAGGCCTACTGTCGGCAGTACATGGATTTCCTGAGCCAGGCCAAGACCGAGCGGAAGGCGCATGACCTTGCGGTGCTCGAAGCCAAGGCCCAGGGCTTCCAGGACATGGCCGAGCTCCAGGCCGCCGGCACGGCGCTGGCGCCCGGTGCCAAGGTCTACCGCAGTTGCCGAGGCAAGACCCTGTTCCTGGCCGTGGTGGGCAACAAGCCCCTGGTCGAGGGCATGCATCTGGTGGGTGGCCATACGGATGCGCCGCGCCTCGATGCCAAGCCCAATCCCATCTACGAAGACAGCGAGATGGTGCTGCTGGACACCCACTACTACGGGGGGATCAAGAAGTACCAATGGGTCGCCATGCCCCTGGCTCTCCATGGTGTAGTGGTGAAGCCGGACGGCGAAACGGTCGCCATCACCATTGGCGAGGATCTCGCCGACCCCGTCTTCGTCATCACCGATCTGCTGCCCCACCTAGGGAAGGACCAAGCGGCCAAGAAGCTGTCTGAAGGCATCTCCGGCGAGGGGCTGAATATTCTGCTGGCCAGCCGTCCCGATGAGGCAGCGGGCGATGACGTCAAAGAGAAGGTGAAGTCCCGCCTGCTCGGCATCCTGAACAAGAAGTACGGCATCACCGAAGAAGACTTCGCCAGCGCCGAACTGGAAATCGTCCCCGCTGGCCCCGCCCGCGAACTGGGGCTGGACCGCTCGATGATTCTCGGCTACGGGCATGACGACCGCATCTGCGCCTACGCGGGACTGCGCGGCCTGATCGATCTCGACGGGATCCCCGAATACACGGCGGGCGTGCTGCTCTGCGACAAGGAGGAGATCGGCTCGGTCGGGGCCACCGGCATGGATTCCACCTTCTTCGAGAATAGCGTGGCCGAACTGATGGCGCTGGCTGAGGGGGGCTACGATGGCCTCGCCCTGCGGCGCTGCCTGGAGCGGTCCCGGATGCTCTCCGCCGATGTGAATGTGCTGCACGATCCGAACTACCCCGAGGTCAGCTCCCCCAACAACCACGCCCGGATCAACCACGGCGTGGCCATCGCCAAGTACACGGGCTCCCGAGGCAAGGGCGGGGCGAGCGATGCGTCGGCTGAGTTCATGGCCGAGATTCGGCGCATCTTCGACGCGGCCGGCGTCGCCTGGCAGATGGCAGAACTGGGCAAGGTGGACCAGGGCGGCGGTGGCACCATCGCCATGTTCCTAGCCCGCTATGGGATGGATGTGGTGGATTGCGGGGTCGGCGTGCTCAGCATGCACGCGCCCTGGGAAGTGGCGAGCAAGCTGGATACCTACATGACCTACAAGGCCTATCGCGCCTTCCTGGCGGACGCCCGCTAAGCGGGGACCATGCTAAGCGTCGTCATTCCATGCTACAACGAGGACACCCGATTGGGGCCGATGCTGGATCTGGTCCGAGCCCATGTCGAGCTGGGCTGGCAGTGGATCTTCGTGGACGACGGGTCTAGCGACCGGACAGCGTCCGTGGTCCGGGATCTGGTGGCGGACACGCAGGCCGAAGTGGTGTTGGTCCAGCACGAACGCAACCGGGGGAAGGGAGCGGCCGTGCGCAGTGGCTTCGAGCGGGCGGACGGCGCCTTGGTGGGGTACGTGGATGCGGATCTCGCCGCATCCCCCCTGCAGTTCCAGCCGTTCCTGGATGGCGAAGAGCTGCGGGCAGGGCGGGAACTGCTGCTCGGGATTCGCCTGTTGACCGAAGAAAAGAGGGTCGAGCGTACGTTCCTTCGGCACTTCATTGGCCGAGTGTACCAGACCTATGTGTCCAACCTCACCGGGCTGACCGTATATGATACGCAGTGCGGCTTCAAACTGCTCAGTACGGCCCGGGCCAAGGAGATCGCACCGGAGATGCACTGTCGGGGCTTCGCCTTTGATGTGGAGCTGATCATGGTGGCCCGCGACCTGCACCAGATGCGAATCCGGGAAGAGCCGATTCACTGGCGCGAGCAAGGGGACAGCCGGGTGATGCCGCACCACGCCCTGTCCATGTTCTTCGAAATTCTGGGTATCCGCCGGCGGCTGATTGCTCACCGCCGGGCCAGAGGAGGCAGGGAATGAGAACGCACGCCGAGTTTACCCTGATCGAGCTGCTCGTGGTCATCGCCATCATCGCCGTGCTGGCGGGGATGATCCTGCCTGCCCTGGCCTCGGCCCGGCACAAGGCTCGGCAGACGGAGTGCAAGGGCAATCTGCGCCAGCTGGGGATCGCGATCACCATCTATGCAGGGGACTCCAGGGACCACCTGCCCTGTTGTTCGAGACTCAGCGATGGCTCGCTCTTTGGCCTGCCCGGCCTGCGCACGGTCCTGAAGAGCCATGTGCAAGAGCCCCGCATCTACCATTGTCCCACCGATCAGGGCGACGAGGGGCTGTTCGAGACCGAGGGCACGAGCTACGAGTGGAACACCTTCCTGAACGGGCGCTTCATCGACCGGGCCACCTTGCGCGTGGTGGGGCTCGAGCTGGCCCCGCCATTGCTGGGGGACGCCGAGAAGTTCCACCCCCCCAGCGGGCGCAACTACCTGTATTCGGACGGTCGCGTGACCCAGTCCCTGGAGATGCTAATCCATGAGTGACAACGCCCCTCCCGCTCTGGCCTGCGAAGGGCTCTGCAAACGCTACGGAAAGCATGACGTGCTGCGGGACGTCAGCCTGCAGCTGGACGCAGGGCAGGTCTTTGGCCTCCTCGGACCCAATGGCGCGGGCAAGACCACGCTGATCCGGATCGTGCTCGGGCTCGCCCTGCCCACCACCGGCGCGGTCCGCATCTTCGGGCAGGATCTGTTCACGCATCGGCGCCAAGTCATTCGGGAAGTCGGAGCGGTGGTCGAGGCCCCCACCTTCTTCCCCTACCTGAGCGCCTTCGAGAACCTGCACTACCTGGTGTCCCTGACCCGAGCCCTGCCCCGCAAGCGCATCCTCGAAGCCCTGGGTGCAGTGGGTCTGGCCCAGGTTCCCGACCAGAAGGTGGGGACGTTCTCCTACGGGATGAAGCAGCGCCTGGGAATCGCCCAAGCCCTGCTCCCGGATACCAGGCTGCTGATTCTCGACGAGCCAACCAACGGGCTCGATCCCCATGGTATCGCCGGCATGCGTTCCCTGATTCGGCGCATCGCCCGCGAACGGGGCATCGCGGTCCTCGTCTCCAGCCACTTGCTCGGCGAGATCGAGCAGGTGTGCGACCGAGTGATCATCCTGCACCACGGCGAGAAGGTGATGGATGCCAGCATGGAGGAGTTGCAGGGGCGGGACCAAGAAGTCGAGATCCTCATCCAGCCCAATCCCGAGGCCCTCGCCAAGGCCGCCTTGGGCGACTGCCTGGCGAGCCAGGACGCCAGGGAGGACAGCTGGCAGGTCCTGCGCCTCACCCTGCCCGAGGCCCGGATCCCGGCGGTCGTCCGCCAGTTGACCGAAGCCGGGGCGGATATCCATCGGGTCCGCCGGCGGACCCGCAATCTGGAAGAGGTCTTCCTGAAACACACCGAACGCGGAGAGAGCGATGTTCGCATTGATTCGTTTTGAACTGCGCAAGCTGACTGCTCAGAAACGCAGCCTGGCGGGCTTCGGGGCCATCATCTTCATCAATCTGCTCTTCGTCTGCGCCTTCATCATGCGCAATAGC
>Ga0307987_1001026_pt1 | contig 15899 bp, 11 predicted proteins | sample EllFjometagen181_FD_203157 | JGI IMG/M metagenome (GOLD analysis project Ga0307987, IMG submission 203157) | Marine microbial communities from Ellis Fjord, Antarctic Ocean - #181 | ecosystem: Environmental > Aquatic > Marine > Unclassified | place: Southern Ocean | collected 2014-10-08
TGATTCATAACTTTTCCTTTTATTTTATTATTTCAACTATTAAAACATTTCCTTTGACTTCCACAACTTTCACAGCTGTTCCAGTTGCAACACTTTTGCCTTTTATTTCTTTAGCATCCTGTTCTCTTAAGCGATTATTAAAGTTGAGAGTTACTCTACCAGTGCCATGTTCAGGAATCGTTAAATATACTTTGCCGGTACATCCAACCGCATTAGCCAATTTCAGTGTGCCGCTGGACTGCATCTTCGAAGCAAATTTAAAAATTTTTGAAATCATCCAAACTGATATAGATCCCGCGATAATTCCGCCTACTATTGATATTATTACTCCTAAACTGTTCTGACGATATAGAGCCAGCCCAACAAAGCCAAACATCATAAAGAAAGAGGAGAGTCCATGCATCGATAGCCAATGAAATCCAATATCAGAGTCAGTATGTTCAATGTCAACATCCATATCGGCATCAAAGTCTGCTTCAAAATCAGCGTCAAAGTCTCCATCAACATCTGCTCCAACAAATTGTAGTATTAGTTTTAAGACAACAAAAACACTACCGACAATTGCACATATTAAATAAAATATTTCTAAGCCGTTAAAAGTATCCATAGTCAATCCTTATATAATTAGGGGTTCCTGTTTAATGCTAGAATGCGTAAGATTTTGCCATAAGACACTTTCGCCTTTAGCTCGCCAAAGGTACAGTGTTGCATGGCAAAAGGTTATGTGTTCTAGCATTATCCATAAACTATATGAACTTTATATTAAAGTTCATCTGCAAGCTTTTTGGTCAAAACATACCAAAAACCTTGCACTTTAAATGTGTTTGCCATAGTATAACACTTTATTAAAACATCATTTATGAATTGAACAGGATGCCCTAATTTGTGTTATCATTGTTTGCCATTATACACGTTTGAAATCAAATTTCAATGATTATTTTATATATTAGTTAGATAGTAAGATTAATGGTCAATGTTTAGTTGTTAATTGTTAATGAAAAAAAGCATTAAGAGCTAAGAGTTAAGAAAAAGACAAAAACGACCTAAAGGACACAAATGACTTCAACAAACGTCCAACATCGAACGTCGAATGGAAGATACACCTCCGTCACGCTGCGCGCGCCACCTCCCCTAAATAGGGCAGGAGCACTTTGAATCAAATGGTCTGAGGGAGAATAAATGCGGAGAGGGCAGATATTGAATCTGCCCGTACGGGGGGAATTGAAGAAAGGGTAAATGGTAAAGGGTTACAAGGAGGATCGAAAGAAATTTCCATTCTCATTGCTTGTATGTTTTTTACTTGTGCTTTTTATGAATTTACTGTATAAATTTTGGCTATAAATGAATTATATAAATTAAGGGAAGTGATGTTAAAAAAGATATTATTTATTACTATTGGGCTTATTGTTGTTTGTTTAGTTGTTCTACAAATCTATAATAGGAAAGCAGAACTGTTATTCTTATCAAACGACATTATAAAGGTTGGGATTCTTCCTAATGCTGGTGGACGTGTCGTTATATTTCAGAGACAAGATGGTGATAATATACTTATGGCAAAGCCTGAGCTTTGGAAGAAAAGGTATATGAAGAAAACAGCTTTAGATGCTAAAGATGTTCGACTTATGGGTCATATTGTTTGGGTATCTCCTCAGAAAGAGTGGTGGGGACAACAGAATTTGGTTGAGAACAAAAGAAAAAGAAAAGCTGATTGGCCTCCGGATCCTTTTACAATATATGCACACTATGAGATATTGGAATGTACAGCTACTAACTTGCTTATGGTTGCTCCAGAGAGTCCTGTAACAGGGTTGGAAATGACTAAGAGTTTTAGTATCTGTTCAAACAGCTTCGTTCTTTCTACAACAGCAGTTAACCGTAGAGATAGCGAAGTAAAGTGGGGGTTGTGGTCGAACACTCGTTTGTCTGCAAAGCATTCAGTATCAATACCTATTACCTCAACCAACGATCTTGTTAAATTTGAATTAGGGTATGGAAGTAAGGATATATATTTGCCATATATTATAACTAATAATACTTTCGTATATGATTATAGATTTGACAAACGAGATTTTTCTGAACCCAAAGTAGCTACAAAACTATATCTTAATCCTTCAATCAAAGAATACTCAACTGTTATTGGAAACTCCGTTTTCAAGAAAACAGCAATTACTGAAATTGTGAATGTGCACTCAAATCATGCACCTCTAGAACTATATGTTGAGTTTGACCCCCAAAATGGTGATCTTATGGAGCTGGAGTTTCATGGAAATTATCAGACTCTTAAACCTGGAGAGTCAACAAGTTTTGAGGAAATCTGGACGTTGACAAAAAGAAAAAATGGTAAATGGTAAAGGGTAAATGGTAAACGCAGGAAAAGCTTCAGTCTTCGCCCGTTGGGCTACGGCCAGACACAGCCTCGGTATTATTAGTTTTGCATTGAGGAGACACGGCTGCAGGATGAAGTAAGAGAATATCCAACATCCAAGCGTTGCAAGCCTCCGGTGTTCCTGATTTTAGCTCCAAAGGAGCGACAGAGTATAGCCACGGGTGCAAACCCGTGGTGAAATACCATAACCAAATTAAACCCTGACTCGATTTTATGAGAGAGGCTTTAGCCACTCATAATAAACACTAGGCTGAAGCAATGAGCGTAGCGAATGTCCTACGGGTGACACATCGCTTTTTTGACTTATTAAAGAACGTCCAACATCGAATCAGTCTTCGCTCTTCGAGCTACGCCGTACAAGCTATTCAACATTCAATGACGAATGAAAGACACTGTCGTGGGTAGGTGCGAGCTTTGCTCGTGTTTTATTCCCATGGATTCACCCCCATGGCTACAAGTATGTCGCTCCTCTGGAGCTGTAATCGGAAAAGTCAGCAAAACAGTGGTATTCTTCTATTTTGTCTTGAAAATTTATTTATTTTTGTGTATATTTGTAGAAATTTGCGAAAATAAATGATTAACAAATAACAAGTAGGCGTTTAAATGAGATATATAATTGTATGTGTTGGTATTATGACCATGATTATTTGTGGTTGTGCAACAGTGGAGAGTGATGTTGGGGAGTCGGATATAATAACGACCACAAATACTCTTATAGTAACAGGTTCCAAATTAACTCTAGATGATGTTCCCAAACAACTTGAGCAACCTATTGTTCCTGAAGACAAGGTCTTAACATTAAGTGATGTTGTTAATCTAGCTCTGAATAATAATAAAGATACACAATCTGCATGGCAATATTTGAAAATGTCAGAAGAGCAAAGAAGTCAGGCTGGAAGTTATTATTATCCTACTATTGATGTAAATGCTGATATTACCAAGCAGTATGCTGATGCAAATATTGACATTGCCGATTCAGAACTTCTGAGTTATGGACCTGGAGCATCTTTAGCATGGTTGATTTATGATTTTGGCGGCAGAAGTGCAGGAGTCGATTATGCTGATAGACTGCTTGATGCACAGTTGGCTAACTATAACCAGTCTATTCAAGATGTTCTTTTAGATTCTTCAAGTGGTTATTTTGAATTGAATTCTGCAATAGAAGTCTTGGCCTCTTTAGAAATAGATATAACGAATGCTGTTACAACATTGGAAGCAGCACAAAAGAGAATGGATGCGAAACTTGGAACAGAGCTTGATGTTTTGAATGCAAAGTCAAAACTAGAACAAGTGATGTACCAAAAGGCAACAGCAGAATCTAGTGTTAAGAGTGCGCATGCAGGGCTTGCATATGTGTTAGGCTTACCAGCCAATATTCAGTTTGATGTTATTCCAGTTGATAAACCTATTGATTCTATTACAAATATGTCTGTGAATGTTGATGAACTGATTGAGCAGGCAATGAGTGACAGATCTGATCTACAGGCACTAGAAGCTCAAAAACTTGCTAGTGAAGAACAATATAAGGTTGTTTCCTCGGATTTATATCCAAGTTTTAGTTTGGGAGGAGATGCAGGTTATTCATGGTATGACGTTGATAAATCAGCAACGGCCATTGGTCTGGAAGATGAAATTTCATACAGTGCATTTGTTAAATTGGATTGGAATGTTTTTGATGGTTTCTTGAATACCAGTAAGCGTCGAGAAGCTTTATATCAAATGGAAAATGCTGAGACAACATTAGAGCAGGGAAGATTAACTGTAAGCTCAGATGTATGGAACAAATATTATGATATGGAAACTGCGGTTAAGCAGTTTGTTGCAAGTAGTGCATACCTAAGCAGTTCTTCGAGAGCATATGATTTGGCATCGAAAAGTTACAACAATGGTTTAATCAGTATTCTTGATCTTCTTGATTCGCAGAGTGATGTGTCTCTTGCAAGACGTCAGGAAATCGAATCCCGCAATAATTTGTTTGTCAGCTTTGCTAATTTGGCTCATGCAACAGGAAAACTTTCAAAAGACAATAATTTATCAACAGAGAACAATAAGGAAAACAAATAATGAGAAAAACAAATATGATGGTATTATTTAGGACAAATGCACTTATTGCATTGGCACTTGCCTGTTTTTTAACTGTGGGGTGTAAGAAAAAGGCTGCTCCAGAAGAGCGCAAACCTGCAGGAGTTGAGGTTTTCCAATCTGTGCAGCAATCAATACCTGTTATTATTTCATGTTTTGGCAAAATGATTTCAGATGAAGACATTACTATTGTACCACAGGTTTCAGGTATGTTAATGGAGGCAGGTTTTAATGATGGTGATAAAGTCAAGAAAGGGCAGATGCTCTATAAAATTGATGATCGTATTTACAAAGCACAACTTGAACAGGCAAAGGCACAACTTCAGGCTGATACTGCAAGCTTAGAATTAAGTAAAAATACTCTTGATAGAAATGAAGAACTATATAAGGATAACCTTATTTCAAAAGAGGATTATGATAAGCTTAAGACTAATGTTGCATCATTAGAAGCTGCAGTTCAACTTGATCAAGCAGGCATTGATTCAGCATCTACATATCTTGACTATTGTACAATTACATCACCTATTGATGGTTTAACATCTTCTAGTCCTATAGATCCTGGCAATATTGTTTCGCCATCATCTGTGCTTGTTAATTTGCAGAAGGTTGATATCTTAAAGGTTAAATTTAATGTTAGTGAAAAATATTTTGAACAAATTAAGACAGCGATGGATGCTGCAAAACTTAAGCTTCTTTTTTCTGTTAAAGATTGTCCCAGTTTGGTAAGTGTTGCAAGTTTGTCATTTATAGACAATAAGATAAAGGCTTCTACAGGAACGATTATGCTTAAAGGAACTGTTGATAATCAAAATACATCTTTATGGCCAGGTCAGTTTGTTAATATATATTTAATTGTTGATGTTGCTAAGGATGCAATTCTTGTTCCTATGTTAGCAATTGGCTATGGACAGGATGGTCCATATGTTTTTGTTATCAATGACAAAAATGAAGCAGAGATGCGTGCGGTAGAGCTTGGAACATCTTTAGCTGATATTATAGCTATAAAGTCAGGTGTTAAAAAGGGTGAAAAAGTTGTTACTTCTGGACAGTTAATGCTTTACCCAGGTGCAAAAGTTACGATAACTAAGACTATTACAGAGGAAAACGTGAGTTCAAATCTTAGCCCAAATGTCCGTGAAAATTTTGCAAAGGTATTAAAACAACTGGGAGTTCAGGATGATGCAATCAATACATTCTTGAATTCAGGTCATGTTGATGAATAATTGGTAGTAATAATTGAATTAGGAACACAAGAATGAATATTTCAGAAATTTTTATAAGAAAACCAATTATGACAACATTGCTCACAGTTGTTTGTGTGTCAGTTTTTGGTATATATAGTTACACTCAATTGCCGGTAAGTAGTTTGCCGGACGTTGATACTCCTGTAATGACAATTACAGCTTTCTATCCCGGTGCGAGTCCAGAAGATATGGCCGCTACGGTTGCATCTCCAATTGAAAACAAGTGTATGGAAATCAATGGACTTGATAAAATAATTTCAGACAACCAGTCTGGATATACTCAAGTGACCTTGTCATTCAGTCTTGATAAGACAGTTGATACGGTGGCACCGGATGTGCAGTCTGCAATAACTAAGGCATCTGCTGATTTGCCTTCAGATTTACCGCAGCAACCATATTACGAGAAGGTAAATCCATCAGAGAAGCCAATCATGTATGTTATGGTGACATCTGAATCTCTTACAACTGGAGATTTGTATGATTATGCTTATTCAATGGTTGGCAAGCAGCTTAGTTCTATTGAAGGTGTATCCAAGGTGGATGTATATGGTTCAAAGAAGGCTATTAGAATAAAGGTTGATCCAGATAAAATTGCTGAAAAAGGTGTTTCTATAAACGATATCAGTGATGTGTTAGGTAGCGCTACAGTTTCTCTGCCCGGTGGTAGTTTAGATGCAAAATCAGGAACTTTCTCATTGCAACCTAAAGGTTTGTTAATTGAAGCAACAGACTATGAGTCATTAATAATCAAATATATTGATGGTGCACCTTTGTATTTAAAGGATGTTGCTTCTTGCGAGAATAGTACTGAACTTGAAAAAACAAAAGTTTTATACGGTGTACAGGCAACGGGGAAAATTTATAAGAGTGCAGTCTGTCTTCCTATTACGAGAGCAAATGGTGCTAATACTATTGCTGTTGCAGCTCTTGTAAGAGAAAGAATTGAGCAATTAAGATTAGAGATGCCTGGGTCAGTTTCTATTGATGTTATGTATGACAACTCAGTTTCTGTTGAAGCATCAGTGGATGATGTACAGACTACAATTGTTCTTGCCTTGATCTTAGTTATTATTATTATTTACTTTTTCTTAGGAAGAATTAGAGAGACAATTGTTCCATGTTTTGTTCTGCCAATTGCTTTGTTGGGAACTTTTGTAGTGATGAAGGCTGCAAATTATAGTTTAAACAACTTGTCTCTTCTTGCAATAGTGCTTTCGGTGGGTTTTTTGGTTGATGATGCTATTGTTGTGTTGGAAAACACTGTTAGGCATATTCATGAAGACAAGTTAAATCCAATTGCTGCTGCAATAAAGAGTATGGAAGAGCTTTGTGGAACAGTTATTTCAACTAGTATATCTTTAATTATTGTGTTTGTCCCAATTGCCTTTATGGGTGGTGTGGTTGGATTAAGTTTTAGAGAATTTGCAATGACAGTAATTATTGCCATTACATGTTCAACACTTCTAGCGCTGACATTGACACCGATGATGTGTTCTAAGCTATTGAAACCATCTGACGGCAAAGAGACTTTTGTTGAAAAACATGTTAACAAGCTTATTGGTGGGTTGATTAATAAATATAAGGTTCTTTTAACATATACATTAAAGCATAATTATATTGCTGTTATCATGTGGATTATATGTATTGCTGGAACATTTTACTGTTTCAAAGTATTGCCTAAAGATTTTTTGCCACCTGGTGATTCAGGTGCCATGGTTGGTGCTATAATAACACCTCTTGGAACATCGTCTGAAACAGAGCATGTTTTGCAAGATCAAGTTATGGATATTGTTATGGCAAATACAAATGTTCAGAATGTTCTTACTGCAACATGTATGAGAACTGGTGCTGATAATACTTTAGGATATGTTATTATCAGTTTGATTCCTCAAAAGGATAGACCTGATATTGACATTGTGAATACGGAGTTAGCAGAAAGTTTGAGTTCTTTAGTGGGTGGTGGGGTCTTTTTGTCTAATATTCCATTGCTGGAACTTTCTGCAGGTGCTGATTCAACTGCTAGTGGTAGTAAATATAGTTATGAGCTGAGGTCTATTAACCAGGATTCTGTATATGCTGCAGCAGCAAAAATGGAAGCTGAAATGCGCAAGATTCCAGGAATAACAGGGGTTCAGACATCTATTAAACTTGATTTACCACAACTTAATATTGATATTGATAGAGATCGGGCATCAAGTTTTGGTTTAACAGCCCAGCAGATTGAAACTGCATTAACGCGTTCATATGCAGAGGGTCAAGTTACTACATTTTATACAGATATAGATACATATAAAGTGATTACTCTTATGGAAAAAGATGCATCAGAGCATCCAGAGGACTTAGATAAGGTATATATTAACTCACCTTTAACAGGTGGATCAATTCCATTAGGAACGGTATGTTCCTGGAAAAAGGCTGTCGGTCCTCAGTCTGTTCAACATAGTCAACAGTTGAGCGCCGCTACGCTTTCATTTAATTTAAAACCAGGCACACCGTTGGGTGATGTAACAACAGCTCTTAATAGCTATGCTGCAAATAGCCTGCCAAGTGATGTGACTGGTGGTTTACAGGGAGAAGCACAAGAATTTGCAGAGTCTATGAAGAGTTTGGGAGTGCTTGTCTTTGTTGCTATCTTCCTGCTCTATATTGTTTTAGGTGTATTATACGAGAGTTATGTGCATCCATTTACAATTTTAACAACATTACCAGTTGCTGTTTTTGGTGGATTAGGTACACTTGTCTTATTTGGAGCTGAACTTAATTTATATGCATACATTGGTGTATTTATGCTTATTGGTATCATTGCAAAAAATGGTATTCTTATGGTTGACTTTGCAATTGAATATGCAGACGAACATAAAGATTGTTCAAGTTTCGATGCAATTTTCAACTCCTGTGTGGTTCGTTTTAGACCAATTCTTATGACCGGTCTTTCAACAATATTTGGAACGTTACCAATTGCTCTTGGATTTGGTGCAGATGGTAAGTCAAGAATTCCTCTTGGACTTATTGTTGTTGGTGGTATGGTTTTTGCACAGGTTATTACTCTATTTGTAACTCCTGGAATTTTCTTGATAATGGATAAGTTCTCTAAGGGAGATGCTCAGAAAGAGAGAATTAAAGAAATGGCTGCGGAGACTGGTCCAATGAAGAGTTAACAATTGATTGGATGAAGAGCTTACGCCTTAGCGAAAAAGTACCTGGAGAGACGCGATAAATCACGTCTGTACGAGGTGATAGAGAATATTGGGAAAGTTATGAGACATTACAGAAAAGCACGATCGACATTAAATGTTGTCGATATGAATATCAATGATGAGCTGGAATTTCAGCTCATGAATAGTGATGTTAAGACAATAAAATTGAAAGACGTTCATGCCGGGGTTCACGAGACAAACCTAGCACCTGAAGAAAAAGGGCGTTCTGGCGGGATTACTGTATATAAGCTGGCAATTTTTCTTGAAATTGATGGTCATAGAGTTCAGGTTGTGCGAACTATTGGCAATGATGAGAGTTTTTATGAACCATATGAGTTTTATGGTATTCGGTTTTGGCCTGATGCATCTCAATTGCCATTTAATAATGCTACCGTTACTGAGGCACATGGAGATTGTAATCCAGAAGTTGACTTAAGGATTGTTATTCAGGATGCAACTTTACGTATTTGTCCACCAATGTTGCATGCATGGTGTCCGCTTCCTAAAGGTGGTCTAAAAATCAAGCACTGTTATAATGGTGATGATTGTTGGTTAGGTGCATATTTTGGTAGGGATGCTCATGGTGGCTTGGATATTAATCATCAGTCTGGAACAAAACTCTGGGCACCAATAACTTTTGATAGACATGAGTTTTTTGCAAGACTTGAGGATGGCGACAATAATAATCGATGGCGAGGATACCACGAATGGGCTGACGGTTCAACATGGATACTTCAATCCCATCATATGATTGACCTTCTTGTTCCACAAGATATGCCAATAATGGCTGGTGAGTGTTATGCCAGTTCTGCAGGAGCTCTTTGTGGTAATCATGAACATAGTCATTTCGTTTTTAGAATTGAGGATGAAACAGGTAAATATATTATAGATCCATGGATTCTCTTTTGGCAAATGTATAAGGATAGGGAAGAAGCTACTTCAATTACTAATTAAAAATTACTAATTACGGATTGAGAGCTAAGAATTAAGAGCTTCCGCTTTAGCGGAAAAGTACAGAAAGATATTTATGAGTGAGAATCAGAAAAATAATTTTAAAAAAGTTCCCAAGAAGTATCAACCCAGGGGAATGAAAGTTTTATATGAAGATAAAGATATCATTGTTGTTAACAAGCGAAGTGGATTACTTACAATTAGCACTGATCAGGTTGTAGAAAATACAGCATATTATATACTGAATAATTATGTAAAAAAGGGTATTCAGAAATCATCAAAAAGAGCTCTTATTGTACATAGGCTGGATAAAGATACATCTGGAGTCTTAGTGTTTGCCAAAAGTGATAAAGCAAAAAAGTTTCTTCAGAGCGAATGGCAGAACTTTTCTAAAAAATATTTTGCAGTTGTGCATGGTATATTAAAGAAAAAAGAGGGTATCATGACCTCTTATATAGCAGAAAATGTTGCACATAAGATGTATTCAGTTGAAAATCCTGATGATGGAAAATATGCAAAAACAGGCTTTAAGGTGATTCAGGAGATGGGTGATTATAGTTTGGTGGAGATTGATTTGTTTACCGGTCGAAAGAATCAGATTAGAGTCCATTTTTCAGAGTATGGACATCCAATTGTTGGCGACAAGCGGTATGGAGAGAAAAAAGAGACAAAGAGACTTGGGTTGCATGCAGGTGTTCTAAGTATTGTGCATCCATATACAAAGGAGCAAATGATATTTGAAGCTCCACTACCACATGACTTTCAGATGTTAATGAAAAAATAATGAACGATCAATTTATTAGCACTTCCTTGATTTAGCATATAAAGGATTAAAAGTTCTTATTATAGAAGTGAAAGCAGATGTGATTGATTTTTGTGCTTTCAAAAATGATTACGAATTGTTTATGGTCATGGTTTTAAATGAAACAGATGCCGGCAAAAGAGGTGCTTATATGGCATGGTCTTCAGGTGTTCACCTTAAAGAGGCTGATATGGTAGGGGATATAATCTTAACATAGTAAGATTGTAAAGTTAAATAACATAATTATATTGCATTTTAACTGAAAATATTGTTTAATATCCAAAAATATTATTGGGAGTATTGTGTAATACTTTCATTTTGCAGATTTCAACCATAAAAAACTTTTAGGTAATACTTGGTTTTAGATGGTTTTTAAATAATAAATAACATATATTAGGAGCAAATAAATGGATAAGAAATTTTCAATTCTTATGTTGACTTCACTAGCTGTTGTAATGGCAGGTTGTGGAAATAAAGACAAAGTAGAGCCAGTGGAAGAAACAGCAACAATTGCTGTTGAAGAGAAAACATCTGATGCAATTCCAATGCCTGCATTACCTGAACCAGATGAAGTAGTAGTTTTAGCCGTTGTTGATGGTGATAAAATTATGTCTTCAGATGCACTAAAAGCAATGGGACCACAACTTCAATACATGAAGATGCAGATGGATCCAGCTAAGTATGCAGAAGTTAAACAGAATGTTTATGACAACTATGTTGCACAGACAATTGCTAAAAAAGTTCTATTGGCAAAAGCTAAAGCAGATGGCATTACAGTTTCTCCGGAAAAAGTAGCAGCAACAATAACAGAAATCAAAGCCAATGTTCCTGAAGGTCAGAGTTTTGAGGCAGTTATGGCTCAAGCAGGTTTGACTGAAGAAAAACTGCAAAAAGAAATTGGTGATTCTTTAATTATTGAAGAGTTGGTTGGACCAATCATGACAAATGATTTTGTTTTGACTGAAGCCGATTACAATACTTTTGTTGAAGAAAACAAAGACAAATTGGCCGTACCACCATCAGTTCAAGCTTCTCACATTCTTATTGCTGTAGGCAAAGAAGATACACCAGAAGTTAAAGCAGAAAAGAAAGCAAAAATTGACGCTCTTAAGAAGCAACTCAATGAAGGTGCTGATTTTGCAAAGCTTGCTGAAGAAAACTCAGATTGCCCAAGTGGTAAAAGAGCTGGTGGTGATTTAGGTAAATTTGCAAAAGGACAGATGGTTCCTGAGTTTGAAACAGTTGCTTATGAGTTAAAAGATGGTGAAATCAGTGATGTTGTTGAAACACAATTTGGTTATCACATCATCAAGAAAACTGCTACTATTGATGCAGGCCTTCCTCCAAAAGAAGAAATTGAGAAGATGGCTAAAAAACAAATTACAATGGAAAAATTCAAAAAATACGTTGATAATTTGAAATCAAAGTGTGACATAAAATATGTTACAGCTAAGCCACTAGCTGAACAAAAATAGTAATTTTTGTTATAGTTTATAAAAAAAGGTTAGAGTGAAAACTCTAACCTTTTTTTTTGTTTTCTTCTATGGGAATTATGGGACAGATGTGTTTTCCAACTCAATAACAGAAAAATCAGCTTCTCCAGACTCGTAGTCCACGTCTAGATAGGTAAATTGGAAGGATTTGGAAACCTTTTTGTGATAGAACGTTTTGTAGTTCACGTTTTTTATCCATTTGTCCGTTTGTAAGAATTGCGACAGAACCTCCATCTCCTCCGGCTCCATTTATTTTGCATCCTAATGTCTCAAAATCATCCGCTATTGAAATTATTTGTTCAAAGTCTTCGCACACAAGATCTTTATGCATTGAACGCTGTACGTGAGTATTTTCTTTAAAGATATTACCTAAGGCCTGAAAATCTCCTTTACATAAGGCATCTTTTGAACAGTATGCCAATCGTCTTAATTCGATTAAACGATTATCTGTATGTGGCTCTTTGCCAAAACCAGCAATAACTTTTTTGTGTATATCTGAGGAAAAATGAGGTTTACCAATATATGCAAGTGTAAGACGTTGTTCCAAGTCCCACCATGTTGAGTCTGGAATTGAAACCTTTGATACTGTTGCATGTGGAAATTCGTCAATCTCAATAAGATTGATGCCACCATAAGCACTAGCAAGCTGATCCTGTACTCCACATTCTAGTCCTAATTCTTTGCTTTCAAGAGAATGTGCTAGAGCTGCCACTTCATGATAGGAGAGATGCCCTTTGGTAAGTTCGTTAAGAGCTCCTATTAGAGAGACGGAAACCGCTGCGGATGTTCCCATGGAAGCTCCTGGAGGTGCATATGAAAATATATTAATTTTCAATGCAACATCTTCAGGAAGATTCATTATATTAATTGCAGCCTCGATTAGTGGATGCTTGTCATAAATAATGTTTTCGGGATTTATAGAGTATGAGTCTCCAAAGTTCTCCGCATTAATTACTAGGCGAGCATCTGCTTCATCTGTTGGAAGAGGATGAATTTGTACTTCTACATATGGGTAGATTGCAACATTACAGACTGCACCGTATTTCGCAAAATGTGTATCAGTCCAACCACCAACATCACATATACGAGTTGGTGCCACAGCATTTATAATTTTATTACTCATTAATGATTCTTTTTTTACCATTATCGTTTTCTATGGTCACCACTAAGGAAACGTTTTTGACGTTCTGAACTATGAGTAATGTTTTTGGAAAACTCTTTCAATTGTTGTTCATCTAAAATCGTTGAGGCAGTTTCAATGTATTGTTCATTAAGCTGATCAAGTTGTTCTGCTTGTTGTGCACGTCCTTCCTTAGACATTGACTCATTTGATGGTAGTTCCATAACTCCGAAACCACTCATAACAAATACATCCGTATCTTTTCTTTTGTCGTACATGGCAGTAACCAGTTCATCCTGTTGCTCTGTTGTCAATGGTGTTAGATTCTTCTCTTCAAGTTTTCCGCTAATGCGCTGCACTTGTTTTCTTTCAGGTTGAGTTTGTTCGTATTGAACATAAACATCGTATACTTCTTCACCAAGATAACTTTTCACTTCACTCGCAAATTCATCATTTAACTTTTCAAATTTCTGTCGTGCTTCATCTGAAATCTCACCTTTATGGATGCTTCCAAATATTTCTCTTCCTATATCTTTCATACTATTCATTTTATTCAGTATAATATCCGTGAAACCAGCTTGTTCTTCTTTTGAAAGTTCTAAATATTCGAAAAGAGGTTGGTACCTTTTTGATATTCCTTCTCTAAATCTATCTTTCATTTTAGCCATAAATTCAGGGTCATTCATTTTTGATTCCCACTCTTTTCGGCGCTTATCTCTGTTAGAAAGTTCTTTTGGTTTTTCTTCTTTCTCAGATGCTTTCATATTTGCCAGCTGTATATCTTGTTCTGGAGTAGGGGGCATAACTATTTCTTCTTTTGGCTCTTCCTCCCATTTGACTATTTTTGCATCAGATACAGGTGTATCTATGTTTTCAATGGTAATGGTTTCTACATCAAGTTCTTTTGTTGTATAGTTCATCATTATGGCCCCTGCGATGACAAGTCCAACAAGTGCTACAATAGCGATTATTAATGTTTTCTTCATGTTCTTTCCTTTTTTTTATTTAAATCTATTTAATATAATAACTTATATTGTTTTTGCTGTAAATGTTTTTTCAATCTATTTGTTATTTTTTTTGATCTCTTTATTCAGTTAGTTTTGCTAAAGCATTTAACTTTACAATATATGTTAGACGTTGAGCTCTATAAAAAGGTTTACATAAAACCTGAAAAAAATGAAAATTCATGTCAACACCATGATTTCTGCTGATTTTATTACTATAAATAGCATTATACTAACATGATGCTGTACTTTGTTTTTTCTGCAATGTTGTTTCTGTTCTATTTAGTATGATATTTGAATATATAATTCCTATTCCACCAGCAATTATATCTGAAATCACTCTTGCGGCAAATAACCATATGATATTTCCCATAGCAGCTCCAATTAGTGATAAAACTACAAGAATAACAATTCTTATAATATTTACTATTGATGCATGAATAGGTCTGTTGATGCCAGTCATAAAAAATCCAGAATACCTATGTACTTCCATCATGCCGTATCCGGCAGGAATAATCCATAAATATTTCGTCAATATATCTGCAACTTCTGGATCTTTTGTAAAGATGGATGCAATATATGGAGCAAAACTGATAAATAAAACAGCAATGAAGGCTCCAATAATTAGAGCAAACCGATAACTTATATTTTTTCCTTCGTGAACTCTATCCATTCTATTGGCTCCAAAGTTTTGTCCTATAAATGGCATCAAAGACATACCAAGAGCCATTGGAATCATGAACGCAAACATCTCTACTCTTGATGCTGCGCTTGTTGCTGCTACTGCATCTACACCAAAACCTGCTGTTAATCTAGTTATGATACCACTTGCTATAGGCATTAACATTGTGCCCAATGTTATAGGAATTGCAATTCTGCCAATGTTAATCCATGATTCTTTAATCTCTTTCCAGTTTATTGAGCTAATGGAAATAAGATTATGTTTAGCCGTTATCACATATATAACCCAGATGCATGTTAATGCTCTAGATATTACTGTTGCAATAGCAGCACCTTTTATTCCCATTGCTGGGCAACCAAAATAACCAAAGATCATAATTGGGTCTAAAATTATATTTACGACACATGCAAATACCATCATTAAACTTGGATTAATAAAGTCACCAGTACCTCTTAGAATGTCATTTCCAATCATTGGAATAACTAGAAAGAATATGCCTATATACCAGACAGTCATATATTCTTTTATTAAGGGCATTGTTTCTGGTTCTGCTCCCAATGTTAAAAACACAGGTTCTATTGTCAAAAGACCTATTATGCAGAAAAACAGTGTCATTAAGAATGCTAGCAGAAGAGTATGGGTTGTTATATGTCTTGCTTTTTTATGGTTAGAGGCACCAATTGTATGTGATACGAGAGTTGTTCCTCCGACTCCAATACCTCTTACAAAAGTTATTATTAGCATAATAACAGGAAATGAGAAGCCCATTGCTGCAAGAGGAACTGTACCAAGTCGAGAAACGAACAGTGTGTCTGCAAGATTGAAAGCATTCATTGCAATTGTTCCTCCAAGCATGGGCACAGCCATGCTTAGAAGAGTTCGTGTTACCGACTTCTTGGTTAAAACTGCCATATTATTTTTTTCCAAGAATTGCTTTA
>Ga0307987_1001029_pt1 | contig 15894 bp, 15 predicted proteins | sample EllFjometagen181_FD_203157 | JGI IMG/M metagenome (GOLD analysis project Ga0307987, IMG submission 203157) | Marine microbial communities from Ellis Fjord, Antarctic Ocean - #181 | ecosystem: Environmental > Aquatic > Marine > Unclassified | place: Southern Ocean | collected 2014-10-08
CAGCGGGGTCGCTACGTAAGCGGGGCGTTAAAAAAAGAGGAAAAAAACGATGAGAGCCATAACATACGGCAATGCGGAAAAAAATCTGCGCGAGTTGATTGAAAATGTTTGAAAAAACGCTGAAGCGACTATTATTGTTGGCAGTCAGGACGACGAACAGGCCGTCCTTATTTCTCTTGATGATTTTCAGGCCATGGAAGAGACCGCCTATCTGTTGCGATCACCGGCCAATCACGCGCATCTTGAAAAATCTTTGCAAGAAGCAAAAGACGGCAAACGGGTTGAGTTTTCCACAGTGGATTTATGAAGATTCTTTTTACACAGGATGCCTGGAAGGATTTTGAATGGTTTCTGGATAACGATAAACGTTTGACAAAACGTATCCGACCACTTTTCAAAGACATTCTGCGCAACCCTGAATATGGCATCGGCAAACCGGAAAAATTAAGATTTCAATTATCCGGTTGCGGGTCAAGACGGATCAGCAAAGAGCATCGGCGGGTATATAAAATCGAAAAAGAGACCATGACTATCATCAGTTGCCGGTATCATTATGCCTCAAACGCAGAGTAGTCTCATTTTGTTCTGATTTTTCAAACGGCGCATTCTATTTCCCAGCCCTTAATATCCTGAAAAATATCGTGGTCGGTGGCATCGCATTTTATCGGGGTGATGGAGATGCAGTTTTCATTTAAAATCGACTCATCGTCCCGCCCTCCGAGTGCGGAGTCGACCATCGGTTTTTTTTGGAGCAGGGAATTCCGGTTCACATCGGCGCCGACGGCTTTTAGAAGAGGGTTGTACGGGTTGGTCTGGCTCTGTATGGCGGCCCGGACCCCTTTGATCTGATTTAAAGGGATGTTTGGGATATTGACGTTTAGAAATGTTCCGGCCGGGATTTGTTTTTGAAGGGTCAGATGGATCAATCGTTCCACAAACAGCGCCGCGTCCGTGTAATATTCAGGCTCTGTGGATTGTATGGACACCGCAATGGAGCTCAAACCCATGAGCGCGCCTTCCCGGGCCGCCGCCACGGTCCCTGAATAGTTTACATTGATTCCCGTGTTGGAGCCGGGGTTGATGCCGGATATCACAATATCCGGTTTCACGGCGGTGAGTTGGCCGACCCCCATTTTTACGCAGTCCGCCGGCGTTCCATTTGTGGCGTATCCTCGTCGGCCCCCTCCGAGATCAACCTTTACGGCGTTTACGACCCGCCTAAGCGTGATTCCGTGTCCAACGGCGCTCCGTTCCCGATCAGGAGCGGCCACCGTGACGGAATGCTTTTCAGAGAGCTGGTGGTAAAGAGACCAGAGTCCCTCCGCTAATATGCCATCATCGTTTGTCAGAAGAATATTCATTGGTCTCTTTTATTTTTATAAGTTCTGTTTCCATTTTTGAAACAAGCGGCGAGAGGGTGGAGGCGTCCCAGGCTGAAATTGGAATCCCGGAAAGTTTTCTTTGAATCTCCCAAAGCCTTTTTTCATTGATTTTGTCCTGCTTGTTTAACACGCGTATGGACAGGCTTGGATTGAGGTTGAAATCAAGCAATATCTTTTCCACCGACTCCATCTGCTCCTCATATCGGGGGTTGCTGATGTCAATGACATGCAACAGGATATCCGCGCTTTCCACCTCCTCAAGGGTCGATCGAAACGCCTTGGCCAGTTCTTTGGGAAGATCCCTGATAAACCCCACCGTGTCCGTTATGATCACATTCGTGTCCCTGGGCAGCTTCAATCGTCGGCTTGACGGGTCCAACGTGGCGAACAGTTTGTTTTCAACCATCACATCGCTTTTTGTCAAACTGTTTAACAGAGTCGATTTTCCGGCATTGGTGTAGCCGACAATGGAAATCGTCGGAAGCTCATTCTTTTTTCTTTTGGCTTTTTGCTGGCGCCGTTGTTTTTTGACTTTGGACAAGTCTTTTTGCAGCCGTTGGATCTTTTCCCTGGCCCGCCTTCGATTGATCTCAAGCTTTGTCTCCCCTGGCCCCCGCGCCCCGATTCCGCCGGTTAGTCGCGACATGGCCCTGTTTTTTGTGGCCAGGCGGGGGAGGAGATACTGGAGTTGGGCCAGCTCGACCTGTATTTTTCCTTCCCTCGACTTGGCCCGTTGGGCAAAAATATCAAGGATCAGCTGGGTCCGGTCGATCACTTTCAGCTCAATGACATCGGCGATGGAACGGACTTGGGACGGACTCAATTCCTGATCAAATATAATCAGGGAAGCCCCTTTTGACAAGGCCGTGATGGCGGCCTCCTGAAGTTTTCCAAGTCCCATGACAAATTTTGGATCCATTTTTTTGCGGCGTTGAATGATTCGATCCGCCACTTCAATCCCGCTGGTGGCGGCCAGCTCGGTGAGTTCATCCAGAGAGGTCTCCACCGATTCTTTCGGGGCGAAGGTCGCGTTGATGATCAGCGCTCTGTCGGTTTTTTGTCCCGATTGACGCAGAATGCGGGACCGGGACAGCTCGGATTCGATGGCCCGGATCATTTTAAGAAATCCGATATCCATCCCATGGGGAGGCAAGGGCTGCAACATTCGATATGGGGCGCGGCCCTCATTTTCCGGAATGATATGTCCCGCATGAATCTGATCCGGCCGCCCGTCATCGCTCATGGTCACGGCGGCCATCATGTCCAGCCGCAAAAGGGCCAGATCGCTCAAATCGTCTTTGGTCAGGGGCTCCCGCGCCAAATGAGTGTGGACGCATCGCAACCCCCTCAACCGATCCGGCGCCACCCGGTATTGACTGATATCCGGGATGACGATTTCAGAGGCCGAGCCTGCGATGACGTATTTTATTTTTCCGGCCCGGTCGATCAAAAGAGCCACCTGCCGGTGTATCTCATGGGAGATGTCGCACATATCCCTCAAAAGATCAGGGGAGATGATAAAATGGGGGGGGACGCGGCGGCGGCGCAGATTCTCCAACCGGCGAATCTGATCGGCTTTGAGTCCGGAGTGGTTTCCGAAAATTTTTTTCATGATTTAAAATGGCTTAAAAAGCGACGGTCAGACCGTGACAGGGTGGAAAAGGCGGAGAAGGGAACCATGACTTCGCCAACGATTAACGAACCCTTAAACGTCGGATGGTCATGGTTTGATTCCCGTCCCGGCCATTTCGGATTTTTTCAAACAATGGCAAAATCTATAGCGTTTTGATCAGATCCACCAGAGTGCGCACGGCGTCGGCCGATTTTTCAAGGGCGCTTTTTTCATCATCCAAAAGTGTGATTTCGATGATTTCTTCGATTCCTTTGGCGCCCAATTTTACAGGAACGCCGATAAAGAGGCGATCTATGCCATACTCGCCTTCCAGATACGCGGCGCAGGGGAGTATTTTTTTCTTGTCTTTCAAAATAGACTCCGCCATTTCAACCGCCGCCGAGGCCGGAGCGTAAAAGGCGCTGCCGGTCTTTAGCAAACCGACGATTTCCGCTCCGCCGTTTGCCGTTCGATCCACGAGCCGGTCAATCTGTTCTTTGGACATCAACTCCGTGATGGGTATTCCCGAAACGGTTGAATATCGGGGCAACGGCACCATGGTGTCTCCGTGTCCTCCCAGAACAAAGGCGTGCGTATTTTCCACAGAGACATTCAATTCCATTGAAATAAACGCGCGGAACCGGGCCGAGTCGAGAACCCCGGCCATGCCGATGACCCTGTTTTTGGGAAATCCGCTGGTTTCAAAGGCGATGTGGCACATGGCGTCCAGAGGATTGCTCACAATGATCAAAACAGCGTCGGGAGACCATTTGGCGGCCTGTCCCACAACGGTTTTCATTATTTTTGCGTTGGCGCTGATCAGATCATCCCGGCTCATTCCTGGTTTTCGGGGAAGGCCGGCGGTGATGATGACAATATCCGATCCTTTGGTGTCGGCGTAATCGTTTGTGCCGGTCAGATGGGCGTCATGCTTTTCTATGGGGGCGGCTTCACTCAGATCCAGAGATTTTCCCTGGGGAACGCCGTCGATGATATCGATTAAAACCACGTCGCACAATTCTTTTTCAGCCAGACGCTGGGCCGCTGTGGCCCCCACATTTCCCGCGCCGATGACCGTGACTTTTTTATCCATGATCGTCTCCTTTTAAATATGTTTTCCGAAATTTCGATTTAATACCATGCGGGGGGGATTGTCAATATTTTTGCTCGTCTGTTTTTTTAAAAAAGGGGACAAAAAAATATCTTTAAGACAAAAAAATAGTATGCTATGGATATCCCTTCGCAAAGAAAAATGGTTAATCTTAACTGGCTGGGAAAAAAAATGAAAATTGGAGTGATATCAGACACGCACCTTTCCGCCCCTTCCAAAGCTCTCGCGGATATCATGCGCGGCCCATTTGCAGATGTGTCCATGATATTGCATGCCGGAGACATGACTCGCCTGTCGGTCCTGGACGCTTTTTTTGGCGTTGAGGTGATCGCGGTTTCAGGCAACATGGATGATGATGACGTGGCATTCGCCTTTCCTCCCCATCGGATGCTTTCCGTCGATGGATTTAAAATCGGGCTGATTCACGGGTGGGGCGCCCGTGAAGGGCTGGAAGAGCGGATCATGGATCGGTTTGAACATGCCGACGCCATTGTTTACGGGCATTCCCATATCCCGGCCAATCACATGAAAAATGGGATTTTAATGTTTAATCCCGGATCATTCTCAGGGAATCGCTTGAAACCGCCGCAAAGCTCGGTGGGGATTTTGACCACCGACCATGGACTTCAAGGAAAAATCGTCGGGGTTTGATTTTGGCCATGTTTGATTTTTTGGGCCTGATTTTTTGGCTTGATTTCTATGGGGTTGATTTAGATGGGTTTGATTTTTTTGGGGTTTGATTAGGATCTTTTTGGGTTTGATTATGTTTTTTTTGGGTTTGATTAAATAGCGCCGTCAAGAATCCGGCGCGGCGTTGTTTTCGGGACGCGCGTTTTTTTTGCGCCCCGCCCATGCCCCCCCCAAAAAAAAAACAGATGGGGAACAGATGGGGGAGGGAGGAATGGCACGTTTATCTGGCCAGCATGGCCCGGGTCATGTCAGCGGCGTTTTCAGCATGATCCGCGATGGAGCCGATGATTTCAGCCAGTTTGATACAATGAAACAGGGTGGTCGGATCAATCTGGAGGGCGAATGCGTTTTGTTTTAACTGATCTTCTTCTATATCCGCCATATGCTCCTTGGCGCGAATCCCCCTGATAATATTTTTGGCGACGCGTCGCTGATCATTTGAAAAGGTTTTGAAATATTTTCGGGTCTCAAAAATCATCCCAGGCAACTCTTCGATCACCTCAATGACAGAATCGACCAATTGGATGAGATTATCCTGCAGTTCCGGGGGAAAATCTTTTCCATCCCGGTATGACATCCACTTCAAGGAGTGTTCCACCGCGTCGATGACGTTGTCTTGCTCTTTTAAGTATCTGAACAGTTGAAATTTATCCACAGGCATGATGGCGCCTTTGGGGATATGCTCCCGGACGCGGCGTTTGATTTTGTCCGCCTGCCCCTCCATGTCGATGATCTCTTTTTTTAAAAGTTCCAAGTTCGCGTTATCGTTTGTCGCGTAGCATTTGATCGCCTGTTTGAAAGAGCATGTGCATTCTTTTACTTTTTCAGCATGTTCCTGCATTCCGTCAAAGGGCGAAGTCATGAACAATGATAAAAATGGCATTCTCATTTTAAGACTCCCCGTGTTGATTAAAATATAAAATTCAAGATATTAAAAATAATAATACTGGTGATGGCCGCGGCTGGAACAGTGAGAATCCAGTATAATATGATTTTGAAGATCACGTTGAAATTGACCGCGTCTATTCCCCTGGCCAGTCCGACTCCGAGCACGCCCCCCACCGCGGCATGGGTGGTGGAAACAGGCAAACCAAACTTCGAGGCGATCAGGACGGTGGTGGCCGCCGCAAAATCGACTGAAAATCCACGGGTATTGTTTAATGTGGTGATTTTTGTGCCGATGGTGTCCATGACCCTCGATCCCGCCATGGCCACGCCGCAGGCGATTCCCACGCCTCCAAACAGCAAGAGAAAAATCGGCACGGGAACTTGGGTTCCCACGCCTCCGGTTTTCACGAGAAAATAAATGACCGCCAGCGGCCCGATGGCATTGGCGACGTCATTGGCGCCCTGGGCCAGAGCCACGTAGCAGGAGGTGCCGATCTGAATCCGCCTGAATATGCCTTCCACTCCGTGTCGCCGTTTTTTTACAAACCGTTTGATGAGTTTTCCACATAAAGCGGAGATCGTCGCGGCAATGGAAAGAGAGATTAAACAGGCGGTCCCCAGTCCAAGAGAAAGCGTTTTTCCAAACGGGGTTTTAAATAGAAACGACATGACGATAATAAACAGGGCCAGGCTGATTAACCAGGGCGACACCCGGATGGCGGACTCGAAGGCGTTTTTTTTGGAAAGGATGGTTTTGACGATGAATCGGAACATGACGTATGATATCGCCAAGGCAAACACAGGAGAAATCACCCAGCTGGCCACCACGGCCCCGAGCTTTCCCCATTGGATCACAGAAAATCCTCCGGCGGCGATGCCAAAGCCGATCATGGCGCCCACGATGGAATGAGTCGTGGAGACCGGCAGGGATTTCCACGTGGCGAAACTGACCCACAGGGCCGCGGCCAGAAGAGCGGAAAACGCGCCAACCAGCGCCACATGGGGATCATTCATCACTTCCCCTGCTATGATTCCTTTTCGGATGGTGTTGGTGACATGGGAGCCGATGAAAACCGCCCCCACAATATTTAAAATTCCAGCGATGAAAATCGCCTGACGCAACGTGATGGCTTTTGCCCCCACCGCAGACGCCATGGAGTTGGCGACATCGTTGGCTCCGATGTTCCACGCCATGTAAAAACCGAGAATATATCCAAATATCAGCACGTAATATTCTTGAGCCATGTCTTTTATGAATCCTGTGGCAATTTAATGCCTTTTGTAAAATGGTTTATAATGGATTTGATTTTTTTCCCAAGGCAAACGTTAGAGCCAAAGGCCTTTGTTCCATTGCATAAAATGATTTATTCTTGCATGAAATAAATGTTTTTTGTCCGTATTTTTTTGAAAATCAAGCGGATGACGTTAAAAAAGCCGTGGAATTCTCATCCAAAAGATGGCGCGAATTTATCACAGGTCTGTTTGACTATTCAAGGTATTTTTTATTTTTACAAAAGTTTAACAATTCCTTAATATTTCTTTAATGTGTCGGCGTTAAGTTTCAATTCATATCCATGAGAATTCCATGAGAATTCCATGAAACCTTAACACAAATGAAAAAGGTAAAAAAATGAAGAAAATTAAAACCGCTCTGTTTTCCATTTTTTCCATTCTCGCCGTCTGTTTTTTCGGTTTGTCCCCGGCCGTTTCCGGGTCTTTGAGCATTAAAGGGTCCACCACCGTTCTACCCATTGTCCAGAAAGTCGTCGAAGCATACATGGCCAAACACCCCGATGTAAAGATTTCCCTTTCCGGCGGCGGCTCTGGAAATGGAATCAAAGCCATCATCGACCAGTCGGCGAACATCGCCACCTCGTCGCGATTCATCAAGAAAAAAGAGATGGCCGCAGCCTTTGAAAAGGGGTCTTTCCCAGTCCCCTTCGCCGTTGCCTACGATTCCATCATCCCAGTGGTTCATCCAGACAATCCCTTGACCGATCTCTCTTTGGATCAGTTGAGACGGATATACAACGGCTCCATTCGAAATTTCAAGGAGCTGGGGGGCTCGGATTTGAAGATTGTCGTCAATTCACGGGACACCTCTTCGGGAACCTGGGAGGTCTGGAACGAAAAGGTGATGAAAAAGGAGCGGACGAGCCCCAGGGTTCAGACGCTGGCGTCCAACGGGGCCATTGTTCAGGCGGTGTCAAAAAACAGACACGCCATCGGCTATATCGGCATCGGCTACCTGAACCCCCGGGTCAAACCGCTTAAGGTCAACGGGGTAAATGGAGACGAGACCACGACTCTAAACGGAACCTTTCCCATATCCAGGCCCCTGTTTATGTTCACCAACGGATGGCCCGAAGGGGAGGCGTTGAATTTTATCAATTTCATGCTTAATCCCGAAAAAGGCCAGAAATATGTCAAAGAAAGCGGATATGTCAAATTGTATTAACGGCGGGCCTTTGATCCCATCAAAAAAGGGTCGGGCCAAAAGAAGATTTCGCTGTGTGACTGGATAAAAATGATGATGAAAAGAAATCAGATCCATCGCCATGCCAGAGAAAAGATGATCAGATGCGTCTTTTTTCTTATGGCCATCTCTTCTATTGTGGCGCTCTTTTTTATAATGGTCTTTTTGTTCAAAGAGGGGGCGCCTCTTTTTAAAACGGTCTCCATCCGGGAGTTTGTTTTTGGCGTGGAATGGTATCCCACGTCCGAGCCCCCGGATTTTGGAATTTTCCCCCTGATCGTCGCCTCTGTTTTCGCGACCCTTTTTTCGGCTCTTTTTTCCGTGCCTCTGGGGGTGATGACCGCCATCTATCTTTCCCAGATCGCGGCAAAGAAAACAGCCGGGATCGTCAAACCGGTTGTGGAGCTTATGGCGGCCCTTCCATCGGTGGTCATCGGTTTTTTTGGAATGGCGGCCGTGGCGCCCTTTCTCCAGAATGTGTTTGGCATTCCCACGGGATTAAACCTTTTCAACGCTTCGCTGATGCTGGCCTTCATGTCGATTCCCACCATATGCAGCATATCGGAGGACGCCCTTCGGGGGGTCTCACCGGCCTTGACAGAGGCGTCTATGGCGTTGGGAGCCACCCGTTTCGAGACGATTTTGCGGGTGGTTCTTCCCGCCTCCATTTCAGGAATCAGCACAGCGGTTATTCTGGGTCTTTCACGGGCCATGGGAGAGACCATGGTGGTCTTGATGGTGGCCGGGGGCGCCGCCATGGTCCCTGAGTCCATATTCGATCCCGTCCGTCCCATGCCAGCGGGCATCGCGGCGGAAATGGCCGAAGCGCCGGTGGGAGGGATCCATTATCACGCGCTTTTCGCCACGGGAATCGTCCTTTTTCTATTGACTCTGGCATTTAATATTTTTGCCGATTATATTTCCGCTCGATACAGGCAGAGCGGGGAGGCGTCTCTTTAAAATGTCGCTTTTCAGCGAACCCTAATCAGGAGAATCATGATCACAAAAAAAAAAGAGAGGTTGGACCGATTGGAAAACAGGGCGTTTAACCGTCGGAGAAACCGGTTTCAAACGATTTTATTTTTGGTTTTTCGAGGCGCCGCCATGGTCAACGGCCTGACCCTTGGCCTGATGGTCTATTTTATGGTTTCAAAGGGCTGGCGAGCCATCTCATGGTCGTTTTTGACCCAGCCTCCCACGGATTCCATGACCAAAGGGGGGATTTTGCCATGCATTGTGGGAACCCTTTGCTTAAGCCTGGGAGCCATTGCCATCGCCCTGCCCGTGGGAATCGCCACGGCGGTTTATTTGAACGAGTACGCCAAACCTGGACTCGGATTAAGACTCATTCGCCTTGGGATCAACAACCTGGCGGGGGTTCCGTCTGTGATATTCGGTCTTTTTGGACTTGCTTTTTTTGTGGTTATCCTTAAAATGGGGGTCAGCATCATGGCGGGGGCCTTTACCCTGGGGCTGATGTCGTTGCCGGTGATTATCGGCGCCACTGAAGAGGCGCTAAAGGCGGTTCCCGACACATACCGGGAAGCCTCGCTGGGGCTGGGCGCCACTCAATGGCAGACCATTTCCAGGGTGGTTCTTCCGTCGGCGGCGCCTGGAATTTTGACCAGCGCCATTTTGGGGATCAGCCGGGCCGCCGGAGAGACGGCCCCCATCATGTTTACCGCAGCGGTCTTTTTTTCGTCCTCTCTTCCGTCATCTTTGTTTGACGAAGTGATGGCGCTTCCGTATCACATATATGTTCTGGCCACGGCGGGAACCCACATAGACGAGACCGTTCATCTGCAATACGGGTCGGCCATTGTTCTGGTGGCCCTTGTCTTTTTTATGAATTTTTTTGCCATTGTCATGCGCTCAAAATTGAGAAAACAATGAATCTGAATATAAATATAAAATTGACCGCCCGAAAATTAAATTTTTTTTATGGTGATTTCAAAGCGCTTCACGATATATCCCTGGATTTTTTTTCCAGACAGGCCACGGCCTTAATTGGCCCGTCGGGATGCGGTAAAAGCACCTTTATCAGATGTTTAAACCGAATGAACGATCTGGTTCCATTCAGCCGGGTGGAAGGGGAGATTCTGCTGGAAGGGATGAATATCCATGACCCGTCTCTGGATGTGGCCCTGTTGCGGCGACGGGTGGGGATGGTCTTTCAAAAGCCGAACCCATTTCCCAAAAGCATATTCGACAATGTCGCCTATGGCCTTTCGGTGAACGGGGAAAAGGACAAAGGCGTTATTTCCCAACGCGTGGAAGAGAGTCTGAAACGGGCCGCCATATGGGACGAGGTCAAAGACCGGTTGGGGGATTCGGCGCTGGGGCTTTCCGGGGGACAGCAACAGCGATTGTGCATTGCACGGGCGCTGGCGGTCAAACCGGAGATATTGCTCATGGATGAGCCGGCGTCGGCGTTGGACCCCATCGCCACGCAAAAAATCGAAGAGTTGATTCACAGCCTCAAAGAGACATTCACCATTATTATCGTGACCCACAATATGCAACAGGCGGCCCGGGTCTCGGATCGAACCGCTTTTTTTTACATGGGAAAGCTGATTGAAACCGATGAGACCGACGCGATTTTCACCAGACCCGCCTTAAAACAGACCGAGGATTACATCACCGGACGATTTGGGTAAGGGTTCGCTGAAAAATAAATTTACAATTTTGGGGGTTAAGTCGCCTGTCTGACAAGACATAAAAACTTGAGGCATATCTGGATCCGCCGAGTTTTTATAACCCATCCATATCTGATGAGTCAGGCAGGATGAATCTGCCCTCAAAATGTAAAGTTATTTTTGAGGAAGCCCGGAGATATCCTTTAAAGGAACACATCCATGAGACAAAATTTCAATAATGAATTAAAAAATATCAAACGGACCATACTGACTCTGGGGGCCATGATTGAAAAACGGGTGGAGGATGTGAAGAGGGCCCTGTTGACATTCGATTCCGAACTTGCCGGAGCCATCGTCAAGTCGGATCGCATGATTGACGAGCTGGAGGTGGAGATAGAGGAGGAATGTTTGAAAGTTCTGGCTCTGTATCAACCCGTGGCGAATGATCTCCGGTTTCTGGTGTCTGTGATCAAAATAAACAGCGATCTGGAGAGAATCGGAGATCAGTTGACCAACATCTCCCGGCGAATACAGACCATCGCCAAACAGAAACGATACGATTTTGTTTTTGATTATTCGGCGATGGTGGAAAAAGTCGAGGTCATGGTCACCCTCTCTCTGGATTCCCTGGTGAATATGGATGTCGACATCGCGGCCCATGTCCTGTCTTTGGACGATGAGGTGGACGCCATTAGAAGCGACGCGTATAAGGTCATCAGCCAGGCCATCGCCAAAAAGCCGGAGCATACCGATTATCTTTTGAACCTGATTTTTGTGTCGCGTCATCTGGAGCGGGTGGCCGACCATGCGACCAATATCGCGGAAGATGTCATCTACATGATCAATGGGGAGATCATACGGCATGGCTCCGCATAGAAAAAATAGGTGGACAGAGACACATGACAAACGAAAAAATTTTGATCGTGGATGATGAAAAAGATATCATTGAGCTGATTGATTACAATCTGACCCAACAGGGTTATAAAACCGATGGCGCCACCTCTGGAGAGGAGGCGCTGGAAAAGATCAGGCGCGACGCGCCCGACCTGATATTGCTGGATCTCATGCTTCCCGGTCTCAGCGGCCTGGACGTGATGATCTTTTTGAGAAAAGAGCCGTCCACTGAAACCATTCCCGTGATCATGCTCACGGCAAAGGGGGAGGAGGCCGACATTGTGACGGGACTTGAGATGGGAGCCGACGATTACATCTCCAAACCGTTTTCTACCCGCATTCTCATCGCCCGGATCAGGGCCGTGTTGAGACGGCGGGAAGAGGCGGGGCAAGGCGGGGCCGAATCCATTTTATCGATTCATGATCTTCACATCAATACGGGAACCCGCATGGCGTTGTGCGGCGAAAAAAAGATGGATTTGACCTACATGGAGTTTCAAACCCTCTTTTTTTTATCGAAACGTCCGGGGTGGGTCTTCACACGCTCGCAGATTGTCGACGCCATCTGGGGGGACGATTGCGCGGTGACGGATCGAAGCGTCGATGTTCAGATTTCGGGGCTACGGAAAAAAATGGGCCCGTGCGGAACGTTCATTGAGACCGTTCGGGGGGTGGGGTATAAAATGAAAGGCGAGCTATGAAAAAGACCACGCGGTTTGTCTGGCAACTTTATTCAACGTATCTTTTGATCATTCTGGTCTGCCTGGGGGCCGCGACCTGGCATGCCTCGAATTTTTTAAACGATTTTTTCATCGACAAAACAGCCGCAAGCATGGAGACACAGACCGAGATTGTCGCGGCCCAGATTCTTCCCCATCTAAGCGCCCCGGATATGGCGGCCATCGACAGGATATGCAAAAATATCGGGATCTCCACCCACACCCGCATTACCATTATACACCCCGATGGAACGGTGATCGGGGATTCGGAAAAAACCCCGTCCCTTATGGACAACCATGACAATCGGCCTGAAATAAAAATGGCCATGCTTGGAAAGACGGGTCTGTCTCTCAGGCACAGCGCCACGTTGAACAAGCGAATGATTTATGTGGCCCGACCCGTGTATGATTCGGGGCGGTTGCTCGGCGTGGCAAGGGCCTCTCGCCCGCTGGGCGAAATTGACAAGGAGGTGGCGGCCATCCGGTTTGATGTGGCCCTGGGAGGGCTTGGGATCGCTCTGCTGGCCTGCCTTCTTTGCCTCTATCTGTCCCGCCGCATCAGCCGCCCCCTGGAAAGTATGATCGACGGGGCCAAGCAATTCGCCCAGGGGGATTTGGATTACCGGATGGTCGGCCTGGGAACCCGCGAGACGGAAACGTTGGCCAAGTCCATGAACATCATGGCGTCGCGACTGAAAAAAAGGATCCGATCAGAGATCGCCCATCGAAACGAAATGGAGGCGATTTTGTCCAGCATGGGAGAGGGGGTTGTCGCGCTGGACATGGATGAAAATGTGTTGAGCTTTAATCGGGCTGCAACCCTCATGTTTGGCGGCTTAAATGAACATTCCAAAAGCAGGGGCATTCAGGAGGCGATACGGAATGTCGATCTGTGGGAACTCATCGAAGCTGGCAAAAAAAAACGGCGCCCGGACCAGGGGAACACACGAAACGGTCCGGTCGGACGTAAAACGCCGGAGAGCCGTATGGAAGAACGGCGGGATATCGTTGTCCGACACAATGGCGAACAGACCCTGAATGTTCATGTGTCTCCCATGCTGAATCTGAAAGGGGAGGAGATCGGCTCCCTGCTGGTGGCGGACGATGTCACCCAGCTCCGAAAACTCGAAAACGCGCGCCGGGACTTTGTGGCCAATGTCTCCCACGAGATAAAGACGCCCTTGACCGCCATAAAAGGGTTTGTGGAAACCCTTCAAAGCGGCGCCAAAAAAAATCCCCGGGAGCTGGAGAGATTTTTGGGGATCATCGAAACCCACGCCAACCGTCTTGAATCTATTGTGGAAGACCTTCTTCAGCTCGCCCGCATGGAGACCAAACAGGATCAAAAACAGATCCAGTTTATTGAAAATTCGGTTTTGAAAACTGTGAAATCGGCGGTTGAGGCCTCTTTGCCCAATGCCTTGGCAAAGAGCGTCCAGATCGAGACTCTCTGCCGGAGCGATGTCGCCATCCAACAGAATGCCCCGCTTTTGGAACAGGCCCTGGTCAATCTGATTGACAACGCCATCAAATACAGCGATGAAAAGAGCCGGGTGATCCTTTCGGTTTTCAGAGACGGCCCGGAAATCCACATCCGCGTTAAAGATCATGGGATGGGGATTGCAAAAAACGAGCAAAACCGGATTTTTGAGCGATTTTACAGGGTGGATCAGGGGAGAAGCCGGGATCAGGGGGGGACCGGCCTTGGACTGGCCATCGCCAAACATATTGTTCAGGCTCACGGGGGCGGCATACGGGTTCAAAGCGTCCGGGGCCAGGGGAGCGCCTTCACCATTTCGTTGCCGGCATAGGCGCGCTTGATCGCCTGTGGGGTTCCATCAGATTCCCGTGAAAGATTTGTCAGGGGCCGTTATGTTTTTTCGGCGAGCCGTTTTCCCCGGTATCCGTCTTTTTGGGTCACGCCTTTGCGCAAATTCAGATTCCGGCCCTCTTTTATCCCGCTGTCGTATGTGTCTATGTATATTCTGGGCGATTTCCTGGAGACTTGCCTTAAGCGCGGATGCCGCTTGTGGATAAACGAAGAGATCATTTTATCTTCGGCGCGAACCAGCGCGGTCACGGCGGCGTCATCTGTTTTTCCCTCTTTTCCCGTTTTGTCCGTTTTGTTGAGTCCGGTTCCAGGGCCGGATTTTTTCTTCTCCATCTCATCCAGTTTTTCTCTGAAACCGGCGATGATTCCCAGATAAAAGGATCTTTTTTCTTTGAAGGAAGCGCCGGTTTTGGCCTGGCGCATAGCCCACAACGAGGCGAGCTGATTCAGCAGAAAAAAATAGACATATTCAGCGGTCAAAACATTTTCAATGGTCCCGAAAAGCTCTATGGTTTTGTGCGTCCCCTCGGTTTTGGCGTCATACAGATCCGAATAGATGATATTGACAAAGAAAAAATCAATGAGAATGGAGCAGACCCCCCGCTGGTAATTTTCAATCCGTTTTTTTTTGTGATTGATGATTTTATAGACGTATTCTGACCGGGCGGCCTGTTTGATCCGGTCAATATTGTATTTTTCAATGAACTGCCTGGCCTTTTTCATGGCCAGTTTCGCTTCATGCTCATTGGCGGATTGCCCCAGCGACAATAGCTTGTCGATTTTCTCCATGGCTCTTTTTTTTTCAGGGGGGATGTCCATATCCTTCAACTCCGGGATGGGCCGGGAGATATCCCCGGAGGCCCGGCAAAAGGCTTCCGGGACCCCGATCATCTCGCAGCATCTTTTAAATTCCCGGCCATGCCCGCTGGCGCCCCCCATGATATCCGTGGCGATCTGATGCGCCATTTCATGCTTTAAGACATGGACCACAATGTCCCATGAGCAATCGGCGATCAGATGGGCCGAGATTCGGATGGTCCGTATTCCGGGCAGCCATTGCCCCCAACAGGTTTTTGAATCGGATATTTCGATGATGGGCGTTTTAATTTTGATGTGGTGCATCCACGCGATGTAGGCATGGGCTTCGCACAGCGCGGCGGCCCATGCGCGGCGTTTTTCGGCTTCGGTCTGTCTCATTTTAATGGCGGCTTTCAATCTGGGTTTAAGCGGGTTTTAAATCCGGGTTTCAAATTTGTTTTTTTGTTTTAGCGGATGTGAATTCATCAGAGCCATGCCCCCGCATGAAAATCATCCGGGTTCATGAAAACCATGGGGACGCTTTGGCGCATTAACGCAAAAATGCGCGGTCAAGTCAACAGGGAAAGGATTTTTTATTTATTTCTGTCGGCTAAATTTTATGGCGGAGCATGCCCGGTTTTATGGCTTTTATGGTTTTCTATTTTTCGTTTGGCTGGGCGGCGGTTATTTTTGATATTTCTTTATTATTTTTATATTTTCCTATTTTTTCCCAGTAGTGTCCGGTTAGGTTTTTGCATGTAATTTTTGTTTTTTTTGTTCTTTGGAAAATTTAAAATCTGTGGATGCATATGAAAAACGAAGTTCATTTTGAATTTGTATCCGTAATTCTCTGACTC
>Ga0307987_1001030_pt1 | contig 15884 bp, 9 predicted proteins | sample EllFjometagen181_FD_203157 | JGI IMG/M metagenome (GOLD analysis project Ga0307987, IMG submission 203157) | Marine microbial communities from Ellis Fjord, Antarctic Ocean - #181 | ecosystem: Environmental > Aquatic > Marine > Unclassified | place: Southern Ocean | collected 2014-10-08
TGGACGAGGATGGTCAGCTCGATGCCGGCGACGTCGACGATCTGCTCCTCGATCTCAACCGGAGCGTCGAGTGCGGAGCCCGAGTAGGCGTAGATCACGTAGTCGCCCACCTGGTAGGCGGTGGTGGGCGGTGGGAGGTGGCTGGCAGGGGCCTCCGGTGGCGGCGGTGGCTTGGCGCAGGCCAAGGTTGTGGAGACGAGCAGGGCTTGGATCATGCGCATGCATGGCGACTAACCCGCTGTGGGAGAGCCTCGCGAGGGCGTCTCGACGGGCTCACGGCCGAGCATTAATGTTCCGGCATGACCAACAAGAACATCCCTGAGTCCGCGCGTGTCGTCGTCATTGGCGGCGGCATCATCGGCTGCTCCGTGGCCTACCACCTTGCCCACATGGGCTGGAAAGACGTGGTGGTCCTCGAGCGCGACAAGCTCACCTCGGGCAGCACCTGGCACGCCGCTGGCTTGGTGGTCACCTATGGCTCGCTGTGCGATGTGAGCATCGAGTGGCGGGTGCACACCCAGTGGATGTGCGAGAACCTCGAGGCCGAGACGGGGCTGTCCACGGGCCACATGCCCATCGGCTTCGTGGAGCTGGCCGCGGACGAGGACCGGCTCGAGGAGTACCGGCGGGTGGCGGCCTTCAATCGCTACCTGGGCATCGACGTCCAGGAGATCACCCCGGAGCGGGTCCAGGAGCTCTTTCCCCACGCCCGGGTCGACGACATCGAAGCGGGCTTCTACGTGGCCCGGGACGGCCGGGTCAACCCGGTGGACTTCACCATGGCCATCGCCAAGGGTGCCCGCCTTCAGGGCGCCACCATCCTCGAAGACACCCCGGCGGTGGAGGTGCTGATCGAGGGTGGCAAGGTCGTGGGTGTTCGCACGCCTGGTGGCGACATCGCCTGCGAGTACGTGGTCAACTGCGCCGGTGTGTGGGCCCGTCAGCTGGGTGCCAAGTCGGGGGTCAACATCCCCGCTCAGGCCGCCGAGCACTACTACTTGATCACCGAACCGATGGAAGGCATGAACACCTCCCTGCCGGTCATCGAGGACCCCTCGTGCCACGGCTACTACCGTGAAGAAGGCGGCGGCATGATGGTGGGCTTGTTCGAGCCCGCCTGCGCCCCCTGGTGCCTCGACGGCGTGCCTGAAGACTTCGTCTTCGGCGAGATCCAGCCCGACTGGGAGCGCATGACGCCCTACGTCGAGAAGGCCATGAGCCGGGTGCCGGCCACCATGGACGCCGGTGTGCGGCTGTTCTTCTGTGGGCCCGAAGCCTTCACCCCCGACCTGGCCCCCATCATCGGCGAGGCTCCCGAGGTCGAGAACTACTTCGTGGCCGCTGGGCTCAACTCCATCGGCATCACCACCGGCCCCGGCGTGGGCCGCACCATCGCCCGCTGGATCGTCAACGGCTACCCCGACGTGGACGTGTCCTGGTGCAACATCGACCGCTTCCAGCCCTACCAGGGCAACCGCCAGTACCGCGCCGAGCGCACTGTGGAGTCCTTGGGTCTGGTCTACGCGGCCCACTACCCCACCCGCCCCATGGCCACGGCCCGGGACGCCAAGCGCTCACCCTTCCACGATCGGCTGAAGGCCGCGGGCGCCTACTTCCGCGATGTCAGTGGCTACGAGAGCGTCGACTGGTACGCTCCACAGGGCGTAGAGCCCAAGACGGGTGAATTGGGCTGGGGACGCCTGCACTGGTTCCCGTACTGGGAAGCCGAGCACCGCGCGGTGCGCGAAGGTGTGGGCCTGATGGACATGTCGTTCATGTGCAAGTTCCTGCTGCAGGGTCGCGACGCCGGGAAGGTCATCAACCACATCTCGGCCAATGACGTCTGCGCCGAGACGGGCATGATCACCTACACCCAGTGGCTCAACGAGCGGGGCACCATCGAAGCAGACCTCACCGTCACCAAGCTGGCGGATGACAAGTACTGGATCGTGGCCACCGACACCGGCTACGGCCACGTCGAGGCCTGGCTGAAGCGCCACACCCCCGCCGATGCCCACGCCATCCACACCGACGTCACCGGGGCCTACGGCCAGCTCAACATCCAGGGTCCCCGCGCCCGCGAGCTGATGCAGCGGCTCACCAGCACCGACATGAGCAACGAGGCCTTCCCCTTCCGGGCCGCCCGAACCATCGACATCGGGCTCGCCCGCGTGCTCTGCATCCGCATCACCTACCTGGGAGAGCTCGGCTACGAGCTGTACATCCCCTGCGAGAACGCCACCCAGGTCTACGACCGCATCGTGCGCGAGGGCGAGCACGTGGGCCTGGCGCACACCGGGCTCAAGGCCCTGGCCAGCCTTCGCATGGAGAAGGCCTACCGCGACTACGGCCACGACATCGACGCCACCGACACCGTACTCGAGGCCGGCCTGGGCTTCGCCGTGGCCCTGGACAAGCCCGACGGCTTCATCGGACGCGATGCCGTGGCGAAGCAGAAGGCGGGTCGGGCCCTGTACAAGCGCCTGCTGCAGGTGCTGATCACCGACCCCGAGCCGATGATGTACCACGGCGAGGTGGTGTACCGAGATGGCGTGACCGTGGGCCACATCCGGGCCGCCAGCTACGGCCACACCCTGGGTGGCGCGGTGGGTCTGTGCATGGTCCACAGCGACGATCCGGTCCGACCCGACTTCTGGCGGACTGGCGTTTGGGAAGTCGATATCGCTGGCAAGCGCTACCCGGCCAAGGCGTCGCTGCGGCCCATGTACGATCCGAAGATGGAGCGGATCAAGGCGTAGGGGGCCGCCGAGCCTACGCGCAAGGATCGTCTCCGAAGCGGTTCGGACCGGCGGTTCCCCTGAGGAACCCCGTCTCCACCAGCGCCCAGATTCCACCAATCAGCGGGACCAGGTTGATGAGGACCCACCAGCCGGACTTGTCCCGGTCGTGCCAGCGCTTCACCTGGATGGCCAGCGTGGCCCAGATGAAGGGGATGTCCAGCAGCGCCACTACTGTGAGAGTGACCTCCGAGTTTCCGATGATCGCCAGGAGGACGGCACCGATCACCCAGGAGACCACCGCCAGCAACAGTGTCATGGTCCAAAAGGTGCTGCGAGCGATGCGACCCTCGAAGGAGAAGAACAGGCCCGACGCGTCCCGGCTCCTCGGCGCGGTGGGGCTGCGCTTGTCGGGGTGCTTCCCGGGCTGCGCCACCCGGGTGTCCCCGGCGGCCGCGAGCAGGTCCCGCGCCAGGAAGCGCACCACGCGAGAGGGGTCTTTTGCGGCGGCTTGGAGCCAGGGCCGGGCGTCCTCTGGGGAGCAGGCCTGGGCCAGCTCGCGCAGGGCTTGGTGTCGCTCGGATTCATGCGTTGAAGCGAGCTTGGTTCGAAGGGCATCAGGGACTGGCATGGTCCATCTCCTGCGAGCCCCATGGTACCGGTCCACGGCTGTTCTTGGAAGGGTGTGGCTGGCCGACGGGTGGTCCGCTGTGGAACGCCTCCGGCGGCGGTGCCCCTGCGCGGGGAGCCCGATCTGATGTCACGCAGGGAGGCGTCGCGGGGTTCGGCTCAAGGCATCCAGGGTAGATCGACGTACCAGTCACCGCCGGGGCCGCCAAAGGCGCCCAGGTCGTTGGGGGAGCCGTCAGGGTCCGGGTCGCCCAGGCCGGCGTCTACCGCGGGGCTGGTGGGGTCCAGGGCGAAGGCACCCATGGTGGCGCTGGAGGCGAAGAGGGGATCGGCCTCGATGCTGCCCGCGGCGATGAGGCTGCTGAGGTGGGTGGTGTCGCAGTCCCAGCCGCCGCTGAGGGGCTCGCAGAGTGTGCCGTAGTCGCCCGTGATGTCCCACAGGATGTTCTGCGCCCACAACGTGGGCTCGCCGTTGGAGCTGTCGGAGTAGCCCGACCACTTGACCTGCCACAGGGCGCCAGGGACGGTGTAGTCCGCCGACTGCATGGTCTCGAAGCTGGCGAAGATGTTGTCCTGGACGCTCACGTTCGGCATGACGTTGCTGTACCACTCTTCCTCGTAGACATTGGCGTAGAGGGTGAACTGCTCCATGTCCACGAAGGTGTTGTTGTGGATGGTTGTGGGTCGCGCATCGGCTGCAAACCCGATCTCCAGCTCGCCGCCTGTGAAGATGTTGTTGGTGATCGTGCGGGTGATCTCTGTGTGGTGGTCGTAGGCCGTCGCGCCAAACCCCAGGCCTACGCCCTCGAACAGGTTGCCCGAGATGTTTGCCGTACCTGCGAAAGTAAGGTTCTTGCCGTAGTCTGCGCAGAAGCGGCTGCGGGTGATGGTGGTGATGTCCCAGGGCGTGGTGGCCTTGATGGGGTAGCGATCGCCGGAGTAGACTGGCTCGCAGAAGTCCACCAGGTCGATGGTGAGTGTCGAGTTGTCTGCATCGACCGCGGATTTGTCCGCGGCTGCTGTGATGGTCATGTTCGACAAGGTCAGATCGGAGCCGGTGACGTAGAGGCCATTGGAGCGAATGAGGGGCGCCACCACGACATCGTGGGGTGAGACGCCTCCACCTGTGATGTGGAGCGTGCGCAGAGCGATCTCGATGACTTCTTCGTAGCGCCCAGGGCACAGCTCGATGGTGGCGCCGTCGGCCACGCCCGCGATGGCGGTGACGATGGTGGTGTAGGAGCCGCTGCCGTCGGCGCAGACCAGCACCTCGTCGTCGTGGCCGTCGCAGTCGTTGTCCACGCCGTCGCCGGGGATCTCTTCGGCGCCCGGGTGGATGAGCGGGTCGCTGTCGTCGCAGTCTTCGTCGACGGCGTAGCCGTCGCCGTCGGCATCCACTGGGACGTCGGTGTCGGTGTCGGTGTCGGCGTCGGCGTCGCCGTCGGCGTCTGCATCGGTGTCGCTATCGGCGTCGGCGTCGGTGTCGGCGTCGGTGTCGGTGTCGGTGTCCGTGTCCGCCTCCGGGGGGGCGGTGTCGTCGGGCTTGTCCTCGCCGCAGGCGCTGGTGACGGTACATAGTGCGAGCCACAGTGCGAGCATGGGTGTGGTTCTGGCCATGGTGTGTCCTCCTGGTTCATGCGGATCGAGGGAGATTGTACCACTGGCGCTCGTGAACCTGTGGGGTGGCGGCTACCCTCCCATCGTCGTGAAGGTGAGAAGGCCTCCCTGGTGTCCGTGCTACGATACCCGAGGTTCCAAGCCTGGGGGTCTGCGTGTCCCGCCACCCATTCGTCGCCTTTTCTCTCCTTGTTCCCCTGATGGCCTGCCAATCTGACGTGGTGGAGGACCCGCTCGAGGGTGCTGCCGCGTCGGACTGTGACGACGAGCAGGACAACGATGCCGATGGTCTGGTGGACTGCGAGGATGATGGCTGCGCCCACCACGCGGTGTGCGTCCTCGACACCGGTTCACCGCACCTGCGCGTCAACGACGTGACAGAGCTCGCGGTGGAGCTGGAGCCCGAGGTGCTCATCAACGAGTTCTTGGCGTTGAACAAGGTATCCCACGAGGTCGAGGACGGGCCTGAGAACTTCCCCGATTGGATCGAGCTGTACAACACCACCGGCGAAGACATCGACCTGGGTGGCTACACCATTTCCGATAATCTCGAGGTCTGCGATCATCACATCTTTCCAGCGGGGCTGGTCGTGCCCGCGGGTGGCTGGCTTCTGCTGTACGCCACCGGCGAGGCCTCGGCGGGTGCCCAGCACCTGAACTTCCGCCTGAAGGTGGAAGGTGAGGAGCTCGCCCTGTGCCGCCCTGACGGCACGCCGCTGACCAAGATTCAGTTTGGGCAGATGGTCGAGGACTGGTCAGCGGCCCGTTTCCCCGATGCCTCTTTGGACTGGGACTTCGACGAAACTCCGACGCCCGGTGAGGCCAACGAGCTGTAGTGCGGCGTCCATGGATCGAATGGACCAGCGAGCAGGCTGGTACCTCCTGAGTCGAGTACGGCTTGGACACCGACTACGGCAAGATCATCGGCATATGGGCTCCCCTGGGGAACTGGCGCTCACAGCCTCTTGACGGAACCTCCTTCCCGGACACGGGTCGGGAAGAGGGTCCCCGCTGGGAGGTGGCGTGTGTTCGAAGGCCTGACCCCGTCCGTTGGTCGTCGCTCGTGGCTCGGGCAGCGTCGCTTCGCGCTGCTGATCGTTCTTACCCTCGTTTTGCTGGTGGCCCTGCTGGTGGGTTGGCGCAGCCCCACGGCCTGGTTCCGCTGGGGCCTGGTGGTGCGCAGCTGTCCCGATGGCCGGCCGGTGCCCATGCTGGAGCTGGGGGCCTCAGACATGCGCCGCGGGGAGACTGGCCGGGTGACCCTGTTGGCCACAGCCTTGCTTCCGCCAGCTGGTCTCGGTGAACCGCGGGAGCTGCCGCTGCACCGTGTGCAGCCGTTCGTGGAGCTGGTGGATGCTGCGGGTGAGCGCTGGACCGTCGAACTGGTCAAGGGCTGGAGTGAGGTGAAGACGGGACGCTGGGAGGTCGAGGTCCGGCTCCCGGAGCTGCCCGACGGCGACTACCGCCTGGTGGCTCATGCGGACACGCCCATGGGCCGGGCGAGCGCCGAGGTTCCCCTGGGTTTCTACGCCCCGGCCATCGTGCACCTGGCCACCGATCGTCCCTTGTACGAGCCGGGCCAGGTGATCCGGTTCCGGGCCGTGGCTCTGCGCTTGGCGGACCTGACGCCCATGGACGGCCGCCCTGGCCGCTTCGTGATGCGGGACCCCGACGGGGTGGTGCTGCTGGATGAGCGAGTGCCCGCCGGGCTCTACGGCGTGGCCGCCAGCGACCTGCCCCTGTCCGTCAACGCCTCGGTAGGGGACTACGAGCTGGCCTACCACAGCGGCGATGCTGTGGACCACGTGGACGTGCGGGTGGAGCCGTTCCAGCTGCCGCGCTTTGCGGTGGATCTGCGGGGTGACCGCAGCTGGTACGCGCCGGGTGATGGGCCCCGCATCGAGGGCAGCCTGCGCTACCACAGCGGCGCGCCCGTGCGCGGTGCGCAGCTCGAGGTCCGGGTGGTCAGTGAGGACGGTGGGTGGCCTCTGCCTACGCCGTGGCGCGCCACCCGCCGGCTCGTGAGCGATGGGGACGGGAGCTTCGAGTTGCCCCTCGAGGCGGTGCCCGACGATATTCACGGCCTGGCCAGCGCCCGGGTCGAGCTTGTGGCCACCGACGCAGCCGGGGAGCGGGTGACCGCCAGCCTGCCCCTGCGGCTGTCGGCGGACGCGATCGCCGTGCAGGCCGAGACCGAGATGGGCAACGGCCTGGTGCCCGACCTGAACAACCGCGTCTACCTGCGGGTGACCACCCCCGACGGGCTGCCCCTGGGTGGTGTGGACCTGGGTATCAGTCGGGCCTGGGAGTCCGAGCTCGAGGCGGTGCACGCCCGCACCGACGCAGACGGTGTGGCGGCGCTGCAGCTGGACCCGGGCCAACCGGGGTCTGTGCTGGTGCCACCCGCGCCCGTGCGTCCGCCGCTGCCGACGGAGCACAGCCTGGTGCACCGGGAGCACGCGGACGATCTGTACAACCCCATGGTGGTCTCCATCGACGAGCGCGTGGCACTGGACGCCTGGAGCCCCGCCCTCGAGCCCTGTGCGGATCTGGTGCCCACGGGGCAGGCGGCGAAGGTGCGGCTGGTGGTGGAACTGAACGTCACCGGCGGCGTGGTGGAGGTGCTGGACGACGGTCGTGACCTGGATCGCTGCGTGGCGGGGCGGGTGCGGGGCCTGCGGGGCTTCCCCGGCGCGCCGCGGCTGTATGACCTGATGTGGAAGCTGGACGCGTCGCCGGGTGCGCAGCTCGAGCTGGTGGCACTGGACGGGGCGCCAAGTACGCCTCTGGCTGTTCGCACGGCGCTGGATGAAGCGGCCCGGCGGGCTCGGCCCTGTGTGCTGGACCGGAGTGCGACGACCGCGCTGCCCCTGTTTTTGGCCTGGCGGGGCCGGCAGGGCAGCGACCGGCTCGAGCTACGCTGGGAGCCCTCGCCCGGGGTGGGTGGGGCCTGGAGGGCTTCGGACTTGGCCTGCGTGCGCCGGGCGGTGGGTCAGCCCACCCTGTCCGAAGCGCTGGACCGCGGGTACCTGGGTTCCGCTCGGTTCCGGGTTGTGCCCGATCCGGCGCAGCGGGTGACGACCCGCTCGGCCACCGTGCGCAGCGGATACGAGCTGCGGGTGCGTGCCACCCGGGGTGATGTACGGGTCGGTGACACCACCCTGGTCCTGTCCCCCGGGCGGGCGCCCAAGCTGCGCCTGAGGCCCGAGCAGCCGGTGCTCGTGGCTGGTTCTCCCGTACACATCCGGCTGTTGCGGGGGCCGGGCTTCGATGGTGAGCTTCCGGATCCCAGTGTGCCGGTGCCGATGGAGTTGGGCGGCGCCGAGTACTGCGAGCTGCTGTACGACCCCGACGCCAACGCGCTTGTGGGCATGTTGCCCGACGATCCGGAGCTGCACGGTCTGCTGAGCGTCAGCTGGGGTGGGGCCCGCGCGGTGATCATGGTGCCCCGTCCCAGCGCGCTGGGCCTGGCCATCACACCGGAGCGGGATCTCCTGCGACCGGGTGAGCTGGCCCGGCTGGACCTGCAGACGGCCGTGGACGGGGCGCCTTCGCCGGCCGCGGTGAGCTTGTTCGGTGTGGACCAGGCGCTGGGCCAGCTGGCCCCCCTGCTGGGCCCAGACGACTTCGGAAGGGTGACCGTGCAGGCCACCACCCGGGGCTCGGCCTTCGGCGTGTTCGACGCCCGGGACCTGCTCACAGGCGCCATCCGCGGGGAACACGCGGTGTTGGCCACCCTGCTGCGCATGAACCAGCTGCCCCGGACCCACCGTCAGGAAACGTTCGCGTGGGGCAATGGTGCCAGCATCTTCGACCCGGAGGTGGTGCTGACCGAGGCGTTCTATGCGCTGCTGGGGCGGGCCATGCGCGAGGTGGCCCGCTGGGAGGAAGAGACGCCAGCTGGTGTCATGCTGAGCCTCGAGATCACCGCCGCGCTGTGGGGGCGGGCCCTCGAGCACCAACACGACGCGGGCCTGCCCTGCACCGACGCGTTCGGCATCCCACTGACCCTGGACCGCTTGCCGGACGATCTGCTGCGCCTGACGGACCCCCGCTGGCTGGTGAGCGATGCTCGCCGGCTGCCCGAGGATGTGCAGGACTGGGTCGGCTGGGTGCGCCTGGAGGGATCATGAGTCACATCAGCAAGCTGTACTCCCTGATCGGCAAGGGCATGGCCGTGGTCGTGCTCGCTGCGCTGGGGGCCATCGCCGTGAGGTTCCTCTTTGGGGCCGTGCTGCCGGACTACGGGTGCCACGAGGTCATGAACATCCCCGACCGCTTCGCCGAGTTGATCCTCGAGACGCCTATGAGGATGAGCTCGGTTCGTGAGCTCGGCGAGAGCGCCAAGGCCAAGCGCGAAGATGGCCGTGTAGGGCGCAGGGATGCGGCGCTCGTGGGTGCTGGTGGTCAGTCCGATCCCGTGCCCGAGGCCGAGCTTCGGGCCACCCTGCGCTCGTGGTTCCCCGAGACACTGCTGTTCGCCCCTTTGGTGGTCACCGACGATGACGGTCAAGCCAGCGTGGAGCTGGAAGTTCCTGATCAGCTCACCACCTGGCGGGTGCTGGGCCTGGCCCACGATCGCGGCGGTCATCAGGCCGGCGACGTGGCTCACTTCTCGTCGACCATGCCGGTGTATGTGGATCTGCCCGAGCCTCCCACCCTGCGGGTGGGGGATCGTTTGGCCTTGCCGGTGCAGGTGGTGAACCAGCGGGCCGAGGCCCTGGAGTCCGATCTGCGTGTGGCGGTCAGCGGTGATGCTGCGCGGGGCGATGGCGGCGGGCACCTGCGGGTGCAGGGCGGCGCCGCGGGGCTGATGCACCTGGCGGTGGAGGCTCGGGTACCGGGTCGCGCCGAGATCGAGGTGGAGCTGGTGGGCCAAGATCGGGTGATGCGTCCCATCGTAGTGCAGCCCCAGGGTCGGCCGGTCCACCGGGACCTGGCTGGCAGCTTGGCCGGAGCGCGCAGCGTGTCCCTGGTGGTGCCGGAACAAGCCCATGCCTCGAGCCTCGAGCTGGTGGTATTTCCGGGGCCCATGGCCGTACTGGCCGCGGAGCTGGAGCGGGTAGGCTCGGGAGGGAGCGGGCTCGAGGACGCGGCCTACGCCTACGCCTTGACCGGCACTGGTCGCGCCTTGGCCGAGCGGCTGGGGGTGGAGGCCGACGCCGTGGCCCTGCGCACGGCCCGGCTGCGGGCCTGGCAAGATCTGGTGCGCCACACCCGCGAGCCGCTGTTGAGCCAGGCCGTGGTGGTGCTGGCTGCGGCTCGGGGCTGGCCGGACGATCCCATGGCTGCGGCCCTGGCCCAGCGCATGGCAGCGAAGGTGGCGGCGTCTCAGAGCCCCGATGGTTCCTTCGCGCCTGCCCTGTGGCGGAGCAGTGTGCCCGTGGAGCAGGTGCTGGTGTTCACCGCCGAGGCCGCACGCTTGACCGAGGACCTGGAGCCTCGGGTGAAGCAGCGGGCGCGGGGTTTTGTGACCCGCAGCATCGACAACGTGAGAGACCCCCACACCGCCGCGGCCCTGCTGGCTGGCGACTTGGTGGAGGCGCGGCACCAGCCCGAGCTGCTGACCCTGGTGCGGGATGCCCTGGAGGAAGACGGGGGAGGCGGGCTGTTGCTGCGTCCAGTCGAACGCTCGAGGACGGCTGCTGGAGCGGCCCCCAGTGTGGTGGAGAGCACGGCCCTGGCCGCCCTGGCCCTGGCGGATGATCCCGCCATGGAGGGACGCCTGCAGGACCTGGGCGCCACCTTGCTGAGCGCTTACCGCCCTGGCCGTGGCCTGGGAGAGGGGCTGACGGGCCTTGTGGTGCTCGATGCCTTGGCGGTGCTGTTCCCCGATCCCTTGCCCGAGGAGGTGGTGGTGCAGCTGAGCGTCGACGGTGAGCTCCTGGATGAGCGCCGCCTGGCCCTGGCCGCAGGCTTCGCGCCGGAGCGGATCCAGGTCGCCTTGCCGCCCATCCCCGGGGAGCACGCGGTGCACATCAGCGCCAGCCCCGGGGTGCCGGGCCTGGGCTTCACGCTAAGGCAGACCCACTGGCTGCCCGTGGACCCCAGCGCAAGCAGCCGGGGCTTTGCCCTTCGTGTCGAGGGCCCCGAGACGGCCCGGGTGGGCGATCCGGCGACCCTGCACATCGAGGCCTCGCCCCCTGGGGATCAGCGCCTCGTCCTCGAGCTGGCCCTACCGGCGGGCCTGGAGCCCCACATCCCAAGCCTCGAGGCCCTGGTGCACGCCGGCACCATCACATCCTGGGACGCCCATGAGGGTCATCTGGTCCTGCGCATCCCGGAGCTGCCCGACGGCGCGCTGCTCAGCGCCAGCCTACAGCTGGTGCCCACCCTGGCCGGGCGCTTCCACTGGGGGCCGGCAAGCCTGGGCTTGGTGGATGAGCCCAGCCTGCGGGTCGAGGCGGCGCCGGAGGCTTGGGTGGTGGGCCGCTAGGGAGTGGCCTCGGCCGGGGCTTCCGCGGGATCTTCGACCGGCGGGGCCGGTGGAGGGGCCTGCTCCAGGGCGGCGATCCGGCCTTCGAGTGCGACGATGCGCGCCTGGGCGTCGCGGTCGTTGTCGGCGCTGGCCTGCATCAGTCCGGCGGTGGCGACGCCCGCGGTGCGAGCTTCGATCAGGGCGTAGGAGCCGAGCAGGAGGGCCAAGATGGCCGCGGACAGGCCGACTGCGGCGAAGGTGGGGACGTTTTCTGGGGAGATCACGGTGGTGCCTGTTGGGCTTGAGGGGAAACCCACCATAGAACGTGGGCATGCGGAGGTCAATCGAGGCCGCTGGTGGCTAGCCCATCCCCATGTGCCCGTTGTCGCGGCTCGAGATGGCCCACTCCCGCAATTCGCCGTGTTCGCAGCCGGAGCTGACGAAAGGGTCGGCCAACATGATGGCTTCGGCCCGGGCGCGGTCTACACCCCGCAGGATGACCATGCCCCCCTTCTTCTCCCCGAAGGGGCCGCACCGCTCGAGGATCCCTTCGTCCTCGAGCTGCCTCAGATGCTCCACGTGGGCCTTGATCAGCCCCGGCTCGAACAGCTCAGGCTGGGCGTGGGTGAGCAGGTAGACCCAGCGGGTGCTGTGGGGGCCATGGGCCTCGGGGGATGCGGGGCGGGCGTGGTCCACCGAGGCGTACAGGCCGCCCTCGAGGAACATGGCCAGGTCCATAGCTGGATACCGCTGGCGGGTGGGCTGCTCGAGGATCTCGGGACGGATGGAGGCGGCCACGATCTCGCCGAAGATCACCAGGGCGCCGCCCACGCGCTTGCTCTCCCGCAACTCGCACTCGAGCCAGGCGCGGCACTCGGAGACCAATGGGGCTGCGATGGCTGCGGCGGGCTCCATGGTAAAGCCGCACTTGTCCAGGCGCTCGGCGCCTTGCCATTGGATGCAGCCGAAGGCCCGTTCGGTGATGGCTCCGTGCACGAAGCTGACCCCGAAGCTGCCGGTGGCCAGGATGTTGGCCTCGGTGTTGCCGCCGGGCTGCCCTGAGAACATCAGCATGGGCGGCTCGAAGCTCACCATCTGCACCCAGCTCTTTGGGGCGACGTTGGGGGTGCCCTTGTCGTCGACGCTGGTGACGAGGGTGACCACCCCGGGGATGAGGCTGGGCTGCCAGCTGTGCTTGTCGGGGGAGATGGGGACGCGGGGGCTGGGCATGGGTGGGGCTCCGGGCTGGCTCGGCGGTCTCCTATCGGCTCCCAGCAACCAGGATCGGGTCGAGCCGGACGAACTCGCGACAGAACCGGGGTGAACCGGACACTCGCATCGGTGGAATCGTTCGCAGTGGGTGAATGGTGACGTTTTGCGGCAGTTGGACTGCTGTCAGAGGGGCCGGGTGGCCTACAAGTGTCCGGTTCGGGAACACCCCTGTTGCTGCGAGCCTGTCTCTGGATGCGGGGAGGGCGGACTATGGTTGCTCCTGGGGGGTTTGCTGCGTCATGCGTGCTCCCCATCTGTCTTCGATTCTGTTGTTTGCGGCCGCCGTTGCGTCTGGCTGCGTTCACCGAGCTGAGCCGTGTCCGGTGGACGTGTTCGCCGCGCCAGCCCCCCTGCGCGCCGAAGGGGATGGCTGGGCACTCGAGCTGGTGGAGCTGCTGCCCGGGGTCTGGATGCACACCACCTGGCGCGAGCTGCCCACGGTGGGCCTCTTCCCCGCCAGCGGCCTGCTGGTGCAGGATGGCGAGGGCCTGGTGATGGTGGACACGGCTTGGGGGCCGGAGCCCACCGCACAGCTGCTGGGCTGGGCCGAGGATGAGCTCGGCTTGCCGGTGACCGCGGCGCTGGCCACCCATGGACACGAGGACAGCTACGCCGGTATTCCAGTGCTGCTGGAGCGTGGGATCACCATGTACTTCCATCCCCGTGTGCTCCCGGAGCTGGCGCTGCCCATGTTGTCCAGCGGTTCGGGGGCTGGGCTGCTGGAGCCCTTGTGGAAAGTCGACCGGACCACCCTGGGCGCCCTCGAGATCTTCTACCCGGGCGCGGGGCACAGCCCCGGCAACATCGTGGTGTACCTGCCCGAGGCCGAGCTGCTCTTCGGAGGCTGCGCACTGCGGGCTGCTGATGCCGATGGGCTGGGGAACACGGCGGACGCCGATCTCGACTCTTGGGCGGTGGCTGTAGCGAGGCTTCAGGCCGAGTACCCCGAGGTGAAGCTGGTGGTGCCTGGGCACGGCGATCCCGGAGGTCCGGAGCTGCTGGTGCACACGGCAGAGCTGCTGGCCGCCCAGGTCGAGCCCCGACCCGAGCCCGTGGCCGTCACTCCCGCCCATCGCAGCACCTGCGATGCCTTGATGCCCCAGGCCCGGCGCATCGCGGCCTGGGAGCCGGGCCCGCCCGCCAAGCTGCACGTGGGCGTGGGCGCCTTCGAAGTGATGGGGGGGTACCTCGAGTTCCAGCCCATGGAGGCCGTCGCCGCGGCCGAGGTGCTGCGCGTGGAACAGAGCACGGTCGAGGGCTGGCTGGCCGATCTGGGCGCTACTGGCGCCAGCCGCGCCCAGTTCTGGGTGCTGTCCGGTGACGACGGTGGCTTCCACGGCGGCATGGGCATCCCCTTGCGTCACGATCTGGCCTTCCGCCACGACGATGGCTTCCTGGTGTGCGCCGACCCCGAGGGCGCCTCGTCGCCTTCGGGCCTGCAGGGGCACCTGGGCTGTGCGCCGGTGGCGGGTGAGGACGAGGCATGGTGGTGGTGTCCGGCGGGGGAGGGTGGGTGAGGTAGAGGGACGCGGTGTTGCACTGCGTCGCGATCCCCCTCACCCGCCACTTCGTGGCACCCTCTCCCCGGGGGGAGAGGGACAGAAACATGGGCTGCGCGTGAGCGACAAGGATTGGGTTGAACCATCCGAGTTGGCGACAGGGTCGGGTCGAACCATCCACTTCGCGGAGCAGGGTGTGTACCTCTCTGCGAAAAGGTAGGTATGACGGTGGAGAGTCCCTGCGGGCAACCTACGGAACCTCCTGTCTGGATGGTTCGCGGAGACCCTGTCGCTGAAGTGGATGGTTGGGGCGAACCCTCGTTGCTGAGCGCCGGCCCACCCCCCTCCGCGGCGCTATGTGGGCCGCCACCATGAATCCCATCCTCGCCGAGCTTCGCGCCATGGCCCGCCTCGCCGCCCCCCTAGTGGTGGGGCAGGTGGCGCTGATGACGCTGAACGTGGTGGACCTGGCCATGGCCGGGCGGCTGGGGGCCGAGCCCATGGCGGCGCTGGCGGTGGCCACCACGCTGTTCTATGCGGTGATCGTCGTGGCCCAGGGTTTGGTGATGGGGCTGGACCCCTTCGTGGCTCAGGCCTACGGTGCCGGGGAGCACCGTCGCTGTGGGCTGTGGCTGTTGCGGGGCATTGTGGTGGCGGTGGTGACCACCCTGCCGGTGGTGCTGATGCTGGCCTTCGCCGGTGGGCCGCTGCTGCGTTTACTGCACCAGCCCGCCGAGCTGATCCCCACATCGACGCTGTACCTGCGGGCTCTGTGCCCCGGCATCCTGTTTCGGCTGCTGTACGTGGCTTGTCGCCAGGTGCTGCAGGCCCAGGGCAAGGTCGTGTTGCCAGTGACGGTGGCGCTGCTGGCGAACGGGGTCAACGCCCTCGCCGACTACGCGCTGATCCATGGCGTCTGGGGTGTGCCGGCCATGGGCGTGGTGGGGGTGGGCCTGGCCACCTCGGTCTGTGATGCGTTCATGGGACTGTCGCTGCTGGCTGCGGTGTTGGCGGGGCCCTTCCTGCGGGGCCACGGTCGCTGGCGGTTGGCCGAGGTGCTCGATCTCACGGCCCTGCGCAGCTTCTTCCGGGTCAGCCTGCCCCTGGCCTTCCAGACGGGTGTCGAGGGCTGGGGCTTCGTCTTCACCGGGCTGATGGCTGGCTGGCTGGGTGCGCTGGTGGTGGCAAGCCACCAGGTGACCATGAACCTGGCGGCGGTAGTCTACATGGTGCCCCTGGGGCTCTCCAGCGCGCTGGTGGTGCGGGTGGGCCACGCCGTGGGGCGGAGCGATCCCGCGGCCTTGCGGCGTGCGGTGGGAGTGGGTCTGGGGGTGGGCGCTTGCATCGCGTTGTTCACCGCCAGCCTGTTCGCCCTGGCGCCGGGGCCCCTGGCGGGCATCTACACCCAAGACGCCGCTGTGCTGGCCCTGTCGGTCTCGCTGCTGCCCCTGGCGGCTGCGTTCCAGCTCTTCGATGCGCTGCAGGTGGTGGGCCTGGGGGTGCTGCGGGGCTTGGGGGACACGCGCTTCCCGGCCTTGGCGAGCCTGCTGGGCTTCTGGGCCCTGGGCCTCCCCATCGGTGGCTGGCTGGCGTTCGGTGGGGGGCTGGGAGCCCGGGGCATCTGGATCGGCCTGGTCATCGGCTTGACCATCATGTGTGCGGTGGTGTTGCTACGGATCCGATGGAAACTCGCCCGTCCCCTCGAACGAG